>JAEIGA010005402.1_pt1 | contig 19548 bp, 16 predicted proteins | sample 9270691 | NCBI WGS metagenome assembly JAEIGA01 (sample SAMN17057246, study PRJNA624740) | gut metagenome | biome: biome; isolation source: fecal sample | host: Bos grunniens | place: China: Xizang | collected 2019 | reverse complement strand
TGTTCTCGAAACAAAGACAGCTACCCCGACTACTGCAACGCAGAACATCACTCCTACATCTGGAAAGGTTCTGTCGAAAGTTACAGTTAATCCTATTCCGAGCAATTTCGCAAACACTTCGGATGCGACAGCAACTGCGGCGAATATCCTTGCTGGAGAAACGGCATACGGATACAATGCACAGACTGGAGCGGCTGTAAAACTGACGGGTACTATGGTGAACAATGGGGCAATCAACGGCTCTATCGACGGTCTTACGACTCTTAGCTATTCTGTTCCGAGCGGATACACAAGCGGGGGAACTGTTTCGCTCACGGACGATATCTTCACGGCTTTGCAAGCGATTTAATGAGTTGTTGTGTTTATAAGCATACTGCTCCAAATGGGAAATGTTATATTGGAATAACATCAACATCTTTAAAGAGAAGATGTGGAAACGGTAGCGGATATTATAAGAACGAATACTTTACAAAAGCAATAAAGAAATACGGATGGGAAAATTTTACGCACGAAATTTTGTTCGATAATTTAGAGCAAGAAGAAGCAGAGCGGATAGAAAGAGAATTAATTAAAAAGTATTCGTCAAACGATAAACGATTTGGATATAACATAACAGACGGTGGAGAGAAGTGCAAAAGACATGCTCAGTCCTCGAAGGAGAAGATGAGCAAGGCGAAAAAGGGAAAGTATGCAGGCGAAAAAAGCTATTGGTACGGGAAGCACCGTAGCGAAGAGACAAAGATGAAACTGCATAATGCTTTGTCTGGGAAAATGTCTGGAGATAAGAACCCTAATTATGGGAAGCCGTTAAGTAATGAACAAAAGAAAAAGATAGGCGAAAGCAGAACAGGAAAACATTATCCGAAACTCGCAGAAGCTATTAAAAACTCGCCAATATGTATAGCAAATAGAGAGAAGACAATGAAGCCGATAATGCAATTCACGAAAGACGGTGAATTTGTTAGGGAGTGGAAAAGCGCTCCAGATGCGTCTGAGTTTTTACTTGGTCACAGGAGAGGGCAGAGCAATATTTGCAGTTGCGCAAATGGCGTTTTAAAAAGCGCATATGGATTCATATGGAAATATCAAAACTGTTGAAGAGGGCTTGAATGACTAATATATCAGATGAAATAACCAGAATAATCGATGCTCGTGATGACAGTTTTGATGCGGTTGAGGAAAAGGGAGTTACTGTTCCGCAAGGGTCAACGATTGACGATTTGCCAGAACTTATTCGAGCAATCCCTACGGGTTCTGGAAGTGCGATTACAATCGAAGATACATTGGACGAAAACGGTGGAACAATCCGTACAATTACTGCGGTTAGTTTGGCTGGAGATACTGTAAGCCCATCCACACTGCTCCAAGGTTATACAGCACACAACTCCCTTGGTCAACCGATAGTCGGTACTGCAAGCGGTGGAGATATCACTGTTGAACCGTTATCAGTAACTCAAAACGGAACGTATACAGCGCCTACAGGGAAGGCTTATTCTCCTGTTTCTGTAAGCGTTCAAGGGCAGACGATTAACAACCAAGATAAGAGCGTTACTCCTACAGAATCTCAGCAAGAGGTAACAGCAGATGCTGGGTACACTGGTTTAGGAACTGTAACCGTAGGAGCAATCAGTTCTACATATGTTGGAACAGGAGTCACCCGTCAAAGTGGCTCAACAATATCCCCGACTGAATCGCAACAAACAGCGGTTGCAAGCGGAACATATACAACTGGCGATGTTAAAATCGGAGCAATCAGTTCTACATATGTCGGCTCTGGGATTACAAGGCGCTCTTCTACAGACTTAACAGCAAGCGGAGCGACAGTTACTGTACCCGCTGGATATTATTCGAGCCAAGCAACGAAGTCTGTCAGCACGATGACGCTTCCGACCTCTGCATCTTCGAGTGCCACTTCTGGATATACATCCAAAGCGACAATTTCGAGAAGCACTTCCGACCAGTATATTAATATCCCAACTGGATACAATTCATCTGGCGCTTACTATAAAGTCAATGCAGTTGCGAACGGTAGCGTAACTGCTCCGAGTTCTATTAGCGGAACAAGCGCAACAGTTTCAACAGGAACGAATACGCTGACGCTTTCAAAAACTGTCAGCATTACCCCAAACGTAACGACTGCTGGTTACATTTCGAGCGGAACTGCGGGCAACTCAACAGTTTCTCTTACAGCGTCCGTAACAACACAGGCTGCTAAAACGGTAACGCCAACAAAGTCTTCACAGACCGCAGTTTCTAGCGGAACGTACTGCACTGGAGCAATCACAGTGGCGGCGATTCCGAGCAACTACATCGATACGACAGACGCTACGGCAACTGCATCGCAGATTAATAACGGTGCAACTGCTTATGTGAACGGTTCTAAAGTGACTGGAACGCAAGTTATTCAGACATATTATACTGGGTCAAGCACTCCGTCAAGTTCGTTGGGAATAAACGGAGATTTATATTTGAAGGTATCGTAATATGGCAACGATGAGACTCATTCCGAGTGCAAACTACGTTAGCAATAGCCAGTATGTAGCTGTTTCAAACGAAAACAACATGTACTCGAACTGCGACAGCTCCACATACGGTACGTTTACACATAATAGAGCATCTACAAACAATACATACTACGCATATCTCCGTGGATTTAATTTCGGCAGCATCCCTTCCAATGCGGAAGTTTCATCGTTTGAAATAAAGATTAAAGCGTCTGCGACAGGACATACAACTTCCACATCGTCTTCCTATTACATGTCGTTATACAACGGAACAACGGCAATCGGAAGCACATCTGCATCTGGAAGACTGTCAACGACAGTAACAACATTCACGTTTGCGATTCCGTCCTCTCTAACGTGGAGCGTTCTGAAAGGATACGGAAGCGACTTCGGAATCAGAATCCCGTTAAGAAGAGCGTCTAGTAACACCGCTGATGTTGTATCGGTATACGGCGCAGAAATCGATGTTACATATGTTGTTCCGAATCCTAGGAATATTACGACAACGCTTACTGGAAGCGGAACTATCGAGCCGAGCGGAACAAACGTTTACTACGATGATGACGAGTTCGTTCTAACGATTACTCCAAACAATCCATCGGATTCAGTTACGGCAACAAAAGACGGAAGCGATATCACATCACAGTTACAGTACCACTCTGGCGGTGGTTCTGAGTCGCAAGTTCCGACAACCACTTTTACAACTGGATTCTCGAACAGCAGTGGTGCTTTCTATCAGAACTCTTCCACGACTTCAACGGCATGGCTTGAGTATGCGATTGGGCATTCGGCAGAGTCTCCTTATTCCACATCAAACACATCGAACACATACGTTAAACCAGAAGGGTCAACAGGATGGATTAACTACACGTTCGATTTCTCAGATATCCCTTCTTCCGCAACGATTAATTCTGTTTCCGTAAAAGTATACGGAGCAAGAGAAGATTCAACTATAGACTCGACACACGTTGCGAGATTCCAATGTTATAGCGGAAGCACAGCAAAGGGAACAATCCAGAACTTCACGAGTACATCGAACGGCTCTGTAACAGTTTCAGATGTAGGAACGTGGACAGCAAGCGAACTCCATAACGCTCAACTTCGATTTGAGCTTGGCTACTACGGTGGTCGAATGCTTGGAATTACGTGGACGGTAAGTTACACGGCAGACCCGTACTACACATACACGATGACCGTTTCGGCAGATTCAACTATCGCTGTGGTGATAGGCGGTGGCGGTCAGACTGAGCAGTTGTACATTAAGGTGAACGGTACGTGGACTGCGGTATCTGCTGTATATAAAAAAGTAAACGGTTCGTGGGTACAGCAAAGTAATCTTTCAGATTTGTTCGATACTGATACAAAGTATGTCAAGGGGAATTAATCAATGGCGATAGCAAAAGTTGTGTATAAAGAATCATCCGAAGCAACAGGGCAGACTTGGATGGACGTTACGCAAAAGACGGTTACATCGGCAACGATGCTGTCTTCTATTACCGCACTCAAAAATGATGGTACAAACATAACTGGAACTATTGCTACTAAATCAGTTGGCAATTTATGGTTCTCATCTTCAACAGCAACATTTGGAGTTCCAACTGGATATTATAGCGGTACAGGAGCGATATATTGGACAATAGCATCTAAGGGCGCAGAAACATTTACACCAACTGAAACTGCGCAAACAATTTCATCGTATCGGTGGCTTACTGGCGCACAGACAATTGCTCCAATCAGTTCAACATACGTTGGAAGCGGAGTGCCAACTATTGGAGCGACAACAATTTATCCATCGACAATATTACAAAGTATTACATCTGAGCAATATTTAACTGGCGCACAGACATTTGCACCAGTTGTTACTACTAACTTGGAAGCATCTTATATTGCGAGTGGCATCACAGTACAAGTAGGAGACAGTGAGAATACATCCAGAATTGCGAACATAACGGGAACATTCCAAGGCGGGATACCATCATCCGCTCTAATGTCATTATCTGTTGTTCCATCAGATGTTGAGCAAGAATTTCCTTATATTTTAGTTAGCTATCCAAATACGGTAACTCAATCAACGCCTATATCCGTAGATACTTCGTCTTTAATTAATGGGAATACATATTTATTTGATGGTAAAACTAAGGGTAGGAAGCAGTATGACCCAACTTATAGTTTTAATACATATGTAACATGGAACGATGGATTTTCATATCAAAATTCAGATGATTGCATTATTACTTTAACAAATGGATATGTTAGTACTAATAGTGCTAACTATTTAGAGTTCACATTAAGAGATGTTGGATATAGTTATGTAAATGTTGCACCCGTTTCGTTACAAAGCAAGACTGTAACGCCTACAGAATCAGCACAAACTGTTACGGCAGATACGGAAACACAAATCGCTTCTTTGATTTTAAGCGATGAAAACAGAACTGGCTCAAAGACAGTTAGCGCTATGTCTGAATTTGCTGTTGGAGATACATGCATTATTCGTGGTTACTTGGCAGCTGGCTCGCAAACCTTGTCGAATAAGACTGATATTTCTCATACATTTACTTGGACTGGCGATAATTACACGTATACAGCTGGGTATTTCACAATTACAATTACGTCATCCACTTTTGGGTGGTCAGTAGCAGCTGGCGCATCTGGATATCCATATAGCGTTGATGTAAATGGTAATAAGAATGTACCAATTATTATTGCAAAAGGAAGCGGATACATCGGTCTGTCATCGGTATTGGTAAATGCTATCAGCTCAACGTATGTAGGAACTGGGGTAACGAAAAAAGCGGCGGCTACTATTTATCCGTCCACGGCGCAGCAGACAATCGCTTCACAACAATATCTTAGCGGGGTGCAGACATTTGCCCCAGTTACAACGCTGCATCTTGAATCGTCATATATCGCAAGTGGAATTACTATTAGGGTTGGAGATACAGCAAACGATAGTCGAATCGCTAATGTTACTGGAACTCTACAGGGAGCGGAGTCATTTGCTAAAATATATAAGAGCCTTGCGTACAGAAGCATTATTAATTCATCAGCATCACTTGTAAGTGAATGGGCAAACAGTTTGACTGTAATTTATGCTGGGCAATTCGCTTTTCCAACGCTTGAGGGAACTTTTTCATTTGAGAACGCATCAAGTATTGGAGCATGTGCATTCGCATCAGTATATGCAAACGGTCAAGGTGGACAAAGACCCGTCTGCTCGTTATTTTTCCCTAAAGTTGTTTCGATGAGTTCTACATGTTTTGCATTTAATTGGGGCTTATCGTATGTAGAAATGCCTATATTTAGTAGTGTTATTCAGCAACATACATTTATGAGTTGCACACGCTTATCAAACGTAAGTATTCCACACTGTACACGCATTAGTGCAAGCGCATTTTATGGATGTGCGTCGTTAGAAAAAGTTGTCTTTTCAGAATGCAGTAGTGTTGGATGGGCTGCATTCTATTATTGCTCCAGCATGAGCTATGTTAGTTTTGAACAATGCAGCTATATTGACACTTCTGCGTTTGCTTGCTGTACGATGTTGGCTTCAGTTAGTTTCCCAGAATGCAGTTATATTGGTGGGTCAGCATTTTATAGTTGCAAGGCGCTTTCAAGCGTTGTGTTCCCGAAATGCAATAGTATTAGCACAAATGCATTTAATTCGTGTACAAGCTTAGAATTTGCAAGTTTTCCACTTTGCAAGTTTATTGGACAACTGGCTTTTCAAATCAATTCTTCGTTAGCAAGTATATATGCACCAGAGTGTGAAACGATTGGCTCTGAAGCTTTCCTAAGATGCATTGGACTTACAGAGATTTCATTCCCGAAGTGCATATCAGTTTCGACAGGTGCGTTCTCTGGATGTTATGGAATATCAAAAGCATATTTCTCGTCATGCAAACAATTGGCTGATTACGCATTTGAACGATGCTCGGCATTAACGGATATTAGTTTTCCATTACTTGAAACGATTGGTTATTCTGCATTTGAACGCTGTTCTGGTCTTACAGAAATATACTTTCCAGAGTGTACAACTATTTATGAGAATGCGTTCAAGTATTGCAGCTATATTTCAAATATAAGTCTTCCGAAACTAACGTGGTTGCGGGCAAGCGTTTTTGATACTATTTCATCATTAAAAACGATATATTTACAAGAATGCACATCGGTTGGAACTTATGCGTTTAGAGATGATAAAGCGCTTGAATCGGCGTATTTCATGGGGTCATCAGTAGCATCAGCTGGAACGAACGTTTTTTATAATACGCCGATGCAATATTCATCATATCTTGGTTACTTTGGCTCAATATATGTTCCATCTTCATTAGTAGATTCTTATAAGACTGCAACAAACTGGACACAGTATTCAAATAGAATAGTTGGCATCTAACCTATCTACCATGTGTAGAAAAGGTTTTCGAGAGCGTTTATTTAATGTTCTTTGCTTAAAAAGAAAATCTCTGCGGTTCTTTGCATAAATGATTTCTTTCGCAGAGAAAAATACGGAATATAAGGTGATAGATTATGAAGTTGCAAATCCTAGTTCCACAGTACAAAGAAACAGATGAAGTCATAAAGCCTCTTCTCGACTCCATCGCAATTCAACAGAATGTAGATTTTAACGAGATAAGCGTTATCATCTGCAACGACGGGTCTGACACGTTCCTAACAGATGAATTTCTCAAGTCGTATCCGTTCAGAATCGATTACTACAAAGAGCCACACCGAGGTGTAAGCGGAACGAGAAACGCTTGCTTTGAATATTCAGATGCAGAGTATGTCATGTTCTGCGATGCTGACGATATGTTCTGCAATGTCTGCGGAATGTGGATGCTGTTCAGAGAAATGGAAATCGGGTTTGATTCACTCGTTTCAATATTTGTTGAAGAAACCCGTGACCCAAACACGAAGCAAGTTGTGTATATCAACCGTGAAATGGACAGCACGTTTGTACACGGAAAAGTACATAGGAGACAGTATCTGATTGACAAGAATATTAAGTGGAACGAGAAACTAACAATCCACGAAGATTCTTTCTTCAACATTCTATGTCAGAACCTATCTCAAAACGTCAAGTACAGCCAATCACCGTTCTATCTGTGGAAGTGGAGAGACGATAGCGTTTGCAGACACGACCCGAAATACATCTTGAAAACATATAGAAACATGCTTGACTCAAACGATGCTCTGATTGATGAGTTCCTGTCGAGGGGGATGCAAGATAAAGCGGCTTTCTACACAGCGTTTATTATCTTCGATGCATACTACTGTATGAATAAACCCGAATGGATTAATCAAGAGAACAAGCAATACCGTGACGATACGGAAAAACATTTTGCTCGGTACTTCTTAAAACGCAAGATGCTGTGGGATGCAATATCTCCTAACGACAAGATGGTAATCTCGAACCAAGTTAGAAGTCGTTCCGTCATGGAAGGTATGCGGATGGAAGCAATAACGGTATTTGATTGGTTGGCTCACATCGAAAAACTCGGCAAAGGGAGCAAATAAATGGCAATCGTAACAGAAAGATATGAGGGCAGCGAAGACCTTGTTATCACTTATTCAGATAAGGGAATGATGATAAGGCAAGACGAAACAGGGCATCTGTACTCGGAAGCAATTGACCCAGACTACATGAACCGCACATATACAGAAACGGATATTCCAATCGAACAAGAAGAGGAAGAACCGATTGAACCAGACGAAGACGGATATCTTCCACCGCAAGGTGCGTTAAACATGATTTTTGGGGAGTAACGAAGCATGGCTGTTAAGTTTACAGAAGAAGAAGCCTTGAAATACAGGGCACTAATCAATAAAGTTGCGGATTCGCTCGAAGATGAGGACGCACTTTCTGCTCCGATGCTGTTCGATGTATGGGAAGCCGACAAGGACTATGAAGTCGGGCATAAGGTAAGATACCAAGGGATTCTATACAAGGTGCTGATTGCTCACACATCTCAATCGACATGGACACCCGATGTTTCTCCAAGCCTGTTTGCAGAAGTTCTGATTCCAGACCCAGAAGTAATTCCAGAGTGGGTACAGCCAGACAGCACGAACCCGTACATGAAAGGCGATAAAGTAAGATACGAGGGTTCTATTTGGGAATCAATAATAGATAACAACGTATGGAAGCCTACCGAATACGGATGGATAGAGGTAAGTGAATGACAAACCAAGAAGCAATTACAATTCTATGTAAGATGTTAAGCGAAGAAACTGAGCAGACTAAAATACAGGCAATTGTAAAGGCTATATCGGCTTTGGCTATCAACCTCAACTATAAAGAACCTCAAGCAATTTATAAGTACGAGCCTATTACGATACGGGATATAAAGCAAAGCAACACAGACCCATGCAAGTATTGCAGTAACAATCCGAGGAACGGCGGTTCTGGAATTTGCAATTGCACGATTCCGTATATGAATAACATAACAACAACCTACGAAACATTAGAAGAAATTCGGTGCTGATTGGAAAGGAAAAAGATGGCAAACTCTAAAATTTCAAAGAACATAGTGAACGGATTGATTTCGTCTTATGATTTGAATGTCATACACACGAATGCGCCATCTAATACCGCACCACGGTACTCGAAACACAACTCCGAGACGGCAGAATACTATCGGAAGTATGCAAAGTATGCCGACAACGTATTCGATGCCGAGATACAGGGGTTAGACTACGACGATTTCTATGCATGGAAGAAAGTCAGACTCCGTTCTTCTGCGGTTGTTGACCCGTCAACGGGTGAAAATCTGTCGATAGCGTGGCAAAAGATAATGATTCTTGATAAGCACGTAGATTTCATACCGATTGGTGCTTATGTCAAGTTCAACAACGCAACATGGATTGTTTACAACCCAGATAACATTGCCTCTCCTGTCGGAACAGCGATTGTTGTTCGTTGCAATACGACATACAACACGCTCGACTACTACGGAAACCTCGTCAAAACTCCGATGTTCTACGCAAAAGGTACAGTCCTTGCATCTTCTCCGTACTACATGCAGTATTCTGCAACGATTGACGGTTATCAGCATATCGTCATGCAGTTGAACGACATTACAAGGGGAATTACGAACAATACAAGAATCATTCTTGGAAAATCTGCATTCGGCATGTACGGTGTTTCAGACTTCCCAGAAGAGTTCACAGGCGATGAAAGCACTTGCCACATTTTGAGAGCAGACTTGAGACTTCAAGAGACGCTTCCTGTCGATGATATTGTCAATCATGTTGCCGATAGAGGACATTTCAGTTTCGATATTGCAATCGGCGGTAAAGATACGATGCATAGCGGAGAGACATCCTTGCTAACAGTTGCATCTTATCGGAACGGTAAAGAAGTTGAGTCACGGGAAGAAAACCCGATTACATATTCTTGGAGCAGTTCCGACGAATCGGTTGCAGAAGTCGATAATAACGGCAACATTACCGCATTTACCGAGGGAGACGCAGTTATTACATGCACATTAGACCAAAATCCAAGTATTACAGACTCGTTTGAACTAACGGTTATAGAAAGAGAAGAGTCCAGTTACATAGATTTCATTTCCCCAGTACCATCTACTGTACGGACATTTAGCCAAGTTTCGATTGAAGCTGCGTACTTCGACGAGGGAATCCAAACGTCAGATAGAGTCGCATACTCAACGACGGCAGTTCCATCAAACGCATATTCAACAAGCACAGATGGCAATATTTTGACGATTCAGACATATTTGCCGACAACAGAGCCTATCACAATTGTGTGCGAGAGTAACGGCAAGTACGAAATCGCACGAATTAATGTGGAAGGATATTAAAAAAATATGCAAAAAAAGAATTATGTATGCCCGAAAATTATGCGGAGAAACGATGTTAATTTCCTCATGTGTTCTGCTCTTATGAAGAAACCTATGGAGCAGTACAAAACACCAAGGGATTGTGAACAGGCGCTGTGTGGGCATCAATATTTCTGCAACCGTGTAAATAGATGGGAAAATACGGAGCAAGCGATGAGATGCCCGTACAATAAATAGAAAATTTAAGGGAAATATAGGTATGAAACTATGACTGAAGTTGGGGTTGAGACATTAAAGATTGTCTTATCTGCTGTTGGTGGCGGTGGGCTAACGTTCATTGCCATGTTATTGAAGCGAAAGTGGGAGAAGCAAGACCGCAAAGACGAGATAATGAACGAACTGAAGAAAACGAACGGGAAAATTGATGAACTTCAAAAAACTGTGATGGCTGAACTTAAAAAAGTCCGAGACGAAGCAGAAGAATACCACGCAAAACAGAGTAGAGCAAGGATTTTACAGTTCAACGATGAACTTTTAAGGAACGTTTTACATACTAAAGAGTCATTTGATGATGTTATTGCCGAGATAGATTACTACGAAGACTATTGCAAAATCAATCCGAAGTTCCCTAATTTTAAAGCTGTAGCGGCGATAGATAATATAAAAACGACATACAAAAAAAGACTTAAAGAAAACGATTTTATCAAATACTGATTTAAAAGCATAGCAGAAAACGCCAAAAGAATGGAGACAAGAGAAAAGATGGCTAAATTCTTAACAGAAGAAGACTTTCTTAACGCAGACAGTTATGTAGAAATCGCATCTAAAGCAGCTGAAGCAAGATTATATGCGCAATATTGCATAGACAAAGCTGAAATCGCAGTAGAAGATGAAGACGGAGAAAAAGATTATCTCCCACCCTTATATCAAGAGAATCCAATGATGAAATCCCTGTTTGGGATGCAGTTTCTGCTCTATCATTACTTCCACAAGATTGTTCCAGATGAAAATGGTGACATTATTCTCACGGCAAAGGAGTATGACGAGTGGGGAGAGGGTTCAATACTCAATTCTATCGAGCGTTTCAAGATGAGCAAGAACATAGACATCAGAAATAAAGCGTTCGATATCGCAACTGATTACCGTGAGTTCTATAGGATGCTCGGAACAGAAATCGCTTCCGTACTTAATGCAAATAATGATTTGCTTGTAAGGTTTGTTCGCTTTTTCAAGGCTAGTATCACGCCAGAAACGTTCACAGCTACGCTTCAAGGGCTGACTAGCATTCAAAAAGAGATTGAAGATTATCAGAAAAAGCCAAAGGAATGGCAAAAACCCGACTTAGAAGAGGTTAAGTAATACCACAATGCCAAATGATGTTACAATCTATTCCCCATACGAGAAAATTTACAACTATTGGGGAGAAGAAAATGTTGTAAATATTCCAGCTCAAGTTCGGGATTATTTATTGCTTCTTCCGAGCAAAGAATGTCCTAATCCTATTACATCAAACGATAATCCTAGGGCGAGATTTGTCAAATATCTGTATTACGACGATGCAAACCCGTTAGAAAAGGAATTGCCATCCGTTGACGAGCGGCTTTCAATTATATTCGACCCGTACAAGCCAGACCAGCCGCCAATTTCTGACAAGGGATACCGCATTTTCTGCCAGAGCAATATAGCGCAAGCAAACATTATTGGGCAAACGATTCTTCGCATCGTGATGGGGCAGATGGTGTCTACGAACCCGTATTCGGTCACATATTCGATTAACTTCCAGATACTATCAAACTATTCAATAGAAGCGAATACACGGTCTACAGCGCTTCTGAGGACGTTTAGCATGGAACAGGCGATTATACAGGCGCTGAACGGCGTAAACTTCGGCGGCGTAGGAACATTTATGGTTGCCCGTAGCATGTTGAACAGCGAAAACAGAGGAACGATTACGAACGGTTCAAAACCGATATCTGATGACCAAGAACTTGTAGGTAGACTGCTTGTTATGACGTTCGAGAACAAGGTAACGTCACAAGATTACGTTAGAAATAACGACAGATTTTAATTAATAGCTTTTGCGTTCATAAAAAAGAAAGAGAGTAACATATGGCGCAGAATTTATATAACAATTTTGATATGCAAAGAGCTGCGAGAATCGGAAAGCCTATTAAATACGATAAACTCTATGTATATCCATTAACCGTTGCAGACTACGAGACTTTATGGAACTGTGAATCTGCTCTGACAATTCGCATGTCGGCGCTCCCTGTGATTTACGCCATCAAGCCCTATGCCGAAGCATTGTTCGAGATAGCAGTGCGTGGAGAGAACGTCTATTCCAACGGTGGAGACGTTGTGGCGAGAGCAGATGATTGGTTTCGCTTCATGAGTCTTATGTGTATCTCATTGCATATCCCTGTTAGTGCAATTAAGAACATGATTCAGATTCATGTAGACAACGCTCAAAGCAACCGCCTTACATCCGTATCTGTTAGGCAATTCGTGGACAACGAAGAGATTGTTCAATCATTATCAGTTCAAGACTTAGGAAACTTGCGGGGAATTATTGCGGGTTTGAACGGAAGAAAACTGCCAGATGAGTCGGAAAACGCAGAACTTGCGCAAGCAGAACAAGATATTGCATCTGCAAGCGGAGCAAAACTGGACGTTAATCTGGATTCTCTTTTGGCAACCGTCGCTCGTGACCAACGGAAACGAATCAAGGAATTGGACGAATGGACAATCTACGAGTTTGAACTGTGCAGAGCCGCCATAGAGCGAGAGAGAAGATTTACAGTCTATGGAATCGGTGAAGCAAGCGGGATGGTGAAGTTTACAAACGGAAACCCGTTCCCATCGATATTCTACGATAAACCGTCAGAGATTTCTGCGGTTGTAAGCGCACAAGAACTTACTTCAAGACTTAGCGGAGCGGTTCAAGAAACAGATTCTCTTCCGAATTTACCGCTTATAACCAAGAAGTAAGTAAAGCAAACAACAAAGACACATATTAACTTCCATAACTAAGGAGAATAGAAATTATGGCTTTTAATCGAGCGACTTCGCCTGTTTATGCGAAAGGCACGATGGATGTTTGGTGTTTTTCACCCGCTACTGGAAATTTGGATTATTACAGCAACAAGGTTCAGACGAACCAGTTCCAGACCAGCGTAAACCTTTCCCCGATTAATGCGGGAATCGGTAATCCTGTTGTTATCAATCTGCCCGATACTTCGCAGATTAACCTCAATCTCACAGCGGCTGACATTTCACTGGAAGCCCGTAAACTGGCTGTCGGTGGTACTCTTTCCTACAACGCAATTATCCCCGTTATCGAGAACGTAACGCCTAACAGCACGACTCTGCAACTGTCCAGACCGCCTGTAGCGGCTTATGGTATGACTGATGCTTATGCGTTCATCGATATGGACGGTACTGCTTACACCATTGACGAGGACAGCTACATTGTACAGAACTTCACAGCGACTCCGAGCCAGACCTACTGCGTCCGTTACTTCACTCGTGCGGCTTCCGCTCGTGAACTGCGCATCTCGTCCGTGTTCGCTCCCGCAGTTGAAGTTGTTATGATTCGCATCCCCGCCTACAACGCACAGGGCGGTTCTGCAAATCAAGGTTCGCATTGCGGAGACTTCTACATCTGGATTCCCCGTATGCAGTTCAGCGGTAATGCTGGGACAGACGCTTCTCAGACTGCCGCTTCTACGACAGACTTCAGCGGTTCTGCTCTGTCCTACGACGAAGCAGTTTCCTCTGGTGCTTGCTCTGAAAACGACGAGTACGGCGCACTTGCGTACATGGTTTACATGCCGCTTGCTGGGCAGACATCTGCTGTTGCTGGACTCGCAGTTGTCGGTGGCAACGTGAGCGTCGCTGTCGGTGAGCAAGTTCAGATTCCTGTCAAGTACGTTATCAACAACGAACTTGTTCAGCCAAACTATGCTGACCTTACGTTCGAGAGTGCAGCTCAAGGAACTGCTACTGTAGGTGCTAACACTGGCATTCTGCAAGGTGTTGCGGCTGGTAGCACAACAGTCACGATTACTCTTGACGAACCCGCTCTTTCTTACGAACTGCCTGTAACAGTTGTAAATCCGAGCAACGCTTAATCAAAACACAAATATGCCCCCTCTGAAATAACAGGGGGGGCATACTAAAATTAACCGTTCTTATTCTATAATTACTTTTTTATAAACTTCTATTCGAGCGGTTTTATAGTGGTTATCTTTTTCGGAAAGGTAATTAGATACGCATTTAATAGATTCAATAAAAGTGTCGTTAGTGCATTGAACAACTAAATCTGGCTCATATTTTTCCTCATCAGTAGATTCTTTTATTTCGCACTTCTTATTTACAATTATTTTTTTAGGTTTCTTTTGATGATTTAAATAATTAAGGGAAAAGAATACGTCACGTTCCAACCCTTTAAATCCAAATGCATTTGCTATTGCTCTTGTCATAAAGAAATCGCCAAACCAGCTCATAATATTCAACTCCTTTATTACATTATAACAATTAATTGCATTATTTGCAATTTAAATATATAGAAGATTTCGTCTTCACGAAAGGGAACTTTTGGCATGGGAATGTTTACAATCATGTATGAAACTGAAATTGCGCCTAAACTCGATATTGCAATATCAAGCGCTATGAACAACGAAGTAAAAGCAGCGGCAATAGATGCTATCGAAGAAAGTGCAAATAAACGTATATATGAAGCGTATTCTCCTAAATTCTATAGCAGAAGAATGAGTTTCATAAACGACGATGGGTATCTGATACCACCAGCTAATGGGAATGTTTTAACGGTAACTGCGACAGCTGGTCTTCAGAATCTATATGGTGGGAATCATTCGGATGACTTGGGAGACGTTATTGCAAATGGAGCTTCTAACTTTTACATGCCGTTTCCAAGACCGTGGATGGACGAGGGAATAGAAGAACATTTATCGGAAATAGAAAACGCATTAATGAGCGGCATGAAACGACAAGGATTTTAGTGCAGAGGGTAATATTACATGTCACAGACATTACAAATAATTGCAGAGGTTAAAGCACAATCAGCAAAAACAACTCTATCAGACTTAGATAAAATGATAGATAAACTGCGTTTAAAGCGTATTGACATGAATTATGATAAAGTCAATAACGCTACGAAAGCAGTTAAGCAGTTTGCTGACGAAGTTGGAAATCTTTATACAGTCACTGAACAGTATAACAAATCTGGCGGGATAAAATCATCTACTGTAAAAGTTACAGAGTTTTTTGATAAGCAAACAAAATCTGCAAAATCCTCTGAAGATGCTGTAAAGAAAGCCACCAAAGCGACTGAAGAACATGCGACAAAAACGAAAACAGCGAAGACATCCGTTGACGAATTTGGCAACGGATTAGAGGGAGCTTCTCAAAAAGCAAACGCTTTAAATACTGCATTAAGCAGACTTGGTCAAATTGCTATTGCAAACGTAACGAGAGCATTCCGTGAAGCGTTTGAAGAAATGAAAAAAGTTGACCAAGAACTTGTCGTTGTTAGAAAGGTAACTGATGCATCTGCTGATGAAATATCCCGCATTCAAGAAAAAGCATACTCTACATCAAAGCAATATGGCGTAACGGCTTCTGATTACTTAACATCTGTTGCTGAATTTTCTCGTGCTGGGTACAGAGAACAAGCGACAGGATTAGCGGAATTAGCCACAAAACTACAATTGGTTGGCGACGTTTCGCAAGATGTGTCGAATAAATTTCTAATTGCCACAGATAAATCGTATAAGTTTAACGGAGATTTACAGAAGCTATCATTAACAATTGATAAAGCAAATGAAATTGACAATAACTATGCCACGACAATTGAAAAGTTGGCAAGCGGCATGGGTATTATTGCCCCTGTATCTGCTCAGTTAAATGTATCTCTTGACGAAACTATGGCAGCAGTTGGAACTATTACTGCTGTCACACAGCGTAGCGGTACTGAAGCGGCTCGTGCGCTTCGTGCCATTATGCTCAACATAATAGGAGACACAAAGACAGAGATTGAAGACGGAGCAACGTGGACAGCTGGCGAAATCATTGGACTTCGTGACCTACTCAAAAAGTATGCGCCAGAAATTGTTGAAGAAGCTCAAAAAATGGGTACAGTAATAAATCCGATGGAAGCGATTGGCGCACTTGCCAAGGCTTATAAGGATGGAATGCTTACCGCACAAGAACTAACAGAAAAAGTATCCGACATAGGTGGAAAGCTCAGAACACCTCAGTTGCTTGCGCTTATTCAAAATTGGGATGATATGTATCTCAAGATGATGGATGATATATCAACTGCTGTTGGAAGTGCAGATAAAGAGGTTGAGAATGCACTAACTGGTTGGGATGCTAAAATAAATATTTTAAAAACGTCTTGGACTGACTTCGTTCAGAGAAGTATTAGTACAGACTTTATAAAGGGATTCATAGACGCTATTACTTGGCTTGTTGACGGAGTTGGAAGCCTTGGTAACGCTCTTGTTATTGCTGGCTCACTATTTTTAGCGTTTAGAGCTAAAGCGATTGCAGCATTTGCAACTGACTGGATAGTTAATTTTGCGCAAAAGATAACCCCATTAATAATGAATCTTGCAAACTTTGGGCAAGCGTTGATGGGCGTTGGAGACGCAACAGAAGTTTGGGGAGCTAGAATACAATTAGGTGCATCAATTGTTGCTCTTGCAGTTACTGCGGCAATTGTTGCAATAAACAGATATAAAAAGAATTTGGAAGATACAATAGAGCGTGGCGAGAAAGCTTCGTCTTCTATTTTGCAAATTCAAGAATTGTCTGGGAAATACAACGAGCTAAATTCAACAGCTGGAAATACAGAGGGAGCGGCTGAAGCTAGACAAAAACTTATAGATAAACTTACAGCAGAGGGAGTATGGGTCGATTCTGTAATCGGTAAATACTCATCGTTGGAAGAGAAAATAAGCGCCGCAACTCAAGCTGCACTTGACAACAGAAGAGTAGAAGTAAACGATGCAGTAAAGGCTGCTAGTGACAACTTAAACTTTACATCATCGATGTCGTTTGGCGGGACATCTGTTTATAATGCGGCAGATATCCTTGGCATGGGCAGAAACTATGCATCAAAAAACGGGAAGTATAATCTTTTTGGCTTTGTAGATGCCGACAGACTGGTCGAAGTCTATGATGAAGCTATTAAGAAGAGAGCTGAATTTGCAAGGGGAATCGGTGGAGCGCCAGAAAGCAAAGAGGATAAGCAACTTAGAAAATTTACAGAAACATATAGAGACGCTGTTGAAAAATATAAAGCTGCAAAGAGCGCCCTTGATGCACTTAACGGTTCTGAAGAAGATTCTGCCGAGAAAACGAGTAAAGCGGCTGAAAGTGCTAGTGCAATGGCAGAAGCAAACAATGAACTTGCGCTCTCGTTTGCTGGTCTTGCGGATGATATTGCTGGAGCAACAGCGGCGCTAGAAGCATATAATCAAGCTCTTAGCGGTGGGGAACACGGAGACACATATAAAGATTATGCAAGTGCCTATAAGGGAGCAAAAGATTTATATGAAAAGGGTCTTATAGGCTCTAAGCAGTTTAAAGCTGCGATGGATTTAATTCTGCCGCAAGATATAAGGAATCAGTTAGGAAACGATTATAAAGAATTAGGAGATTATGTATTCGGAGAGTTTGCTAACGGAGCATATGAAGCCATGTATGGCGGCGGTGGAGATGACTTCGGAGCAAGGCTTGCATCTTATTTGCGTGACCACGCAGAGGGGATGGAGCAAGTATTTGAAATAATAAATGATAATGGTTCTTCGTTTGATGTTCTTATACATAATGAGGAAGCTTTAGCTAAAATACTTGGCGTGACAACTGAACAAATATATGCTTGGATGGACGCATTGGATGCATACAATTCTGATGTGATGTTGTCAACCAAAGACGTTAAAGAACTTATCAAAAGATTTGGTGATTTAAATTCTGGAGTAATTACAGACACTACTGGATTAATACAACAACTAGTACAAGACGGAAGAACATCTAGCGAAATTAAAAACATTATAGACCAACTTGCAAAAGCTGGTCAAATAGACATGGGCAGTATGCCAGAGGATTTAGACGGAGCGATTCAAAAGTTCCAAGAAATTGAAGAATCCGTAAAAGACATGCCCAAAGAAGTTAAGGTTGCTATTAAAACAGACCCAGAAAGCAACTTCTTCAGTAAAGTATTAGCGGAAATTAAAACGCTAGATGGAAGCACAATTACAATAGGCATAGTCCCTGTAATTAATCGCATTAGTGGCGGTGCAAAACCTAGCGGTCTTACTGGAAATATAGAATATTTGTCTAACTGGCAAGGTATCGATTTTGCAAATGCTGGAACTTCTCTTATTAACGAAGATGGTGCTGAACTTATTGTCAGAGGGAAAAAGGCAATAATAGCTAACGGTGGAAATCCAACGTTATTCGATTTGCAAACTGGTGATAAAGTATTCAACTCCGCAGAGACAAGAGCAATCCTATCCTCAAAAGATAAAAACACAAAAACAAAGATAGGAGAAGAAGCAAAGGTAGGAACTGGAGCAAAAGATGAGACTGAACCAGTTAGGGGGATTTCATCTATTGGCGGTGGGATACCATATACTGATTATACATCCGCTGAGAGCAATGTAAAAGATAAAGAAGATAAAGATAAAGAACCTAAAGCGGATAAAGGCAAAGGTAAAAAGAAAGAAGAAAAGACAAAAGATTCAGACCTTCTTTCTATGCTGTCCGATTACATCGGAGAGCTTCTAGACACCGCAAAGAAAGCTCTTGATACACAAATCGAAACAATCGATGCGCAGATAGAGAAGTTAAAAAACGAACATGATGCTCAAGAAGAAGCGAATGAAGTAGAAGAACTTCGTCTGAAGATTCTAGAAGCAGAGAAAGCGCTCGTAGATGCGAACGTAGAGAGAACTGTTCGGTACTTTAATAAAGCGACAGGGCAGTGGGAGTGGATGGCAGACCAAAAGGCTGTCGCTACTGCCCAGAAGAACTTAGAAGATGCACAGCAAGCGTACTATGACAAACTCGAAGAGATAGAATATCAAGCAAAGTTGGACGAACTTGAAGCGCAAAAAGAAGCTCTTAACAAGAACTACAACAATTTGTCTGATGCATGGAACGAGCTTAAAAATGACATGTCTAAAGCACTATCTGATAAAGATGTACTCGCTCTTGCAGAGATT
>JAEIGA010005401.1_pt1 | contig 19549 bp, 16 predicted proteins | sample 9270691 | NCBI WGS metagenome assembly JAEIGA01 (sample SAMN17057246, study PRJNA624740) | gut metagenome | biome: biome; isolation source: fecal sample | host: Bos grunniens | place: China: Xizang | collected 2019 | reverse complement strand
CATTTATGTTTGCAACGTGGACGAAGCGTCCGCCGCAACCGGTAATGAATATTCAAAAATGGTTGTTGAAAAATTTGGTAACGTTGCCGATGTATTGGTTATATCGTCCAAGATTGAAATGGAAATTTCACAGATTGTTGATCCAGACGAAAGAAAGATGTTTTTGGATGATTTAGGTCTAACAGAATCTGGTCTAGACCAGGTGATTAAGACAGGATATAAAACATTGGGTCTGCAAACATATTATACCATTGGCCCAAAAGAAGCGCACGCCTGGACAATTACTGTTGGCATGACCGCACCCCAGGCGGCGGGCAAAATTCATACTGATTTTGAAAAAGGATTTATCCGTGCCGAAGTAATTTCGCCATCTGACTTTATCACGTTGGGCGGCGAAGTTGCGGTAAAAGAAGCTGGAAAAATGCGCTTGGTTGGTCGTGATTATATAATGCAACCTGGCGACATTTGTCACTTCTTGTTTAATAACTAATTAAAATAAAATTGTTAAAAAATACCGGCTTTTTTGATAAAAATATTCAAAAATGCCGGTAATTTTTATTGCGAAAATAAGTTAAATAGAAATCAATATTTCTAATTTTTCTTTGTATTTTTCAATCTCTTCATCAATCTGTGAAATTCTTTCACGCGCACTTTCATCACCTGCCAATAATTGGTTTGTGTATTCACGTTTTTGCGCATTTAATTTTTCCAAATATCGTTGCAGTTTTAATGACACAATGTATTTTTCTGCGCCTGCGATATCCATATTTAAATCCGCCACCACCCCATCAAAATCAACCCCTAATGACCCCAAAAAATCCAAATATCTTTCTGCCAGTTCTGGGAAATTATTCACAATATAAATCAGCGTATTTTTTGTAATCGCATCAATATCAGGCAGTTTAATATTAGAAGCCACATCAACCTTGCGCCATTTATGCCATGAATTAAATTTGCGTGAATTATATTCTTTTTCAAATTCAGATTTTAAATCTGGGTCGGCAATTTTATCCAATTCTTTTTTCAAGAATTTTTCCGCCTGTGCACGTCCCCCTGGCGTCTTGACCAAGAAATTATTATTTACCATTTCCCACAGGTAATCTACCAATGGCATTGCGTCATTTATAATCTTACGCATTGCGTCCACGCCACCTGTTTTCAGTATTTCATCTGGGTCTTTACCGCCCATAACAAATGCAAATTTAACATCAGATGTATCACGTAAAAACGGTAGTATAATACCGCATGCGCGTGCAGCCGCTTTTTGTCCTGCGGTATCTCCGTCAAAGCAAAAAACAACATTTCTGTTTGATTTACACAACAGTGAAATATGATCCTCGGTCAGTGCTGTCCCCAATGGTGCAACGGTTTCTTCAAAACCTGCGATTTGCATTTTTATTGCATCAATCTGCCCTTCTACAATAATGCTGCGATTGGCGCGGTGAATGCCTTCGCGGGCAAAATTAAAACCAAAAACAGTACGTCTTTTATGGAATATATCTGTATCAACTGTGTTAATATATTTTGGGTCTGACCCGTCCAGTGAACGTCCAGAAAACGCAACAACTTTTCCATTTGCATTAAATATAGGGAACATTAATTTATCGCGAAAGAAATCATACATCCCATATTCGCCACGTCTGCATAACCCGGCATCAATCAGGTATTTTGATTCTGCATATTTATTTGCGATAATATTATTTTTCGGTGCATATCCCAGACGATATTTTTTTATATCTTCATCAGAAAAACCACGATTTCGTGCGTATGCCAGCGCCTGGGCACCATCTGGTGTAAATAATTTTTCTGTGTATGTCTGACATGCTTTTTCACATATATCGAACAGTTGTTCTTCGCGTTGAACCACACGTGGGTCGCGTGGTTTATAGTCAGGCATTTTTACCCCGGCCATATCTGCCAATTCTTGGATTGCTGCGCGGAAATCCATATTGTTATGCTTCATTGTGAACGATATGATATCCCCACCTTCGCCACAGCCAAAGCATTTAAAAATACCCTTTTCTTCATTAACGCAAAAACTGGGGGTTTTTTCGTTATGAAATGGACAACAACCCCAATAATTTGCCCCTTTTTTTGTTAGTGGAATCGCACGACCAACCACGTCCAGTATCGATAACCGTGCACGCAGTTCGTCTGTAAAGTTGCGATCCAATCCTGCCATTACTTCTTCTTTGCCTTGTCGTTAATCAGTTTTATTGCGGTTTCTAAATCTGGTTGTTCACGTACAGAAACATTAACACGATTTGAAGAAATGTATGCCCCATATCGTCCTGTTGGATAAAAGAAAATCATCTTTTTTGTTTCTGGATTTTCACCAATTTTAATTGGTTCTGCCTTCTTGGTTGCGTTATTTAACAGTTCGCGTGCAATTTCCAATGTGATGGTTTCGGCTGTGTATTGTTTTGCTGCAACGTTTTTACCACCATTGGTAACATACGGTCCAAATTTACCAACACGAAATTCAATACCATCACCTAAGTCTACATTATCAGATTTTGAGGCATTTGCTGCTTCTTTTTCTGCCTGGGCGGCGGCATCAATCTTGCCCAATTGTTTTGTGTATTTGCATGTCGGGTATTTTTCACAACCGATAAAAGGTCCAAACTTAGACAATTTAATACCTAATTTTGCACCGCATTCTGGACATGTATCATTACCATCTGGGAACAGATGTTTATTCATAAAAGCGTTTATTTCATCAATAATTTCTGATGTCTTGATACCGCGTGCACCATCAATCATTGCGTCTGTTGGACGCCAGAAATTTTCCAGTGCGCTAATTTTATCTTGTTTACCATTTGAAACATCGTCCAATGTATCTTCTGTTTTTGCGGTAAAGTTCACATCAACCAAATCTGTGAAATATTTATTCAGATATGATGCAATAACCCATCCACCATTTGTCGGATGAAAGCGACGTTGTTTATCTTGTTCAACATATGCGCGGTCAACAATTGTTGACATAATTGTTGCATACGTTGATGGTCGCCCAATCCCCAGTTCTTCTAATTTTTTTACCAATGATGCTTCGGTATATCTTGGTGGGGCTTGGGTAAAGTGCTGTTCTGGATTTAATTCTGTAATTTTTATTGTGTCCCCAACGTTCAGTGGTGGTAACTTTGATTCTTTTTTATCTTCTTCATCATCTTTATCTTCGGTATAAACCTTCATAAAACCATCAAATGTACGTGTAGAACCCACTGCATGAAATACTGCTTTTTTATTTTCTGTTTCAATATCTGCGGCCACAGAATCAAATTCAGCGTTCGTCATCTGACATGCAATTGTACGTTTCCAAATTAGTTCATATAACTTTGCCTCATCGCCTGACAGATTTTTTGCTGGCGCATCAAAGTGTGTTGGGCGAATTGCTTCGTGTGCCTCCTGGGCATTTTTTGATTTTGTTGCGTAAATATTTGGTGATTTTGGAACGAAATTTTCACCATATTCACGTGTGATATATGCACGAATTTCATTCACAGCATCCGCGTTCAGATTTGTTGCGTCCGTACGCATATATGTAATCAAACCTTGTTCGTACAGGTGTTGTGCGGCACTCATCGTGCGTTTGGATGCAAAGTATAATTTACGTGCAGCTTCTTGTTGCAGTGTTGACGTTGTAAACGGTGCGGCTGGTTTGCGCATTGTTTTTTTCTTGTCCACACTGATAACGGATGCATTAATTTCTGGCACACCGATTCCAGATAAAATATCATTCATCTGAGATTCATTTTCAATGCTCATTTTTTCAATTTTTTCGCCATTGAATTTATTCAGCATTGCCTTGAAGCCAACAGAATTCGCCGTACACAGTGATTCCAATGACCAATATTCAACCGGTTTAAAGTTTTCAATTTCTTTTTCGCGGTCAACAACTAATTTTACTGCAACTGATTGTACGCGTCCTGCGGATTTACCTAAATTTCTGCGCCACAGTAATGGTGAAATTCCAAATCCAATCAGATAATCCAGCGCGCGCCGCACCAAATATGCATCAACCAGATTTTTATCAATTTCGCGTGGTTCTTCGATTGCGGCTTGAACTGCTTTTTTTGTAATTTCGTGGAAAGCAACACGATAAACAGTTTTATCTTTTAATAATCTTTTGTTCTTTAAAATATCCAACAGATGCCATGCAATGGCCTCACCTTCGCGGTCAGGGTCGCTTGCCAGATAAACAGCATCTGCTTTTTTTAATTCGTCTGTAATCAGTTTAATTTGTTTTTCTTTGCCTGGCATAATCTGCCATTTCATTTTGAAATTATTTTCTGTGTCAACACTGCCGTTTTCTGGTACCAAATCACGCACATGACCAACCGATGCGATAACGCGCCACCCTGCCCCCAGGTACTTTTCAATAGTTTTGGCCTTGGATGGTGATTCCACAATTAATAAATTCATATCCTTAACTCCCCTTTGCAGATAATTGTTGGTCTTTGTGAATATATGCGTTTTGGCATAAACCGAATCCGAACATCAGTGATAGCAAACTGCTGCCTCCGAATGACATCAATGGCAGCGGTACACCAACGGTTGGCAGTAAACCCAAAACCATGGAAATATTTATAAAGTAATAAACAAAAAAGTTCAACATAAAACCAAAACAAATTAATTGTCCAAACCTGTTACGACATTTTTTTGCGGCCCAGAACAGTAAAACCACAATCCAAGTATATATTGCCAGCAATCCAAACGCACCAATAAACCCTAATTCTTCGCCCAACATTGTAAATATAAAATCTGTTTGTTTTTCTGGCAAAAACGCGCGCTGTGATTGTGAACCTTTCATATATCCCTGCCCCAACATACCGCCACTGCCGAATGCAATTTTTGCCTGATTTATTTGATAACCTGCGCCTTGCAGGTCGCTGTTTGGATTAAACAGTGTGATAATTCGTCCGCGCTGATAATCATGCAGACCACCAAACCAAATTGCTGGTGCCGCCATCAGTCCCAAAACCGCCGCGATAATAAACCACTTTTTATTTGCGCCAACAATATAGAACATACCAACTGTAATCATTCCCAACGATAATGCAGTCCCCAGATCCGGCTGTGCAACGATTAATCCAAATGGTACCAACAACATTAACCCTGGTGCCAGATAGTTTTTAAACTGTCCCAGTTCAACAGAATTAAACCATGCAAAATATCGTGCCAATGCCAGTACCAGCGCAATCTTAATCAGTTCAGACGGTTGAATATGTATAACCCCCAGGTTCAGCCATCTTTGTGCCCCCATACCGGTGTGTCCAACAAATGTGACCAACACAATCATAATTAATGCGATTGCATAAATCAGATATGCCGACTTAATCCATGTTTTTATATTTGTAAAAGCTGCGAAAAAGAAGACCCCAAACGCCAAAATAATTTTCATTAATTGTGATAATGCAAAAGGTCGCCAATTACCACCACCTGCCGAATATAAAACCATAATAGAAATAGTTAAAACCATACACATCGGCACAAACAGCCCCCATGAAAACCGCCCTAGCTTTTCTGGGAAAGTCATCATATTTGCATTTGAAACGCGTGTTTGTTTAACCATGTGTTTTTTTTTGTCCTATTTTAACAATTCTTTCATAACCGTAGCAACTGTACGTGCAGCAGGTCCACTGCCGCCGGCGTGTTCTGTAACGACGCATACGGCATATTTGGGTTTATCTGTTGGTGCGTATCCGACAAATAATCCATGATTACGCATATTCCATTTTAACTGTTCATTGGTCAGAACCCCACTTTCGCGTTCTTTTTTTGAAATGCTGCGTACTTGGGATGTACCTGTTTTACCCCCCATTCGTTTTCCGTTAACATTTATGGCTGATGCGGCGGCTGTACCACCTTTTTTTACAACTTGTTCCAAACCATTTAAGACCGCATCAATATTTTTCTTTTGCAACTTCATACTTTCAAATCGTGGCCTGTCATCAGTTTTTATTAATCGTGGTACAACACGTTTGTTTGATGCGCTGCGTGCCATCATTGTTGCCAGTTGCAAACAGTTCGCCAAAATAAATCCTTGTCCGATACCAGAAATAACTGTATCACCATGAACCCATCTGTATCCAATATGTTTTTCTTTCCAGTATCTATCAGGCATAACACCGGGCATTTCACGTGATAATACATCATCCATGTATTTTTCAGTAAATCCCAAACGAACCGCCATTTCTTTTATTGCGTCTATTCCAATCCGCAATGCCATCTGATAGAAATAAATATCACAAGAATGTTTCAGTGCACCTGCCAAATCGACATGCCCATGCCCTTTGTGTTCCCAACAGTGATATCTGCGGTCGCCATAGTCCCAATGTCCTGGACAGAATATTTTTTCTTTTGGTGTTGTGGCACCGGCTTCTAATGCAGCCAATGCGACAACGATTTTGAATGTTGAACCTGGTGGGTACAATCCTTCGATTGTCTTGTTCATAAAGGGTTTTGCGGTATCATCGCGCAAACTATCGATATATTCATCCCCGTCATCTTGGCGGAACATATTTGGATCAAAACTGGGGACTGATACCATTGCCAATATATCCCCTGTATCAATATCTAATACTACGCCGCATCCTGAACGATGTTGTGTTAATGCATCGTATAAAACGCGCTGAACGTTCTCGTTAATTGTTATTTGTATATTATCACCCATCTTAGGTGCGATAAATTGCGATTTGTCTTCACCTGTAACGCGTCCAACTGCATTTGTAATCATAACAGTCTGACCAGCGTCCCCTTTCATAATATTATTAAACTTTTTTTCCAATCCTGTAATACCTGTGGTTAAAAAGGGTGCATTTGGTACAGGTTTTGCAGGATCTCCAATATATCCAAAAATTTGTGCACCAGCCGGCCCCATTTCGTATACGCGTGAATAACCACTTTCCACATGCAGTCCTGGTAAGTTACGTGCTTGTAATTTCGCCAGTTTATTCCAGTTTGTATTTTCACTGACCAATACAGGTTGGAATTTTAATTGCCGTTTTATTTTTGTGCGTATTCTATCTACTTTTTTTTGTTTCAGATTTAATTCGTGTTGCAGTGTTGCGATTAATTCATCTAAATCACGCGCTTCTTCTGGGATGATATATATACGATATGTTGGCACATCGCGTGATATTGGTGCACCACTGCGGGACAAAATTTTTCCACGTTCTGGCATGTTAATCTGAATACGGAAAGAATTATTTTCGCTTTTCTTTTTGTATTCTTGATAGTTAAACAGTTGCATTTGCAGCATACGCATAATCAGAACAGATGTCAGAACTGCCCCTGCGGTCATAAACAGTGCGCTGCGTCGGTCAAAGGTGCGTGAAATTTCTTTATCAATCATGACGCATCCTTTGAATTAATAATGTTATTGGCATATACATCGCGCAAACAAATACAAACATCCAAATTCCGCGCCCAAGGCTGGTAAACGACAGATTTGAAAATACCTGGATTAAAATAGCAATACCAAAAAACACCATAAATGCCGGCAGTCCATTTTTATCCATACGCGTAATATCAACAATGCTTTGAAATCCGTTTATTGCATAGAAAAGACAGTATATTGCAATCCAAAAACATACGGTTTCAAAATTATAGTCCAGACACAAACACACAAATATCGAAAAAATTCCAAACCATTTAACAGGATTTGCAAAAGAACAAAAAAATATTGGAATTATTGCCAATATTCCACCCGGGTTCCAGAATGGTGCAGACAGACGCCACAACCCGATTGTTAATAAAAACGGGAAAGACAAACGTAAAAAATCAATCAAATTTTTCTTCATCTGTATTCGTTTTTATGTGTATCAAATTTCAGAACCATAACACGTGATAATTTTGATGGGTTTAATACGCGAACATCTGTATCATCGATTAATTCACCAACAACTAAACCTGCTGGCAACACGCCTGAAATATTACTGCTGACCAGTTTCAGACCACGCGTTGGTTGAAATTCTGGATCGCTAAAAAAACCGATTGTTGGTTGTAAAGAACCATTTCCAGCCATAAATCCATATATTCCTGTCCCGACAACACGTACTGCAATATTTGTATCTGAATCAGTCAATGCACGTACACGTGAAAAATTTGGTGCTGCATCAATTACGATACCAGCCAAAACCATATCTGTATTTGCGACGGCCATTCCAACCTCAATCCCATCGCGAATACCACGATTTATAATATATGTATTATGTCCCAGCGCGCTGTTGTCGTGTATAACATCAGCGATAACTGTATCACGTGGTTGTGATTTTACGATCCTCAGTTCGCGATTTAATCTGTTGTTTTCTGCGATTGCGATATCGCACGCATTTTTGTTTGCCAACGCTTGGTCTAATCTAGTGCGCAGTTCTTCATTTTCGCTTCGCAGTGAAGAAATTTCGGCTACATTATCAATTGCGCTGCCAACGATACGAATTGGCCATGTAATAACATCCCCCACTGTTTGTGCGACCGGTACAACAACGTGCGATAAAGCATTCATGATTGCGTAATCAGGTTTAGCAATCATGACATATATAAACAGCACCGGCAGAACTGCACTTGCGGCAACTGCACGTATAATCGGATACAGTCTGGAAGATAGTTTTGTTTGTTTCATCGTGGCCTACTTTAATCCTAAAAAGTCAGATATTCAATAAAAACTTGATTTTTGTTTTATTTATGCCACAATAAACGCGGTCAAAGTGGCAAGGCATTGCCATCAGACCTGTAAAATGTAATATTAACAAGAGGATATAAAATGCCAAAATTAAAGACTAAGTCGTACTTGAAAAAGCGTGCGTCTATGACTGCGACCGGCAAAATCCGTGTTGCACGTAACTCTCACAAGAAACTGTTGCGTAAGAAATCAGCTCGCGCAAATAAAGCGGGTGCAAAACCACAGTATCTGAACGAAAACATGGTCGGACAGGCAAAAATCCTGGCACCATATGGTTTGAAATAATAAGGGGGTAACACGTCATGGCAAGAGTAAAACGCGGAACAACCGTAAAACAAAAACATAACAAGATTTTGGCGCGTGCCAAGGGATACTTGGGCCGTCATCACTCAACATATCGTGCTGCCCGTGAAAAAACGGAAAAGGCAGGACAGTACGCATACCGTGATCGTCGCGTTAAGAAACGTGAATTTCGTGGTTTGTGGATTGTTCGTATCAACGCCGCAGTACGCGCAAATGGTATGACTTACAGCCAGTTTATGAATGGCTTGAAGAAAGCAGGCATTGCCCTGGACCGCAAGGTTTTGGCTGAAATGGCCTATGCAGGTGATGCAAACTTCGTAAAATTGGTTGACACAGCGAAACGATTTATCAACGCCGAAAGTAAATAATACCTTGTCGGCGGGGTATCTGTTTTGTAATAATAAAAGCCGTCAAATGACGGCTTTTTAAATTTTAAGGTAAGACGATTATGCACGAACAAATAAAAAATATTAATACACTGGAAGAATTGCAGGCTTTATATACCGCAACATACGGTAAAAATGGCACAATGACACTGCGATTAAAAGAAATGAAAAATCTGGACAATGAAGCGCGCGCTGCGTTAAATGTTGAAAATGCGAATTTGCGTGAATTGTTCAAAACGCGCCAGACTGAAATTGAAAATGCGGTTTTGATGGCGGGTCTGCAGAAACAGAAATTGGATATGTCTTTAAATCCAATGCTTGAAAACATGGGAACATTGCACCCTTTAACGCATGGGTTGACCGAAATTTCTGGGATTTTAGAATCTTTTGGATATAAAATGTATACTGGGCCGGAAATCGAAGACGATTGGCATAATTTTACTGCGTTGAATACACCGATGCATCATCCTGCGCGTGATATGCAAGATACATTTTTCTTGCCAAATGGCAATGTATTACGTACACAAACGTCGGCCATTCAAATACGTGCGATGGAAACGGATGGTGTACCAATCAAGATGTTTGGTATCGGTTCGACATATCGTAAAGAAATGGACGCAACACACAGTCCGATGTTCCATCAAATCGAAGGATTATATATTGATGAAAATATAACAATGTCTGATTTAATCGCGGATGTTCGTGCGTTTTTATCGCGCTTTTTCGGCATTGATAATATTGAATTACGTATAAGACCATCATTCTTTCCATTTACCGATCCCAGCATTGAAATTGATATGAAATGGCATGGTGATAAATGGTTAGAAATCATGGGGGCGGGTATGGTTCATCCAAATGTTTTGCGTAATTGTGGTATTGACCCAGATATGTACCAGGGCTTTGCCTTTGGTTTTGGTTGGGACAGATTGGTAATGTTGAAATACGGTCTGAACGATATACGTCAGTTCTATGATAATGACGTTCGCTGGTTGCGTAACGCAGGATTTTAATACGGGGGTATTGTAAAATGAAATGGACACTTGATTGGTTAAATGAATATTTAAAAACAGATGTGAATGCAGATGTTATTTCTGACACGCTTACCCGTATTGGATTAGAAGTAGAAGATGTTATATCACCTATATCACCAATTGCAGCCAAGATTGTTGAATGCAAACCACATGAAAACAGTGATCATTTACATGTGTTAATGGTTGATGATGGCACAGGCACCCTGCGCCAGGTTGTATGTGGTGCGCCAAATGCGCGTGCGGGTTTAATTTCTGCATTGGCATTACCTGGCTGCGTAATTGGTGGTCATGAAATTACATCTGGAAAATTACGTGGTGTTGTATCGAATGGTATGATGTGTTCTGCGCTGGAACTGGGGATTGGTGATGACCACAGTGGTATTATTGAATTACCATCTGATACAAAAATTGGTTCGCCTATTGTAGATGCGAAAACAGTTTTTGATGCAGGTATCACACCAAATCGTCCGGACTATCTGGCGGTACGTGGTATTGCGCGTGACCTGGCGGCGGCGGGTATTGGTGAATATATTGCGCCAAACGACCCTGAATTTAAACCTGTTTCTGGCACACGCAGTGTGAAAATTGCCACCGATAAATGTCGTGCGTATAAGATGGTTGAAATTCATGGTATAAAAATTGCCCCAAGTAACAAGACAATTTCATCACGTCTGGCGGCGATTGGTATCAATCCAAAAAATGCTGCGATTGATGCGACGAATTATATTTGTTATGACATGGCACAGCCTATGCATTGCTTTGATGCGGATGAGGTTAATGGTGATATTGTTGTACGCATGGCAGAACATGGTGAAAAATTCACTGACTTGTTTGGCGCAGAACATGAACTAACAGATTCTGATATGGTTATCTCGGACGCTGCGGGCATCTTGGCATTGGCGGGTGTGATTGGTGGTGCGCGTGGCAGCACAACAGAAAACACTAAGAATATAATTTTGGAATCTGCGTATTTTGACCCAGTGTCGGTTCGTAAATCTGCAAAAAGACATGGCGTTTCCACAGATTCGTCATACCGTTATGAACGTGGTATTGACCCAACGATAACAGGTATTGCGGCAATGCGTGCAACCGAAATTATCATGCATGAATGTGGTGGTAAAATTGTTGGCGCGTTCGCGGCGGGAATTGATACTGCGCCAGATATAACGATTGAATATTCACCAGATTATTTCTTGAAGAAAACAGGAATAGAAATGGATTTGGATATCCAGCGTGAAATTTTGGTATCCCTGGGATATACTGTTGATTACAGTAAAGCAATTTGGCGTGTAAAACCACATGCTTCACGTGTTGATGTTGAAATTCCAGAAACGATTATCGCGGATTTATTGCGTATATATGGGTATGACAAAATTGCATCTGCACATAAACACACAACAGGTGAAATATGCACACACGATATGAATGAAATAAATATCAAAAACCAAATGGCATCACGCGGATTGAATGAATGTCGTTCATTTGGATTTGGTAATTGTGAAATTGAAAAACTGTTATCAGACAAAGAAAACATTTTAATTTCAAATCCAATAACATCTGATTATGACACGATGCGAAATGGTTTGTTGTATGGGTTGCTGATGGCGGTGTCTAATAATGAAAAGCGTGGATACCCAGATTTAAACCTGTTTGAATTAGGTACAGTGTTTGATGGCGACATGCCGGGCGCACAACATACATCATTATGTATTGTGCGTACAGGTTCTGTGTCACCAAAGCATTGGACTGGGCGCAATCGCAATGTAGATGTTTATGATATAAAATCAGATCTGATTGCATTAATGGCGGGCCAGCGTTTTACAGTATCAACGGATGATGCACCACGTTGGGCGCACCCGTATCGCTATGCTGCATTGATGCAAGGTAAAAAGAAAATTGCAGAATTTGGTGAATTGCATCCATCTGTTGCCAAGAAATTACGTATTAAAACAAATGTTGTAATTGCGATTGTGGATGATATTGTGAATATTCCAAATAAGCGTTCTTCACGTAATGTTACCTTATCGGAATTTCAGCCAATTTCGCGTGATTTTGCATTTATTGTAGATGCGGATACGCCGGCTGAGAAATTAACATCTGCTGCACGTTCTGCGGATTCACGTATCACAGATATTGTTGTTTTTGATGCGTTTGATTTGAATGATGGAAACAAATCAATTGCATTTACAATAACTATTCAGCCAACAGATAATATGTCTGATGCAGATTTGATTGCGTTACAAAATGCGGTTATATCTGCGGTTGAAAAAAAATGCAATGCAAAAATACGTGATAAATAATCAAAATCAGGGGCCGCATGGCCCCTTTATTCATGGCTTGAAAACAGTTAAAATATGCTCTATACTGCGGGCATGAAGATTCTAAACCGTTATTTTATGCGTCAATTGGTCGCAATATTTATAATGTTAATGCTGATTTTAACAGGTTTGGCATGGATGATGCAAATTATGTCCATGATGAAGTTTTTGTTAAAATATGGTATTGATGTTGGCAGTTTTATTGGTTTGACATCGTTAATGATACCGTTTATTGCGTCGATTATTGTGCCGTTTGTTTGTTTTATATCGGTTATATTTGTTTACAATAAAATGATATCTGATAACGAAGTAACAGTAATGGCGGCGTCTGGTTTGTCGCCGCGTCAAATTGCGCGCCCTGCCCTGCGATTGGGTGTTGTTTTAACGGTTTTAAATTTGTTATTGAATATTTGGGTTGTGCCGTACAGTCAGGCTGTATTTTATGACACTCAGTGGAATTTGCAATATGGTATGGCGCATATGAAATTACAGGAAAATGCATTTACAGAAATATCTGACGGTTTGGTTGTGTATGTGGATAAAGTTTCTGGCCATGACCTTAGTCAGGTTATGCTATCAGACATGCGTGATGAATCTGCCCCCAGTACAATTTTTGCAGAAAAAGGAAAATTGGTTTCGACGGTTCGTGGTATGTCGTTGGTTATGAATAATGGCGCATTACAGTTTAATGGTGTGCAAAGTGTAACAGGTACATTTGAAACATTTGATATGGATTTGAATCTGGTTGATCGCGGTGGCAGTACATCGTTCCGCGTTCGTCGCGTTCCGACCAAAGAATTGTTGCGTGTCGCATTTGATGCCAAGACCAAGAAGCAGCATAAAATGATATTATCTGAATTATGTAATCGCTTTTTATCGCCTTTGATGAATTTAGTTTTAGCTGCATTGTGTGCGACGATATTACTGCGTTCGTCATTATTACGTCGTCGTACCAGTTTTGCACCAATGGTTGCGGTTGCGGCGATGGCGTGCACAATGGCGTTGTATATGTCTGCGACTAATATTATTGGCAGTATGACTGGGTTTTTAATTTTGGGTATGTGTTTATTTGTTTTACTGGGTGGGATATTATTGGTGTTATCAAAGAAATGAGAAAGTATCTATCTATAATCTTTTTTAATATTTTATTTATTGCGTCTGGATATGCGTTATCTGTCGACGTGAATGAACCACGTACAATTGTTGCAGACAAGATTGTGTACGATGTAAAATCAGAAACGATAAAAACATCTGGTGAAACAGAAATTACCAATCAGTCTGGTCAGCGTATGACATTGGTTGATTCGTATATTACCGGCAAAGGTACAGAATTATCTGGTGATGAAATAAAGATGTGGTTGGGCAACCATGTATATGTTGAATCTGATAATATATCGCGCAATGGTGATTTAACAATTGCCCGTCGTGCGACCTTTACGGCATGTGATGATTGTGATGCGTATGGTAACGCGTGGGAAATTACAACGTATAAAATTGTTCATGATATGCAAGATCGTATATTACGTTTTTACAGTCCTGTTATGCGTGCGTATGATTTTCCAATTTTTTGGTTGCCGTATTTTGAAATGCCTGATCCTGGAATTAAATACAAAACTGGTTTTTTAATGCCTGATTTTGAATCAACGAACAAGATGGGTACACAGATAAATATTCCTTTTTATGTATCTATATCTGACACACATGATATGACATTAACACTGTCATATTTGACCCAGGAAAATCCACTGTTTCAGATTGAACATCGTCTGAACGCACCGCATTCAGAATATCGCACCAGTGCATCTTTTACCCATAATCGCGAAGGTCAGGATCGTTGGCATATATTTAACGATGATGTAATTGAATTAGGTGAATATGCGCGTGCGACAATATTTTTAGAACGTGCCTCGGACAGAACGTATTTACAGAAATATGGATTTTATAATGATCAACCATATTTGGATTCTGGGGCAAAATTAGAATTATTTGGTCAAAGCAGTTATGTTGTTGCCGATGCGCACGTGTTCCAAGAATTGCGCGACAGCACTGGTATTCAGCGTGCCCCAGATGGTGATATTCTGCCAAATATCCGTGCCGTGCATCAGACGGCGCCATTGTTTGGCGAAACCTATGCGACATTTGGTGCAGATGTATTGGGGATATCTGGGGATAATACCGCTGCCCAGCGTTTAATTGGTGATGCGCGCCTGACAACACCGTGGACATTGTGGGGTGGGAATCGATTAACAGCCAGTGTATCTGCCCGTTATGACGTGTATCATTTTGATAAAACACCGATGGTTGATGGTGGTATATATTCAGGTTTTAAAAACAGATTTCTGCCCAGTGGTTATCTGGAATGGGGACTGCCGTTATTTCGTCCAACATCAAATTGGACCCAGATTATTGAACCGCGTGCCCGCGTAACATTTATGCGACATATGGATGCCGAAGAATTTGCGCTCAGCAATGATTCTGTGGGTACAATTTTAACAGATTCAACATTATTTTCAGACAATCGTTTGGCTGGTCTTGATTTATGGGAAAATGGTACATATGCAGACTATGGCGCGCGTTGGGCTGCGTTCAACTCGGATGGAAAGACTGTGGAAATATTCCTGGGGCAATCATATGATTTTACTGAACGACCATCAATTGATTTAAACAGTGGTTTTCACAATGGTGCATCTGACTATGTTGGACGTATCGCGTATAATAACGCAAAATGGTTAAATGTTGCGTCACGTTTCAGATTGAATCAGGAAAACCTGGCGTTGCGTCATATGGAAACAACTGCAAATATTGGTACATCACGTAATTTCTTGAATATTGGTCATATATGGTCTGTTGATTTAAGCGAGGCTTTTACAGAAAATGTTGATATTAACGAAGCGATAATTGGTGCAGGAATTCAGTTAACAAACCGTTGGTCAATGCGTTGGAATGCGATATATAATATGGAATTGGGTGCGTTTCAGCGTCACACGGGTGGATTTTTCTATAATCATCCATGTTATTATTTATCTGTTGAATATCGTCGTGATAATGCGGTCAAAGAAGACTATGTTGGCACAACAACGTTCCAATTTAGATTTGGTATGGCGATTGATGGCCAGCAATATTAATTGATTAAGGAAAGGGAAAACAACACATGAAAAAACTGTTAATAATTGTATCGTTATTTTTTGCGTTGCCTGCGATTGGTGCAACTGTTGTGGCCAGTGTGAATGGCACACCGATAACAGACACAGATATAACAATGCGTACAAAATTGATGGCGCGCCAGGGTAAAACCAGTACCGACAATCGTCGTGTTGCCCTGCAAAATATAATTGATGACAATGTTAAATTGGCATATGCCGGTAATTTTAATGCAGTACCTGATGATAAAACCGTTGATTCTGAATTAAAGAAAATGAAACTGGGGGATTTATCTACGTCTGAACGTGAAATGGCGCGAAATGCCCTGCGTGCAGAGATTGCATGGCAGATAATTGTTGCGCGTACAATCATGCCAACAGTTAATATAAATTCCGAAGATGTTGCATCTGAACGTGCAAATCTGGCACGTGAACACGGTCTGCCAATTGAAATGACAATTGTGCGTTTAATGGATATTCCGTCTGATATTGCAGATCGCCTGACCAAGCCAAAATCATGTGATGATGCGGTTGCAATTGCTGAAAATTTTGGTGGCGCGCCACAAAAGTTTACTGCCCTGCAATATGAATTATCTGCAGATATTCGTGAACGTGTTGCGAATTTGCCAAAATTAACATGGTCATCGCGCGTGGATAATTCTGTATTATTGGTGTGTGATACAAAAAAGACATCAGAATATAAAAATCTGGATGAAATTATTAAACAAAATGCCACCTATAAACAGGCAATGTTTATGGCGGACCAGCAATTAAAACAACTGCGCAGAAAGGCGGTTATTGTTATAAACGACGACCGGTATAAATTATGAAACCAATACTATTTAATTTTACAGATGCGGAACTGGAACAGTTCTTGATTAATATGGGGCAACCAAAATTTCGTGCAAAACAAATTCGTGATTGGTTAAATCGTGGTGCGCCTGATTTTGCATCAATGAAGAATATCCCAGAAAAGTTGCGTAGTGACCTGGACAGTGTTGCGCAAACATTACCAGTTAAAATTGTAAAAAAACTGGAATCATCAGACGGTGAAACAACAAAATTTTTGTTAGAATTAAATGACGGTGAACAAATCGAATGTGTATTAATGCGTACAACCTATGGTAACAGTGTATGTGTCAGTTCCCAGGCTGGTTGTGCAATGGGGTGCCGCTTTTGCGCCAGTACATTGTTGGGGTTGAAACGCAATTTAACATCAAATGAAATTTTTGCGCAAATTTTAACGGCCCAATGGGAATTACGTGCTGATAAATTTAGTGACAAGGCAATTCGTCCAAATGGTGATGCAAATAATGGTGATGTATCACATATTGTAATTATGGGGACTGGTGAACCATTACAGAACACTGAAAACGTGATTGATTTTATAGAACGTGCAAATCGGGATATGGGTATTGGTTGGCGCAGAATAACATTATCAACATGTGGAATTGTTCCTGGTATTGATCGGTTAATTGAATGGAATCGACCGATAAATTTGGCAATATCACTGCATGCACCGACTGATGAATTACGCTCACAAATTATGCCAATAAATAATAAATATAAATTGGATGAAGTTCTGGATGCAGCATGGCGTTTTACAGACAATCATAATCGTCAATTAATGATAGAATATATCTTATTGGGTCGTCGCGATGAAAAAGGTGAAACTGTTTTGTATAACGCAACACCTGAATATGCAGAAAAATTATCTGAATTATTACGTGGTAAAAATTGCATGGTAAATCTAATACCATGGAATGCTGTTGATGAACGTGATTTTGCGTCCCCGTCTGGTAATGCGGTTCACAGATTCCAAGATATATTGATTAAGAACGGAATTCACACGCGTATTCGTCGTGAACGTGGCACAGATATTGGTTCTGCATGCGGGCAATTACGCCTGAACAATACAAAGGCTAAGAAATGAAACTGAAATATATAACATGTTCTGATCCGCGCGAAGATTTACAAATTGCTGATGTAATAAGTTTTTTAAAAATATCACCAATGATTGAAATCGGGGTTCAGGCTGCACCTGGTACAATGGGGTGGTTACGCCCAAGAAATATTTGGTTTGATGTGTTAATGTATTATGTTAAAACCAATAAAAATCCATTGAATGTAGCCGTTCATGTAAATTATCAGTGGTGTGACGATATGTGTTCCGGGAAAATACCTGGTGAAATACAGAATTGGATGCGCTTGCGTAATATATCAGATAACAAACCATCAATTCGTCGTTGGCAGTTAAATATTGGCGACCGCACAGAAAGGTTTGATGCGAATGCCATTGCGAAATTAATACGCACGCACCCAGAAAACGAATTTATATTCCCATATAATGATGGTGTCAAAGATAAAATAGACGCTCTGTATAAAACGGGGGCTAAGTTCTCGTTATTGTATGATTCATCATACGGTTATGGAATCAGTCCTGATAAATGGAATGGGCCTGTTTATCCAGATATTCCAATGGGTTATGCCGGTGGATTGTCACCAGAAAACGTGGCAGATAATTTGAATAAAATCAGCAAAATTGTTCCCAAAAATTACACTACCTGGATTGATGCCGAAGGGCGTCTAATGAAACCGGGTACGCGTGAATTTGATTTGGGGCGTGCGCGTGCGTATGTTCAAAATGCGCTGGCCTGGCAAGATAAACAAAATAAACGATAAAAAATCCGGCAAATGCCGGATTTTTAATTTGAAAATATATGTTTTATTTTGTATCTTAAAATCGCAATAAATAATGGGGAAAAACATGGACGAAAAAAAATTATCTTTTGAAGAAGCATATAAACAATTAATGGAATTGGTAAAAAAAATGGAATCTGGTGAATTGCCGTTGGCTGATTCTGTATCTGCATATGAACAGGGGATAAAGTTAAAGGCATACTGTGAACAGTTGTTAAAAGAAGCTGAATTAAAAATTGAAACATTAAAAGTCAGTGCATAATAATTAATCAAGAAATAAAACGGATTTATTGTGGCGGAAAAAAGCAAACTAACCCCTGTTATGCAACAGTATGTTGATATGAAGGCAGAAAATCCTGATGCCTTGCTGATGTTTCGTTTGGGGGACTTTTACGAATCTTTTTTTGAAGATGCGAAAATAATCAGTGGTGCACTGGGGTTGGTATTAACAGCACGCGGAACCGACGGTGATGGGGAATCAATTCCTATGTGTGGTATTCCATGGCATGCGGCAGATAATTATTTTGGTCGTTTGGTTCGCAGTGGGTATAAGGTTGCGCTGGTTGAACAGATGGAAACCCCGGCCCAGGCCAAAGAACGCGGACACAAATTTATTGAACGTCGTGTTGTTCGTGTTTTAACGCCTGGTACATTGACGGACGAAAATTTATTAACGCCAAAGAATTCAAATTTCTTGGTTGCGATTGCGCCGATTGGTGGTGGCGCATATGATATTGCGGGCTGTGATATTTCAACAGGTGAATTTTTTATTGGTCAAACATCAGATGCATTAGATGACTTGACCCGCATAAACCCGGCCGAGGTTATATTTCCATTTTCCACCGCCGAAGAAAAAACGATAAAGAAATTACGCGACACATTTAAATCAACCCCTGTTTATGAAAAATTATATCATCGCGCAGACATTGACATGGTTGTGTCGCGTGTATTTGGTGGCGCGGTTGATTCAGGCGTAGCGGCGAAAAAT
>JAEIGA010005400.1_pt1 | contig 19551 bp, 8 predicted proteins | sample 9270691 | NCBI WGS metagenome assembly JAEIGA01 (sample SAMN17057246, study PRJNA624740) | gut metagenome | biome: biome; isolation source: fecal sample | host: Bos grunniens | place: China: Xizang | collected 2019 | reverse complement strand
TTCCTCCTACATTCGGTATGCCACCATCATTTGTGATAGGTCTTATCGCAGGTGGTGATCACGCGTTGCGTAACCCTGTTGAGAATGCGGAGGATGATCCTGAGAAGTCTTGGAAAGAGTTGCTAGACCATAATATTACTAACCTTGATACTGTGGTGGGTATAGCAGCTTCAGGTACAACTCCTTATGTTATAGGTGCGCTCGAGCGCGCACGCGAGTTTGGATGTTTGACTGCTTCTGTGTCTTGTAATCCTGGTTCGCCTGTTGGTCAAGTGGCGGAGATTGCTATTGAACCAATGGTGGGACCAGAGTTTGTGACTGGCTCAACTCGTCTCAAATCCGGTACGGCGCAAAAACTTGTCTGCAACATGATTACCACTATCACCATGATTAAGATGGGGCGTGTTAAAGGTAACAAAATGGTTAATATGCAACTGTCTAACAAGAAGTTAGTGGATCGTGGAACACGTATGCTTGTGGAGGAGTTAGGACTTGAATATGATAAAGCAAAGGATTTGCTACTTTTACACGGTAGTGTGAAGAAAGCGATGGATGCCTATCGTGAAAAATAATAAAAAAACTCTTGAATTTTTGGCGATTTCAATTATTTTTTGTAACTTTGTCGCCGAATATTCTGAGGGTGAAAACGGAATATTACTAAATAATATCTGATATTTATGAAGAAAATACTCTTTGTTCTGACCTGTTTGATGTTATCTGTCTCTATGATGGCAAGTGTAACTGTAACGGGTACTGTTATTTCGGCAGAGGATGGTCTTCCTGTAATTGGAGCATCTGTGCTTGAGAAAGGAACGTCAAACGGTACAATTACCGATTTTGATGGTATGTATGAGCTGACAGTCGCTGACGGCGCTGTTTTAGTGTTTAGTTATGTAGGTCTTACCCCACAAGAATTGAAGGTTTCTGGTCCTGTGATGAATGTTACTCTGCAAGGAGATGCTATCGCAATGGAGGAAGTCGTAGTAACTGCTATGGGTGTAGTTCAAGAGAAGAAACGTTTGAACTTCGCTGTGCAAAACATTGGTGGTGAGTCGCTTAATGAGAGTCAAAACTCAAACTTTGTTAATTCATTGCAAGGTAAAATTGCCGGTGTGTCTGTTACTAATGCAGGTGGCTCTCCTAACTCAGGTAGCCAAATTATTATTCGCGGTATTTCCTCTGTGAATAATAGTCAAAGCAATGAGCCTTTGTTTATTCTTGATGGTGTGCCTGTTAATGGTGGCGCCTCTGCGGCTGCAGATATCAACCCTAATGATATCGAGAATATTACCGTATTGAAGGGCGCTGCTGCTGCTGCGTTGTATGGTCAAGATGCTGCTAATGGTGTCATCATGATTACTACTAAGCAAGGTGAGGCTGGAAAGATTAAGGTACAAGCAAATGGTAGTTGGCAATGGGATACTCCTACTGGAGTGCTTGAATTGCAAGATACTTATATGCCTGGTGCTCTTGGATTCTACAAGGATAAGACGTCTGGTGGTTGGGGACCAATGTTGAATGATGGGCAAAAGATTTATGACAATGTAAACAATTTCTTGACTACAGGTTTTTATCAAAAGTACGACTTTTCAGTAAATGGTGGTACAGAAAAATTCCAAGCGTATGCATCTGCAAACTGGTCAAAATCTGAGGGTGTGATTCCAGAAGATTATAAAACACGTTTTGGCGCATTGATTAAGACTTCTTATTCACCAGCAGAGTGGGTAACTATGTCCATGAATATTAACATGAGTGACACAAAATCACGTTCTACTAGTGGTGTGAGTTCAGCATATAGTTGGCCAATCACTGATAATATCATGGATTATCAACGTGAAGATGGTTATCCTCGTTTCCGTTATCTTCCTGATGTTGAAAAGTATAATGCTCCTATTAGTCCTTTGTATGGTATCTATAATGATGGTGGTGAAGCAAAGGCGACTCGTAATGTGCTCAATGGAAGTATTACTTTTAAACCTGTAAAGAATTTGCAGATTATTGGTCGTGTTAGTTATGATGTGAAGAATACGACTTCTGAAAGTTATACTGTTCCTCGTTGGGATGATACTTTTGTGAAACAAACAATTACTCAGCCTGAGGGTGAATTGCCAGAAGACTATGCAGATAAAAGTGCAGGTACATATCCTGCATGGGATGAATATTATGCTTATTTAGATTATATGGCTAATGAGTATCCATATAATTATATCTTAACGAGTCAAGATATTGAGAATATGGGTAAGTCGAGTTTGGGAGCAATTTCTGCTTCGACGGGACGTAGCCAACTTTTCACTGCGGGAGTAAATGCTACTTATAAATTGGAGCTCCCTAAGAACTTCTCTGTGGACTTCATGGCTGGTGCTGAGTTGAAAATGTCCGAAGGTTTCTCAACATCAGTTTATGGCCAAGACTTTATCATACCTGGTACATATAGTCTGTCTAATACCAATCGTGATTATATGGAATTGTCAGATCGAACATTGGGACATAGTGGTCGTCGTCGTTTTGGCTACTTTGGCGAGATTCGTGCAGATTACAATGGCTTAGCATCTTTGTCAGTGACTGGTCGTTGGGACTGGTCTTCGACGATCAATAATAACCCATTCTTCTATCCATCTGTAACGGGAGGTATTATCTTATCTGAGTTGATTCCTGGTTTGAATGATACGAAAGATAACTGGTTCTCTTATTGGAAACTGCGTGGTAACTATGCGGTTGTGGGTAAGGATGCTCCTGCATATCTCTATGACCGTCGATTCAAACAATTTGGTACATATCCTGATGGTGGCTATGGTATTGACCCAACCATGTCTTCTGCATCAAAAGACTTAGCTCCTGAGATGTCTTACTCTTGGGAGGTAGGTATGGATATCAAATTTTTTGATAATAAAACCCGTTTGGATGTAGCGTACTATTCTACAAAGGTAGATAACCAAATTGTAACTGTACGTGTATCTCCTTCTTCTGGTTATATTCTTCAAACTCGTAACGAGGGTGCTATCCGTAACCAAGGTGTTGAATTTACTTTGGATCAAGATATTATAAAACGCAAAAATTTCAATTGGACAATGGGCCTGAACTTTGGTCTCAACCGTGGTACTGTTGTTAAGTTGCCAGAAGATGTTGCGGAAATTACTGGTCCTCAGTATGGCGATGTATTTACGTCTGCTTACATGGGCGGCTCTACAACCGCTTTGACAGGTAAGGACTATGTACGTAATGCGGATGGTCAAGTCGTTGTGGATGAGAATGGTTATCCAAAGATTGATCCGAATAAGAATAAACTTATTGGTAACCGCGAGGCGAAATTCCAAGCTGGTTTGAACTCTAGTATGAACATCTATGGTGTTCAATTCTCATTCCTATTTGATGGACGTTTCGGTGGTGATGTGTTGAACGTTACAGGTCGTAATATGATTTCTAATGGTAATAGCAAAATGTTGGAACAATATCGTGGCCGTCAAGTGGTATTCGAAGGTGTTACAGAGCATACTGATGATGCAGGTAATGTTTATTACGAGCAAAATACTAAACCTATTACTCTTGATTATAATACTATTATCAACTATTTCTATCAAGTGTCAACTAACTTCATCGAAGATGGTTCATATATCCGTTTGAGTTACGTAACTTTGGGTTATGACTTTGCAAAGTTGATGAAACAACAAAATTTCTTCAAAGGTCTTAAACTCAACTTTACTTGCAATAACGTGTTCCTATTGACTAAGTATACTGGTACAGATCCTGTCTGCAATGCTTCTACTGGACAAGGTGGTACAGGTTCGGCTGGTATTGATAATAGTCCAATTCCTAATACACGTAGTTATAACATTAGCCTGACGGCTTCTTTCTAAGAATATGAGAAGTATGAAAAAGTTATTTATTATACCTGCTCTTTTAGGAGCAATGTTTTTGAGTAGTTGTGAAGACTTCTTGAATGTGAATACAACCAAGGATTCTCCAATCTCAACTTCAGTAGACCAAGTGTTGCCTGTGGCTACATTCTATGCTGCACAGATCTGTTACGATCACTCAGAATATGGAGTGTACTTATGTCAGGCTTTGACTACTGGCGGTAAAAGCCAAACAGGTTCCTATCCTTATAGCCAAGGTTGGGAGTTCTTGGGTGTAAACCGTCACCCAATGTGGCGTCGTCACTTCTATGATCTAGGAGCTAATATCAATAAGATGAATGAGATTGCTGAGGAAAAAGGGAATCGCAATGCAATCTTAATAGGGCGTACTGTGATGCTGATGTCCACTATGTTTACTACCGATGCATTCGGTGATATGCCTCTTTCTGAGGTGTATAAAAAAGCAGCGCCTAAGTATGACTCTCAACAAGAGGTATACGACTGGATGTTCAAGGAAGCCGATGAACTAATTCAATTGTATAATGATCCTGAATGGGTGGATTGTCCAACCAATTTACCAATCTCTAAGAAGATGGATCGTATATACTCTGGTGATATGAAAAAGTGGGCGGCATTCTGCAAAGCACTTCGTTGTCGTTTGTGGTTGCGTAAACTGCCTAACTGGGATAATACGCCCGCTAATTGCCAAAAAATAATTGCAATGGTGGATGATGTTTTGAATGATCCTAATTGGGAAGAACCACGTTATAAGTACGATGGTGGTAAGACTGAGCAAAATTGCCCTTGGGGACCTTATGCTCCAGTTATCAACTCCTGGGAGAGCCGTGGTAATCGTTTGGCATCATCTTTGCCTACAACATTCTTCTTGCATGGTATCTTAGGTGGTATTGATGGCAACTATGTTGCTAACCGTGGCTATGCATTGGATCCACGTGCTTCAAAAATTATGCAACAACGTTCAACAGAGAAGGGAGCGATGCTTCACCTTGAGAGCAACATCGGTATGGATGTATCTAAGAAAATTAACAATTATCCAGATATGTATACCACGGATGCTTTGACCAATCCTTATACACAAAATGATGGTTATATCGCATTGATAACTGAAGAAGAGTTGATGTTTATCAAAGCTGAGGCTCAATTTTGGGCTAATGATATTGCTGGTGCATACAATACTACTGTAGCGGCCACCAAATTTAACATGGAACGCTATAGCTTGAACGAGGCAGAAATTACTTCTGGAGCAGCGGGTAAGAATATTCAAAACCAATATCGTCGTTTCTTTAATATTAAATTGCCAGGTGCTAGTCTCTTTACAATTGCAGATTTGATGCAACAAAAGTATGTGGCTATGTATCTTCAACCAGAGCAATGGACAGATATGCGTCGCTACAATTACAGTTCTGAAACGAATGGAATTAAATATGCAGACGTATATGTATACAATGTAAAGAATGTGCATAATGGTAAAGTTTCTGCATTCGCAAATGACTCTACTAACTTTAATATGGAGTACAAGCTGCGTCGTCCATACAACTTGTATGAAGCATATTGGTGTACAGCAGAGGATTATGGAACCAATGCAGAGTTGTCTCCAAATGCTTGGGTAGCTCGTTTAAATGCGGATACAGAAACAGAAACAAAGTATAATAAAGCTGAACTGGATCGCATAGGATATTATACAACCAATGCGCAGGGGCAAAAGATTCTCGATTTCAATGTGTTGAAAAGACGTATGATTTGGGCACACAATACATCGGGTAAGGCGACTTCAGCTGATGCAACACCTTGGAAGTAATTACAAATTGATTCAAACAATATAAGATATGAAAAAGAATTTTCAAATAGCAGCGTTAGCAGTAATCCTTTTGGCATTTGCTGCGTGCGAGAAACATGATTTCTTTGATGAGAATACAATTACTGGTCCTGTTGGTCCAGAAGCGTATTGGGAAATCGAAAGTTCTGCTGTAAAAGCAGGTGGAGCTATGGGCTTTACTGCTCAGTACTACTCATCTGTATGCAAAATTGATCGTTCTGAAGCTTGGTATAGCATAAGTGAAACTATTGGTAAGACTGTTAACTGCTCATGGCTGACCTATTCATATACAAGCTCTGTGAAAACACAAAAGCGTGTATTGCAGTATATTTGTGAATATCCGCACTTAGAGGAATATTGGAGTGATTCTCTCCATGCGTATTCTTTCTCAGAAACCTTCCCTGTGAGCGGTACTTTAGCACCTGTTGCATGGGTTACACCTACTGAGTTTGACTCTGCTAAAATGGAGATGTACTTCGGTGAAGATTTTATGCAAAATTTCAAAGATACTGTTAAAACAAAAATGCAGTTTGCAAACTATCGTGATAAGTTTGTTAGTTTTGGCTTTATTACCGACTCTATTTTTAAAGTTTTGTATACGGATTCATCCTATAACTGGAACCTTTCAAATGATTCAGCAGTAGCTAAATACTATCACTTCCCACTAGATGAGGAAGGTGGTGTGCAAGCATGGGTGATGGATTCAATGAATTACTATTGGGATCAGGTTACGTTTGATCAACTCATTCAAGCCACAGATGGTACATATGATGTGACGTATAACCGCAATTATTCATTGGATGCTGAATTGCGTGTATATGACGTAGAAGGTACCTATAGTAAGACTGTTTCGAAAGAAATTGTAGTGAATTAATACAAATAATCTAATAATTGACGAATATGAAACGTAATTTCTTGCAAATATTCATGATCGCACTTCTGCCTTTGTTTGTTGTATCATGTATTGATAACACACCAGAGGTAGAGAAGTTACCACAGGACCCAGTTTCCTTCGAATACCGCATTACTGGCGATTATGCGTTGGATTACTACATTGACTCCGAGATTTCATTTATCAACACGTCTCCGACACAAGGAGAAGCCGTTTGGGATTTCGGTGATGGTAAGTCTGCTACCGGAAATAGTGTCACACATGCCTATGATGTGGCTGGAACTTATGAGGTGAAACTTACCATTGCTGGTCTTAGCAAGTCTCAAGTCATTATGATTGCCGATATTAAGCCTTTGTTGACAATCAACCCTATACAAGGCGGCATTTGTGAGGTAGGTACTACTCCTGTATCTTTCTCGTTGGAAGTGCCAAATCCAAAGAAAAAAGAACTTACCTACAAATGGATATTCCCAGAAAGTACAACCGATAGTACAGGTACTGTAGTAACTACTAGTACAAGCCGTTTGCCAGGAGAATTAAAGTTCGGAAATGTAGGTTCACAAATAGTACGTCTTCAAGTGACTATGGATGGTCGCCTGTTGGAGGAAGGTGTAGCGAATGTACAAGTAGGTTACAATAAAGAAGTTCCTACACTCTACTATGCCGTACAAGGAGGTCACTTGATGGCATATAAGATTATCAATGATGCTCCTGAAGGAATGAAAGTTGCTCCATTTGATCTGGGGGTATCTTCTGGACAGCACCCATTCAATCTCCTTTTTAAAGATTCTTCATTATATGTTATTGATTGTGGTACACAATTCTACTACGTGAATGACGTAGATGGTGTTTTGGGTGATGGCAAGATTTCTGTAATTGCTAAAGATGGATCTAAAGTTGAAACAATGATTTCCAATGCTGGTCAAGCGGCATTTGATGATCCTTTCTATGGCTGCATTGATGGTGAAGATCTCTATTTCGCTAATCGTAATACAGGTATTACTAAAGTTCCATTGAAAACTCGTAACGCTATGTACAGTGTATCCGAATTTCCTTATCATGTAAAACACTCAACCCTAGGATATTACAATAATGGTTGGGGATATGGCTCTATTGGAGGAATGTTCGGCAAGATTAAAGGTATATGGTATTGGTGTAAATTTTATAATGGTACTGGTATATTCCGCTTTAAGGATACAGATATTCTTTCTGCCGATATTGCTGCTGGTGATGATAGCAATGTGCCTAAGGATGGTATTTGTTTGAGTGGTATGAAACCAAAATCTATTGCTTACTCAACCAAAAGCGATAAGGTTTGTTTTACCCTCAACGACCCAGGTTATGGTGGCTTCTATGTGTGTACAATTGATGAATTAGTTGGTATTGGCACTTCTAAGGCAGCACTGAAACCTTATCTCAAAGTATACACTGATACAGCAAATGTACAACTTGGTTTTGAACCAAATGCTACGGGTCTTCCACGTATGGTAGAGGGTTTCGGTGATGAAATTGTAGCTATTTGCCAAATAGCCTATGATGAGGTCAACGATTGTGCTTATTGGGCTTATCGTAATAATCACAATGATCCTACAGGTGCTCCTACAGGTATCTATCGCTATAGTTTTGCCTCTGACAAAATAGAGCAGGTTATTGCGGGACCTACTGTATATGGTATGGTGGTAAATAATACTCCTTCTAAACTTTTCTAATGAAGTTAGCAAATAAAATATTATTTCTCGCTATTGGCTTGTGCCTGACGCTTTCGCTTCAGGCACAGCCTAAGCGTGAGTTCCGTGCTTCATGGCTAACCACCGTGTGGGCAATAGACTGGCCAGCTTCCTACAATAGTAATGGAAGTATGGAAAAAGAAATCGCACAGCAAAATGAATTGATGGCAATTGTAGATTCTTTGGCTGAAGCGAATATGAATGCAATATTCTTCCAAGTACGTGGTTTTTGTGATGCGATGTATAATTCCAAATACGAACCATGGAGTAAATATCTTACAGGACAGCGTGGCAAAGCACCTTCATATGATCCTTTGATGCTTCTTATTGATTATGCGCATTCTAAGGGTATAGAAGTGCATGCTTGGATGAATCCATATCGTTATTCTTCTTCTAATGATACGTATGGTATGTGTGAAAATGATTATCACTATACTCATCCTGAATGGCTTGTTAACTGTGGCGGAATCACGATATTAAATCCTTCACTACCAGAAGTGCGTGAGCAGATATGCCTTGTAGTTGCTGATTTGATAAAAAATTATGATGTTGATGGTCTTATTTTTGATGACTATTTCCATCAAAGTGGTTATCTAAATTCTTATGATGATAAACAATATGAGGCCACCGGAGATGGTATGTCTCGAGCTGATTGGCGGCGTGCGCAAAATAACCTTATGGTTCGTCAAGTACATGATACAATCAAAGCTATCAAACCATGGGTTTCCTTTGGTATAGGTCCTGCTGGTAAAGCAGGTGCATCTGCGGATAAATATGGTGTAGAACATTCTCCAATAGGCGGAGATTGGCAATACAATGGGATTTATGCCGATCCTCTTGCTTGGTTCAATGAAAAGACCATTGACTATATGGCTCCGCAAGTATATTGGAAGATAGGTTCAACTTCGGATTATGATCAACTTACGCGTTGGTGGTCTGACATGGCTTGTCATTTTGGACGACACATGTATGTGAGTCAAAGTTTGAGTGAACTCACCAAGGACGAAGCTACTATAGCTCCAAATAGTGCCAAATTCCATGCTTCAGAAATAGTAAATCAAATTGAACTCAACCGTGTATATGATCGATTGGATGCCCCCGGGTATTGTTGGTACGGATTGAATACTGGATTGAAAACTCCGAACTTTATTCAAAACATTCGTAACAATGCGACTCAATTGCCTGCTCTCGTACCACAGATGTTATGGTATCATACTGATGAGTGTCATTATGTAAATGATTTAAAAGTTTCTGGAAATAGACTTACATGGACTGCTTATAAAGGGTTAACGCATTCCCCACGATATGTGGTATATGCAATGCCTTCTGAATATGTCGGAAAGTTGGGGACTATTGGAACTAGTAAGTATCTTCTTGGTACAACTTATGCACCCGCTTTTGATGTATCAAATATACCAAGTGAATATACATTTGCAGTAGCAATCCTTGATCGTTTTGGAAACGAATATCCTGCTCGTACCATAGATAACTCTAGCTGGGGAAAATCGAATGCGGTAGTCTTGGCATATCCTCCTGATAGTGCAGCGACCTTGATGCCTTGTAATTTCTCTTGGCATCCAGCTGATAGTGCTGATTCCTATTTCTTTCAGTTATCAACTACTGCGTCGTTTGACACAATAGATTATGAATATGAGGTAACAGATACAACTTTTTATATAGGAAAAATTTATTGGCTCAACAATGATGGTTCTTATTATTGGCGTGTGCGCACGCGTAGCATAAATAAGGAGGACACGTATTCAGAGGTCTATACATATCAAGGAACATATTTTCGTATGCAAGCACCTTTAGAGGGAGATACAACGGATTATATGCCTACATTTGAATGTGATAGTGTACGGTATCAAACAGTCAAATATACTTTTGAAGTTGCTTCGAGATCTTCGTTCACTAAAGACGAGATAGTGTATGTAGGTGTTTCTAACTCGCATCGTCATACAATGAAAGACTCACTTCTTGCATCGCGTGATTATTATGTACGAGTTACTGCCGAATTTGAGGGAACGACTGTTCAATCAGATCAAATTAAATTCCGCACAAAACCCCAATCGGTACCAGTACCTGTTATACTTACTCCCAAAAATGAAGATAAGATAGTTGGAAATAGTATTACGGTAACTTGGCAACAACAAGTATCATCTGGATTTCAGGTTGAGATATCTTCCCAAAAAGATTTTCCTAACCGTTATACCAAGCGTTTTCGTACAGATTATCAAACCTATACATGTACTGTCAATGATTTAGATGCTGGAACTTGGTATATCCGCGTAAAAGCTGCAGCAGAAGGTGGATATACAGAACCTTCTGAAGTAGTAAGTGTTAACTTAGTGAATGATACACCAGTAGAGAATATATCGACACAACAAAGACCAACAAAATTCTTGAAAGATGGTCGACTTCGTATCTACCGCAATAGCGAGTGTTATGATGTGTTAGGAAATCCTGTATAATGATATGTGACAATGCTTTATAAAATATTAACAATTTATTTAAAATAATTTACTTAACGCAACCAAGGCCACAGTGGACGTGTCCACACGGAGGAGGAAGCAATTTATTAACCAAAAAACAAACAAAATTATGAAAAGATTGACAATCTTTTGTGCAGCTCTTTTTGCTGCAGTAACTTCGTTTGCTGCCGTTACTTATGAGTTAAACGGTGGTGTGACAAATGCCGATAATTGGCAGTCAAAGGGGGACATGTTTACCGCTTTCATGGTTGATGGAGGCTTGACTGACATGAAAACTCTTGATGAGTACATTGCAATGGCAGATCCATTTACTGCGATTTGTGGTAAGTTGACTGCAACACAAGTTCAGGCGGCATTTGCCATTGACAAATGGACTTGGCTTAAAAATTACATTACAGAAACTCAAAACGCACAGGTAGCTGATGGTGCTACTGCATTGACAGAGGATTTGACTGCAGCTGGATGGCGTTACGCAATTGCTGCATTCTTCTTGTCAAACAAGCGTGCTGGTTGGCCAGTATCAGCTAGTTATCTTCATTTAGGTTTGGATGCTGCATATATGCCTGCATGGAAAGCTGCCTATGCAAACCCTACTGAGCCTAAGGCTCCTGTGAAGTTGAATGCGCCTTACAAGGAGAATGCTACTTTTGCAGGTTGGTATTCTGCTGAAGATTTGTCTGGTGATGAGGTTGTGTTTGTTGATTCTACAACAACGGGTACACTTTATGCTAAATGGGTTGATGCGATTCCTAATCTTGCAGCAGTGAAGATGCTTGAAGATGAGAAAGAAACAACTGTTATGGGTGTTGTCACTTTCATAAGTGGAAAGAATGTATATATCCAAGATTATTCAGCAGGTATGCTCCTTTATGTAAAAGAAGAGCCTACGTTTGAACTAGGACAAGTTTTAATTGCGAAAGGTCAAAAAGTTCTCTACGGAGGGGCTCCTGAAGTGAAGAACGTAGAGGTGTTATCTGTAAGAGCAGGCGAAATGTTGGCTCCTGTTGCATTAGAGACATTAGACAAATTGGTAAATGACTCTACCGCAAAATATTTTGGACAACTTGTTACCGTACCTGGTTTGAAGGTGGTTTCTTACGATGAGTATAATAATCCTTATGTTACAGATGGTGTGGACACCGTTCAATGCTATAAGATGTCACTTGATCCAACTAATGTTCCAGTAGGTACTAAAGTTACTATTACCGCAATTGCAGGTTGGTACAATAAATTCCAATTCGTGGGTGATATTGCAGGTATTGAAATTGCTGTTGTGGGCAAGAAAGATACTTATGAGTATCCAGAGCGCCATGAGGGTAAATACAAATTGACCAATTCATGGGTAATTACCAACAATATGGATAACTTTGCTGCTAACAAACCAGCTAAAGATGACCATGCTCGTGGTATGGCTGTGAAAGATGGTAAGATGTATTTCATTAATCGTGATACCAAATCTATTACAGTGATTGATGGAGCAACTGGTAATATGTTGGAGCCTATTGTAATCAAGGGTGATCATATCTTCGAGGTTGAGAATGAAGACGGTACATGGGGTGCTTCTTGTACTCTTCCTTACAATGATATCAAGTTTGACCAAGCTGGTAACTGCTTGATAGGTTCTTGTATGGGTGGTTTGAACCAAACCTTTATCATCTACTTGGTAGACCTCGAGACAGGTGAAGCAACAGAGGTTGTTCGTGAGAAATTGGGTGCTAACCCTGACTTTGAAGTATCTTTCGCTTCTGGTCGTTTTGATGCATTTGGTGTAGCTGGTAACGTGAAAGAAAATGGTGTTATCATGGCTGCTGAGAACCAAGGTTCTTGGAACGTATATCGTTGGTTAATAGAGGGTGGCGTTGCTGCCCCTGCAGAAGAAATTTCTATGCTTCTTGATCCTGCTACTGACAAGTCTCTCTATTTAGAGGCTGCTGGTTTTGGTACTGCTGCTCAAATCTTCCCACAAGATGAGACAGGTTCTGTATTCTATGTAGACGGTTTCAATACCTTGCCAATGCTCTTTGATGAGAATGGTATGTTGCTTGATGACTTTATTAATTGTCCATATGGTACTAAAGTTGGTAATGCAGAGGGTGATACTTGCCAAATGAATACTGGTCACAATGGTCTCTGCGAGTTCCAAGTAGGCAACGAGTACTTCCTCGTTCTTACCGCTACTAACACAGCAGGAAATCCTACTTCTTCTTTCGCTCTCTACAAGTTTGCAGATGAGTCTCGCCAATTCTCTGGTTTAGAGCCACTTTGGTATTTCCCTGCAAATGGTATGGGTGCAGCAACTAATGGTTGCCGTACTGCTGTGCCTTCAGTAGAGGTTAAGGGTGGCACAGCATACATCTATGTTTATACCAACAATAACGGCTATGCTCGTTATGAGTTGGAGGTAGAGGGTGTTACTCCTGTTGAAAACGTAAAGGTTGAGAACATTAATGTTAAGAAGTTCGTTGAGAACGGTCAAATCTTTGTTATTAAGAATGGTGTGAAGTACAATGTACTTGGCGCTATTGCAAAGTAAGATTAAGACCTTAATTATAATTTTCTGCGGTGTGTCTTCGGGCACACCGCTTTTGTTGTATAAGTAAGCATATGTTTTTTTGAGAAATTTCTACAATCGTTTGCATAATTTAAAAAAAAGTAGTAACTTTGCAGACAATTTATAAAATTATACAACCATGAGAAAAATTTTACTAGCGTTATTAAGTCTTTTTTGTGTAGTATCGTCGTATGCTATCTCGTTAAACAACGTAGAGTTTACGATTGATACATTGTCGATGTATCCTGCAGGTCCAGGAACAATGTTCTATGAGTTGCGTATGCTTCGAGCTGATAATGGAAGCAATCGTCTAGATTGTTGGTTATTAGCTGTAAATACCGCAAATCCTTATGTGTCTGTGGAACAAGTGATGGGTACTGGTCAAATTACTGGTACGGAAACTCCATCCAATATGGCTAAACGCAGTTCTACTGATACTAAAATATTTTTTGCAGGTTCTAATGGTGATTTCTTCTTAACCTCTAATGATGCATCTACCGATCAGTATAATGAGATAGGTATGCCTGCGGGTACTACTATTGTCAACGGTGAATTCGCTCTCACTCCTGCAGGTGCTGGTGGCGGACGTCGCGCTGGTGGTGTAGACGCAGAAGGCAAAGGTGTTACTGGATATACCCATTCATTCTCAATGAAGGTGGTTACACCGAATGATGTTACATTGAATATCAACCATGCTAATTATACTCGCTTAGAGAATGAATTGGTGTTGTACAATATTCACAATGGAGCTACTACCAAGACCAATGCTTATGGCACGGAGCTGAAGATAGAACTACTTCCAGGGGAAAAATGGCAAACCAATGGCACTATGAAGGCGAAAGTCATTGAGAAACAAACCAATATCGGATCAATGTCTGTTACTTCTAAGAACGCTGTTCTATCTGGACATGGTACAATGGCTGCAGAATTAGAAAAATTGAATGTAGGTGATGAACTTACATTGAACTTTGAGATGAAATTAGATAATCAAATTGTAAATGTTGCACAATTGATAGGTGGCGATCACTATGGAGCGATGATTCTTGATGACGGTGTGATTTGTACCAAGGATTTTTGGAATGAATTGCACCCTCGCACTGGCTTTGGTGTTTCACAAACACGTGATACGGTCTTTATGCTCGTAGTCGACGGACGTGGTGTAAGTAAGGGATGTACTACTAAGGTCTTGGCTGAGATACTTAAACATTATGGCGCATACAATGCCGTAAACTGGGACGGTGGTGGAAGCTCTTGTATTTATGTACGTCCTTTTGACCAAATGAATAATGGTTCAGATGGTAAGGAACGTGCTTGTGGTAATGGTATGTTCGCTGTAGCGAATGTTCCTGCTGTTGATACCGTAGTAGCTGCGATTGCTCCATATATGCCTATTTACAACTTGCCACGTTGGGGTATGGCAAAGCCTAAGTTCCTTGGGTATAATCAATATGGAGTGCTAATTGATACTGATGTGCAAGGAGTTGTCTTAAGTTGTGATTCGGCTTTAGGAGAAATCCTGCCAGATGGTCGATTCTTGTTGTTTGGTGAAGAGGGAGGTTTACTCAAAGCAACGTTGGGTGATATTTCAACTGAATTAGATGTTCGTATCGCGAAATCTGCTACAGTGGCGATTCGATTAGATTCTGTTTTGTGTGATGATAAGCATCCGTATACGGTTGAAGTTGAAGGTACTGTTGGTAATAACACCGTTGGCCTCTTAGCTGACGTGTTGACTTGGACTTCTGCAGATCCTAGCATCGCTACTGTAAATGAAAAAGGAGAAGTATTAGGCGTTTCTAATGGACGTGTTGAAATTACAGGTGAATTAGGAAAGGTCAAAGATAAAATGATTGTGAACGTTGAGATACCAACTTCCGATAGAATGATTTGGGACGATTTTCGTAACACAACAAGTTGGGAAATAAAACGAGCTGGTGGCTTAGAATTGCCTACACTTGAAGTTCCTGCTGATTCGGCGGCTCCGGTTGTGATGAAGTTTACTTATAAAACTACAAGACAACCATATGTGGAGTTAATCAAGGATTCTGTCTTATATTCTCGCCCTGAGAAAATCTTGATACCAATAACTACGGATGCTATTTTCTCAAAAATCAATCTTATGGTACGTGCTAATAATGCACAACAAGCGCAAAATATTATATTCCAAGACTTAAAAGTTGGTGAAGAGAATGTTTTAGAACTTGACGTGGCAACTGTGTTTGGCATGGATGCCTCAATCTATCCTTTGCATTTCGAGAGTATGAAAATGTTCTTGAGTACGGATACTGAGAAAGGTGAACGTTATGTGACATTGCCAGGTATAATAGAAGTCTTTGCGGATAGAGATACTGCGCTAGAGAATGTTACTGCCCAAGAAACACCGAATAAATTTATCCAAAACGGTGCACTATATATTCAGGCTAATAATGTGATATATAATGTATTAGGAACTCCTGTAGAATAATAATCCCTTTATATATAATGATATGAAAAAAGCTCTTTTATCTCTTTTAGCAATCTCATTTGCTCTCATGGCAAGTGCAGAGATTCGTGTGCTCAGCGATGTGAAACTGGGACAAGGATATTTCCCTCGTTTTGCAGATGCTGAAACCGTTACTTATCTTGCTTCCGAGCATGCAAGTTATGCACCTGTAGTAAGTAACGATGAACTACGTGTTGATAACAAAAATTTGGATCTGAATCTTTATCGTAATGGTGTGAAGAGTGTCCTCAAACCTCATGGAGGTGTCAACTATATTTGTGCGTCACTATCTCCTGATAAAAATCGTATCCTCTTCCGCTCTGTAGAAGGTACCGCTATTTGCGATCTTAATGGTAAAGAAATTGTAAACCTTGGTCGTGAAATTGGAGCACCTGTTTGGTTTGGAAATGACTATGTAGTAGGTATGGATAGCGAACATGATGGATATTATAATATTTCTTCTGCTATTGTAATCGCTTCTGTAGATGGACAAAAATTCCAATATCTGACCAATCCTGCGGATATGGGTGTCTTCCCAGATGTGGATGCCAATTCTGGACGTATCGTCTATAATACCGATGCCGGAGATATTCGAATGTTGCAACTCAACTTGACTGAGCAACCTATCCGTAAAGTGGCTCCTCGTTTGCAAAAACGTGTTGATATCACTTTGATTGAGCGCATGGAACGTCAGGCAAAACGTGCGGCTAATGCTGATCCTTCTGCTTTTAAGATCTATATCAACCCTGGTCACGGCGGCTACGGAGGTGATGACCGTGGTGTATATTTGTATCCTATCTTCATCAATAGTAAAGTGAATGAGGAAGCGGGATATACCAAGGAGCAAACCTTCTGGGAGAGTCAATCTAACCTAGATAAAGGTATGCGCCTAGATACAATGCTACGTGAGTTGGGATTCAAAACCAAAATGTCTCGCGTATTAAATAGAGAAGAAGACGATAAGGACTTGTATGATATTGTTGTTGAGGCGAATACATATGAAGCTGATTTTATGCTCTCTATCCACTCAAATGCTGGTGCACCATCTAACTACGTTCTCCAAATACACTCGGGTATCACTCCTGGTGATGAAAAAGGTTTAGGTGGATACTCTCACGTTGTATCAAAAGCAGTATGTGATGAAGCACGTGCAATTACAACCTTGATGGGACAAAACCAATATTCTAACCAAGTGAGCTGCTGGTCACGCGAACCGATGATTGCTGGTGATAAAACATTCGCTCGTACAATCATGGGATGGAGCAATGGATATGGTGTGCTGCGTTGGTTGAAAGTACCAGGTACTATCTCTGAAGGTATGATGCACGACTATCATCCAGAAACTTATCGCTTATTAAATATTGACTACAAACGCCAAGAGTCTTTCAACTTCGCTAAAACTTTCTTGGCTCACTTCTGTGGAAAAGAATTGCAATTTGGTGCTATTGGTGGAAAAATTCATGATGATTATCAGAAACAAGTCTTCCCAGATTATAAAGCACGTCGAAATACACGAGACATGTTCAAACCAATTAATAATGGAGTTGTTGAACTTTGGCAAAATGGGGAGAAAATTGCTTCCTACACCACAGATACACTCTACAATGGATGCTATTTCTTCTGGAATCTTAAGCCTGGTACATATACCGTTAAAGCTATTCCTGAGGGATATTATCCACAAGAGCAAACACTCGAGGTGAAGAACAACGAAATTTCATACGGAATCTTCGCACTTTCTATGATGCGCCAAACTCCTCCAGAGGTTATTTCATATCAACCTCATGTGGAATTGGTTGATAGTCAGCAAGTTTCTGTTGATGTCGTGATTGATTTCAATTGGGATATGCACGAGGATAGTACTGCAGCTGCTTTCTCTATTACACCTGCTGTGGAAGGTACGGTTAAATTCGAGGATGGAGGTCGCCGTTTGCGTTTCACTCCTGCTACACGCTTCGAACCAGGTACAGAATATACTGTTAACTTATCTACACTCGCTTGTCACCCAGATACGAAGTTCCCAAATCATATTGAAAAACCTTTCTCATTCAAGTTCCGTACTAAGATGCGTGGTTCACTCCGTATGGTACAAACGTATCCTTCTAACGCTGAGACTGGAGTTCCTTTGCAACCTTCATTCATTGGTATCTTTGATGCTAAGGTCGTGAATAAAACTGCGCAAAATGTGGCTATTAAGGGACCTGAAGGTACATTGAAGGTTAATTCTCGCTCGTTCAAATACAACCAAGCTCCAGAACCTAACGGATATGTTGCATTCGAATTGGTAGATCCTTTGAAACCAAATACGGAATATCAACTATCCTTCATGCCTTCAATCTCTGATACGGAAGGCGTATTGCTCAACGAAACGGTTACAATCAACTTTACTACTGGTGATGAAAAAGAACCAGAAACTCCTATGTTCCACAATATGGATACTGAGTTCTTCGTTGCTGACAAAGACAATTCTGTGGGGGTATCCAATAGTGCTACCTTACGTTATACAGCTAAGAAGATGGAGGGCCAAGCATCTAATAAACTCTCATATACCTTCTCTGAAACTAATGGTGAAGCTTTGTTTGCCGCTAAGGACTTGACTGCTGTTCAGGGTAATACTAATTCTGTACTTGGGATGTATGTCTTTGCAGACTACTCTTTCAATACCCTATACGCTAAGTGGGCGGTTGAAGGTGATATTCAATATACCAAGATTTGTGACCTCGATTATGCAGGTTGGTTATACCAAGAAGCCGATATGTCACAACTTCCTGAAGGTGTTGATTATCAGTTCATGGGCTTGCGTCTTGTTCGTCAAAATAGCTTCCTTTCTGCTAAGGGGGAATTCTGTGTAGACGCACTACGAGCTAAATTCGAGCCTACAGCTGTTGAGGATCTTATTGTGGAGCAAAATAGCAATACCAAGATCATCGAAAATGGTTACCTCCACATCCTCTTCAATGGAGTGAAATACAACGCTGAAGGCAAGGTGATTAAGTAATCTTTTCTTAAAATACACATTCTTCAGAGGGTGCCCCATGGCATCCTCTGTTTTTTCTTTGTCTTATCTTATCTTATCTTATCTTATCTTATCTTATCTTATACAACTTCTACTTCTATTCCTCAATCTTCACTTCTTAACTCTTTAATCATTTACAAACTATTAGTGATTAGTTAGTGATTAGTTAGTGATTAGTTAGTGATTAGTTAGTTATTAGTATATATTTACGATGCGTTTCACTTGCTTTTTAAACCTCAATTTTTACTTTTCTATTTTTCTCTTGCATATGTCCGTTTTTTTTTGTATCTTTGCAGGCTATTTGGTGTAAATTGTTAAATCGTAAATTATAAATCGTAAATCAATATGGGTTTTCTAGAAGTAATTACCAAACTTTTTGGCAATAAGTCGCAGAAAGACATGCGTGCTGTAATGCCATACGTAGAGAGAATAAAGGCTGCCTATGCCCAAATAGACGCCTTGAGCAACGACGAACTTCGTGCGAGGAGTGCTGCGTTGATGCAACGCTTGCAAGATGCGGTGGCTGCGGATAAGTCCAAGATTATTGAACTAAAAGCAAGTATTGAGTCACTTGATATTGACAAACGAGAGAAAGTCTATAATGAAATAGACCGCCTACAAAAAGAGGTGTTGGATATCTATGACAAGACACTAAACGATATCTTGCCTGATGCCTTTGCTATTGTCAAGAGTACCGCTCGCC
>JAEIGA010005399.1_pt1 | contig 19553 bp, 43 predicted proteins | sample 9270691 | NCBI WGS metagenome assembly JAEIGA01 (sample SAMN17057246, study PRJNA624740) | gut metagenome | biome: biome; isolation source: fecal sample | host: Bos grunniens | place: China: Xizang | collected 2019 | reverse complement strand
TTATTATGTTCATTTTTATTATATAAAAATAAAATATTGAAATATTAAAATCCAATATTCTATATTATATATATGAAAAATCTATTTAATAATAAGAAGGCGTATTATGAGTATGAAGTATTATATTCATTAGAAAGTGGTATAGTATTTCAAGGTAATCATATTAGACTTATAAGAGAAAATAAGTTTAATATGATGGACTCGTATTGTTATTTTAAGAATAATGAATTATTTGTAAAAGGAGTTAGAGTAAAAGAAGATGAATTAGACATTAAATTACTTTTACATAAAATAGAATTAAGAAAATTATTTAAAGATACTCAAATAAAAGGAAATACTATTATACCTTTACAATTATATATAAATAATACTGGTTTAATTAAACTTAAAATTGGTTTATGCAAAGGTAAAAAGATATATGATAAAAGAGAATCAATAAAAGAAAAAGATATAAAAAGAGATTTAGAACGTTATGGAAAATACTGAATTACTTGATAAGATTTTGGAACTTCAAAAGGAAGGCAAGATAGCATTTATGACTATTGATGGATTAGTAAGTGCGGATATAAATAATATTATTCAACAACCAGCTGAAGGTTTATTGTATGATCTTAATAGAGATACAGCATCATTAATGAGTTTAGCTAAAGAAGGTAAAAACAAAAGATGGATAAATGATATGGCATTAGCACATGTAGTTACCAAATTAGTTGAAAAATGTAATGCTCTATCTAAAGCAAATGAAGAATTAACTAGTCATAATACTACACTTAATATTTATATTGCTGAGTTAGAAGAACATATTAATACATTAGAAGAAAATACTAAAAATACTGATGTTACAATCGAGTTAAATAATACTCCAAAATATGAACCTCTTAATGCATGTAAACATGAATCAAGAAGAATGGGTGATGAACATGTACAAAATATATCATTTCAACTTTAATGGCAAGTTTTATAAAAATTACTGATAATTTATCTATAAATATTGACTGTATATATTCAGTATATAGAGAAGAAAATTTAGATTTGCCGATAAATTTAGAAGAAATTACTGCTTGGGAAGAACAATTAGAACTATATAAACAAGAGTTACAAAAATACCCAGCACCAGCATTGGAAATATCTCCAGGTATTTTATATCAACCTGGTGTTTCAAAATATGGTGAATTACAAAATGAATTATATTATCAAAAACTTAAAGAAAATATAATTAAAGAAATTGGTGAATCACCTGAACCTATATACGGATATAATTATTATTTACTATTAAATAATGGTACAAAGGTCAATATAGATGAAGTAATATATAATAAACTTATGGAAGAGGTTAAAGATTGAATAAATCTTTAGCCTTTTTCTATATTACTAATAATTATATAAATTTTATAAATATGAAATTTAGTGAAGATATTGTAAAGTTAATGGAAGAAAGATATCCAGGCAAAGATATATATAATATGTCTTTGGAGGAGTTAGAATCGTTTAGAGATGAAATTGAAAATTTACGACATGAATATTCATTATTGGAACTTGCAAATAAGCTTTCAGGTAATGGCGCTTATGGTGCATCGGCAGCAGCACAATTCTATTTTTATAATGTATCATTAGCTGGTGATATTACAGGTGAATGTCGTAATTTAACAAAAACAATGTGGACAAAACTTGAATATTTCTTTCATGAAACGTTATGGGAAAGAAAAGATTTGTGGGAAAAGTTTGAATTTGAGCTTGATGAGTCTAAACATGATTGGTATCGTAAACAACCAATATCTGTATATAGTGATACTGATAGTGTGTATGTTACTTATGGAACATTATTTGATTGTATGACTTCTGAATATCAAGAAAAATATAAAACAGATAGACAAAAGGTTGATTGGATTTTGAAGTTTAATAAAGAATTTTTGGATCCACAAAATAATCAATGGTGTGATGATATATATAGACCTCGTAATGGTAATTCAATTCATGAGTTTGAGTTAGAAGCTATTTCAAAGGCGGCAATTTATCTTAAGAAAAAGAAGTATCTTAAGGGTTTGATTTATAATAAGGGTAAACATATGGAAAAACCCAAAATGTCAGGTACTGGTATTGAAATTATTAAATCAACAACACCAAAACTTTGTAGAGAAATTCTTACAGATTTAACAAAAAGCTTAATGTTTGAATGTGGTACAATGGAAAGAAAAGATTATGTAATGTATTTTAATGAAAAATTACATAATTGGAGAAAAATATTCTATAATGCTCCTATTGAAGATATATCACAATCAGTTGGTGTTGGTGCTTATAAGAAATACGTTATTAAAGATGAAGAGGAACTATTACTTGGAAAACAATGTCCAGTTTCTGTACATGCAATTGCTAGATATAATCATTTAGCTCATAAAAATGGTGAACGCAATAAACGACAATTTTCAGGTAAAATTAAATATTATAATATAGTTATTGGAGGTAACTATAAAAATCCAACAATTGGATATTTTGGATATCCAGCAGGTGAATTTCCTGAATGGGCACCTCCAGTAGATAAATTAACACAATGGCGTAAAAACGTTATTGAACCAATTAACAGATTTTTAGAAGTTATGGATATACCTGAAGTAAGTCCAGCAAATGTTACACAATTAATGTTATTTTAATTATTATGATTTTAGATAGAACTTGGAATAAAAAAGATCAGAAATTAACGATTAGTTATATTGATAAAACAGGAACAAGACAGTTTTATCAAAAATATCTTCACCACATTAAAACATACGAATATGATGATAATGGTGATTTAGAAACTTGGAATAATAAAAAATGTAGAAAAGTATTTAAAGATACAACTCAATATACTCCAAATGAGTTTGATATTTTGGAATTTTTGTATGAATTACCAAAGGATATAAACGATATTCTTCATGCACAAAACTTCCCAAAGATATATACATTCGATATTGAGACGGAAATTTCAGATGAATTTCCGGATCCTGAAAAGGCAGAACAAAAAGTTGTTTCTATATCATTAGTAGGACCAGATATGAGTTGTATTGTGTATGGTCTTAAACAAATGAATACTGAACAAAAAGAATTGTTTAAAACTCGATATTTAGATTGGATAGAAAATAATCCATTCGCAAAGAAACTTAGAGGAAACAAAACTCCAAAGGTATTGTATGAATACTTTGAAAGTGAGGAAAAAATGTTAGAAAGATTCTTCACAGTTATTGTACCTAAGATTGCAATTTTAGCAGGATGGAATGCATATCGATTTGACTGGCAATATTTAGTTAATCGTATATTTAAGCTATTTGGTAAAGGTATGGCTTATAATATGATTAGAAAAGCATCTCCAATTGGTGAAACAAAACAAATTTCTTGGAAAGAACAAGATGGTACATCATATAGAGTACCGGCACCTTGTCATTCAGAAATTATTGACTATATGGAAATTGTTAAACAATATGATTATATTCTTAGACCTTACGAATCATATTCATTGGATTGGGTTGCTTCGCATGCTGTAGATGCAAATAAGATTAAATATGAAGGAACTTTGCAACAATTATATGATAATGATACAGAATGGTATTATTTCTATAATGCTATCGATAGTTTGCTTGTATTATTGATTCATTACAAACTTAAATCTTTGGAAAGTCCGTGCGCAGTATCATCAGTAACATTATGTCCATTAGCTGCATCTATGGGTCAGATTGCGTTAACAACTGCAAATATTTTCTGGGAGTTCTATTGTGATAATAAGAAAGTAGTATATAATAGAGATGAAATTGAAAGAGTAAAAATTCCTTATGAGGGAGCATTTTGCGCTTGTGTTCCAGGCCGATATGAATTTTGTGTATGTGATGACTTTGCTTCACTTTATCCATCACAAATTCAAACTTGTAATTTCTCATTTGAAAACTTTGTACAAAATTTAAGTGAACCAGATAGTTTAGGTAGACAAATTCCTATACCTTGGACAGAAGAAGAACTCGATAAATTTAGAGCAGATCCTATGTATTTTGTATCAGTAAATGGTAATGTTTATAAAAACGATAAGGATTATGCATTTAAGAAAATGCAAAGACGGTGTAAGAAAAATCGAGATTTTTATAAATATACAGGACAACGTATTGAATCAGAATTATTGGTAGAAATTGACAGATTAATAAAAGAAAAGAAAGCTTCATAAGAAGCTTTCTTTTATTTAAATATTACATATAAGATGTCCTTCAAATAAAACATCTTTTGTTTTTGTATTTATAATTTTAGTTATTTCAATTTCTGAATCTTCTATTAAATTCAATTCATATTCTTCAGGGTCTATCAAATTAGCAGCAATTGTTTCTTCCCAATTTACATCTTTAGGATCTATTAAACCAATTAAAGTTATATTTGTACCTGAACCAATTGCTCCGTGTGAATCACCCATACCTTCAATATAAGACCAATACACACCCAAATTTTTATTAAAATTAGAATTATTTAATTTAATTACTCTTTCACATTTAATTAAACCTCTTTCAAATTCTAATGTTAATTGTTCATCAACAATATCTTTTACATATTCAATAAATCCTTCCTCATCTTCTTCAACATCATCAATACCGTGTTCTTCACAATAATCATCGGCATAAACCATATTTGAAACATTTAATGAGAACTTATTATTGTCAAATGGATTACATTCATTAAAATAATCATAATATGATTTATTGTTTGTCGGTAGTTTTCCGATTTTTTTAGCGTTTTCTTTTAAGTATGAAATGAATTTATCTGTAATATCTGTTGATTCATTTATATATTCAATTATTGATTTCATATTACTTTATCATTTATTATATATAAAAATAATATGCGAAATTTGAAATTTTAAAAAAATATACTATATTTAACATATATATTAAATAATATAATTATGTGTTTAAAGGAACTTAGAAATTTTGCTAAATCAAAAGGATTATCAATTGTATTTAAAAATCAAAAATATCCTAATGATTTTACAATTTTTATTTATGATAAATCAAAACAATCCAGATATTTAGTTGGATTTGATGGTAATAAACGAAGTAACGAGTATGATTTAATTAAATGTTGTGAATTAGCTGAAGATTATATTAAAAACTATAACAATGATTAATTATATTAAAAACTTTTTTGAGATGATATTTGATACGTGTTTTCACGAATATGAGGAATATTCTGTGTGGGAACCATATCAAGAAAATTCTCGTGGTGAGTATTATTGCGAGGAAGTATTTTACAAAAGATGTAAGAAATGTGGTAAGAACATAAAAATATCATAATATGAATAAAGAAAGACAACTTCAGTACGATAAGACATATATGAAAATTGCTAAATGTGTTAGTGAACTTTCATATGCAAATAGAAATAAAGTTGGTTGCGTTATTGTTTCAAGTGATGGACAACTAATTTCACAAGGTTTTAATGGTACTCCTTCAGGATATGATAATTGTTGTGAAGAAGTAATGTGTGAATGTAAATGGATTCACGGATGTCAAAAAAATGCTGAGCCAATTGAAAGCGTATTGAATGTTGAATATTGTAAAGATTGCAAATTTTGTAAACTAACTACAAAAAAGGAAGTACTTCATGCAGAATCAAACGCTATTTCAAAATGCGCAAAGTGGTATTCATCTACACAAGGTGCAACTTTATATGTAACATTAAGTCCATGTTTTGATTGTGCTAAAATGATTATCCAAGCTGGTATTAAGCGTGTTTGTTATTTGGAAAAATATAGAACTACAGAAGGGTTGGATTTTCTTAAAAAAAATAATATTATTGTAGATCAGATAGTTATATGATAAATGAAACAATAATTCCATATACACAAAATTGGAGAGATGTAAAACTACCTAAGCAAAATGATTATTATTATAATGATTTTAAATCTGAATTTGAAATATCATTATATAATCATTTAGATATGGTATTGCAAGATGGTGGTAATGTAGAGCAAGAATTAGATAAAATGATTCAAAAATATAAAAATCAAAATATAAATAGAGAAAAAATATTATCTCATTTTATACAACAAATAAATGAATAGCATTATATTAATATTAGGAATAGTAATATTTGTATTTATATTACTTCCAATAATTGGTTTTATTTTAGAATTACTTGGAATTGGATTTAGTATAATCTGGTATTTTATTGTAAAATCATTAAAGTTTATAGTATGGATAATAATTATATTGCTTATAATTGTTGCATTATCTTAAAATTATTTTGAATTTTTAAAATAAGTTTCTATATTAAATAAGTAACAACAAATATTAACAAAAACAAAAACTGAAAGTCATGGTAAAGATGAAGGATCGTAATGCCGCTCTTAAGAGCGCACTTGGCAATATGCCATCAGTAGAAATCGTGAGAGAAATTTCTTCAGTTCCAGTTGAAGATAGTGTTAACCGTCAGGGATATGCCGCTTATGCATTGGCAGATGAGCTTAAGCTTATTTCAATGCTGAATACAGTACGTATTGAGGCACAGGCATATCGCTCAGAAAATCAGGTCATGAAGGATCTTCGAGATTTGATCGAAAAGATTGGTATGAATGACCCATACTTTGTTGCTCAGGCAATTGTATACTCACGTTGTAAGGGTGAGGGTATGAGAGCAATTAACCACTTGGCAGCAGCATTGCTTGCTCCATTTATTTCAGGACAGGAATATGCTAAGCGTTTCTATGGTCTTTGGAATAAGAAGGAAGACCGTGGTGGATGTATCTATCGTCCAGATGATATGTCTGAAATCAAGGATGTATATTGTGCTCTTAACAAGGGTACTTTGTCAAACTCAATGAAGAAGGGTTTCGCCGCTTCTCTTGAGGCTCTTGATACATATCTTCTTTCAAAGTACAAGAAGACAGTAATCGATATGGCGAACCTTGTTCACCCTAATCCTACAAAGTCTAAGGCTACTGTAAAGGATGAGAATGGTAACGAAGTTAACGTTCTTAACGCATTGATGAATGGTATCAATGTCATCGCCGATACTTGGGAAACCGCTCAGGCTGAAGCTGGTCAGGAAGTTGCAAAGGCAGTTCGTGAAGGCAAGCTTTCAAAGGAGAAGGCAGCTGAAGTTTTGAAGGAGGCAAAGGCCGAAAACTGGAATAGCCTTCTTAAGGAAAACAAGCTCGGTATCTTGGCTGCATTGAGAAATATTCGTGCAATCATGAATAACTCAAATGCTAGTAACGATACGGTGAAGATGCTGACAAATCTGTTGAGTAATGGTAACGCAATCCGTAATGGTTTGATTATGCCATACCAGATTGATACAGCTTATGAAGTTGTACGTGAGCAGGTTAACAGTTCAATCGACCAGCGTAATATTCTTACAGCATTGCTTAAGGGATATGAAGCTGCAGTACCTAACCTTGCGGTAGCACTTCCTGGTAAGACTTGCGTATTGCTTGACTGTTCTGGTTCAATGCATACTGCTTGTGTTGAAAAGAGAAATGGCAAGTTGGAAAGAATGCGTAACGCAACAGCTTGTGAAAAGGCAGGTTTGATTGCGGCTACTATTGCAAAGGCAACAAACGCAGATATTGTTCGATTTGGTTCTCGTGCAGAATTTGCACAGTACGATCCTAACAAGAACGTATTTGACCTCGGTACACAGTTGTCTAATTGCAATATGGGTGGTACTTCAATTGCAATGGCGTTCAACAAGATTAACGGTAAGCAGTATGATAGAATCATCTTGCTTTCAGATAATGAAGCGAACACAGGTAGTACATCAACCGCATATAAGAGTTATCTACGTTCCGTAAATAGTTCTCCTTATGTATACTGTATCGACTTCGCAGCATACGGTACTACACCATTGAAGAACGACGGTAAGATTAACTATTACTACGGTTTTGGTTACTCAATGTTCGATGACATCGCTTCTAAGGAGTTCAATCCTATGCAGCACATTGACAAGGTTAGAAAGATTGTAATCTAACAATCTTCTAATCAGTATCAAAGATATATTTGATAATATTTCCCATTTAGATTAAATATATCAAACTCTAAATATAAATCTTCATTTTGGCCGAATGTAAAGATTAATTTTTCTCAAGAGTTATCCAGGATGTATAGGCGCCGAAAATGTATATGACTGGGATTAGGAGAGATTTTTAAGAGGATATTATTCTAGAATAATATCCTTTTTTGTTGTATATTATTATGTATTATTTCTATATTAACTATAATATTATTATATTTGAATATGGCAGCTGCATTGATTATAAAAAATAATAAAAACAGAACAATTTCAAAAGCGAAATTTGGAAATATATTTTCAAGTCCTGTAATGCGCCCATATGTTGGCGAAATTTTAATATCTATTGATAGAAAAAAATATCTTATAGAACGTATTGAGGTAGATAATGATAAAGAACAAAATATACCGGTATGGATATATTATGTTAAATTGATGAAATAGTTTGAATTTTTTAAATTTAATTCTATATTTATATTGTAAATTTTTAATTAAATAATATGAAAAAGAAGAATATTTGGATTTGGATTGTTCGCCCTTTGATGATGGTAATTGAATTTCCAATTGTTTTTATCGGTACATTGTTTTTAATGATTTCTGAAGTATTTATGAAAATTCAGAATTGTCTTGTTAATATTAATAATAAGACTCGAGAGTATTTTGATCCTCCTCGAAATTATATTTTACAAATACATGGTAAGGACAAAGAGATTTGGACACGTGTAAATGATAAACTTCTTACCAAAAAGGAAGCTGAAAAACTTGGAGAAGAATATAAAAATCAGGGTTACGAAATTCACATAAGCTGATATGATAAATAAAATAAAACAAATATTTAAGGATGACAAAATAGTTGTTGAAAAATCATCTGATACATTTATTAACTTCTATTTATATACTTCATTATTTGAACCGGGTATTCAATCTTCAAAAATACGTGAACTTGAAACATTGACTGGTGATAATAATATAGTAATTATTCCAAAAGAAAAATATGTGTTTAACTTTTTAATTGACATTAAGAAATGAGCAAGGAAATTCAGAAAATGATGGGAATGTATATGGTTTGCAAAAATGAAACCAAACCTAATTTTGATATCAACAAAGAAAATTTGTTTGGTACCCATATTACATATAAGGGAAAACCAATACAATACTTATGGTGTCCAATGCTAATTAAGGAATCTCCTAATCATGATGTGGATTATAAAGTATTTTTAGCAGCAACAGGCTTATATAAAGGCTTTGTTAGAGAACGTGCTTGGTATACTTGTGATATTGAATCAAGCTGCCGACATAATGAGGACATCAGAATTTTTGATGATTATGATGAGGCACTTGCATATGCAATAAAAATGAATGAAATTGAATATCCCGCGGAGGTTGAACCGGTTGAATCATTTTGGAATAAAGTAACTAAAAAATTTAATGAATTATGGAAGAAGTTTACAATACAATTCAATTAAATAAAGATATTGAAACAATTTCTGAAGTTGTAGATCGTTTTTATAATATGATTTGGTGTCAGCAAGATAATTCATTTAATTTTGATAAATTGAATAAAGCTGAACAAATTCAACTAATTGGTATGTATAAAGACGCAGCTCAATTAAAAAGTGATTTATTAATGTATAAATCTTGGTTTAAAAAGTAAAACTATGGAAAAGAATATTAAACCTTTCAATGTAATTAACTTTGAGTTCAACTCAGATAAGTTTGAAGCATATGATGTAATGCCTTATTTTGTAAGATGTTATTTATCTGAAAAGAAGGATAAACGTCCTGTAACATTTGAGGAATTTAAGAAATTTGTTGAAGAAAAGTCAATGTATATGTATTGGTCTCGATGTGAGTATGAAGTGGTTCTTTCGGATTGGCCTAATCAGAAAATTCGTAAGAAGATAGATATTCATTGGCAGATTATGAATAATATCAATTTGGTAACCGAAATATTAATGGAAAATGTACTATGAATATAACGGATATTAAATTTATTAGACGTATTAAACCACAAGGTTCATCGGGTACCGGATATAGTGAACCTGATGTATTTGAAATCACATTTGATAATGGATTCAAAACAAAATGTTTAATTGATTGCTGGTATAGACCTGATGATAGACAAGTGTTTGCCGAAGCAATCAGTAGTTTAGCGATGAATAATGTATTATTTGTTGATAATATTGAAGAGGCGTATCAAATGTATAAAGACGAAAAAGCACTTAATGGAGTATAATTATGACAAATAAAGAATATGCAATATCTCAATTAGAGAAAACATCTATTGAATTAAATAATGTTATTTCAATGTTGAAAGAAGATAAAATACCTCAAAATGAAGATTGGGTAAAAGTTGCGATGCCATTAAATCATGTTATGAATATTCTTCTTAATTATGAAAAATATAAGGATGAAGAATTAGGTAAAACAAAATTACTATTATGTTAGAATAATATGAAACTAAATCATCAAAAGGTAAATGATAAATTATATAGTATGATTCCAGGCATTAAAACTTATGATTTTATACAATATGGGGAACATACTTGTAGAGTTAGATTTTCAACATTGCCAACATCAGTAACACATAAGGAAGAATTTACATTATATCATTTAAATAAAATTGCAGAGGAATTTGGTGATAAGGAAATTACTATTTTTCCTGGTCAATATGAATTTTATATGATATTTATGGTAACAAATAAAGAATATTATGAAGCCGATTAACGTAGAAGAAGTTAATAGTATTGTATATGATATTTTATGGGATTGTAATGCGAATGATAGTTTACGTGTTATGATTGATGAATATTGTAGAAAAATTACAATATATTCATCTGAACCAATATCTTCTAGCGAAGTACAATTGCTAAGTGAAACATTTGAGGATAATAATGTGTTAATTGATTGTTGCGGTGAACAACTTCAAATAATTGTAGATATAAATACTAATAAATTTGATATATAATTATGAAATATATTAACGAACAAAAGGTAATTGATAAACTAAGAGAATTGCTTGGTCCACGTTGTTTAGATCTTAACGTTGAATTTAGCGAGCATTGTGCACTTGCAATATTTGGTTTATCAGATGTTTATATTCCAAATAAAGATTTACCATATTTAAACTTTAAAGATTTGAGTAATATTGCGAATGAATTCGGCGATAATGAAATGGAGTTTAGAGTTGGCGCATATAAAATGATAATTGGATTTATTATAAATAATGAAGAATATTATGACTAACTTATATAATGATGATTGTATAACAGTAATGAAACAATTAATTTCTGAAGGTGTTCAGGTTGATTGTATTATTACTGATTTGCCGTATGGAACAACTCCATGTACTTGGGATATAATTATTCCATTTGATGAAATGTGGGAGTGTATTAATAAGATTATTAAACCTAATGGTGCAATTCTATTATTTGGACAAGAACCATTTTCATCTTTATTGAGGGCATCCAATATTAAAAATTATAAATATGATTGGTATTGGAAGAAGGAACGATTAACAAATGTGTTCCAAGTTAAACGGCGTCCTGGTAAAGTTATAGAAAATATATCAGTATTCTATAAGAAACAACCAATATATAATCCTCAAAAAACAAAATATGATGGTCCTCCACGTGGTAATAAAATAGGTGAAGGCGGATTCTCAATTACACAAACTGGTGGAGGTAATACTAAACCAATTGAATATGTTGATGATGGCACAAGATATCCTTTACAAATTGTAGAGTTTAATAGAGATAGTATGTATAATAAAAAGTATCATCCTACACAAAAGCCAATTGAATTATTGGAATATCTTATTAAAACATATACTAATGAAGGAGAAACTGTATTAGATTTTACAATGGGTTCTGGTTCGACAGGTGTTGCTTGTAATAATACTAATAGAAATTTTATTGGTATAGAATTAAACAAAGAATATTTTGATATTGCAAAAACAAGAATAGAAAATTAGTATGACATATCAAGAATTTAGAAATGAGGTTTTAGGAATGATGAAACTAAAACCTAAGGAATGGAGAGATGGCCAATTTGTATTTAATTATATAAATGAAAATTATGGTGTAGCAAGACAAGTTCAATTTATAGAACGAATTGATTGCTTTCATGATGATTCACAAATTGAAGCATTTATTTTATCTTCGTATAGACAATGGAAAGAACTTAAATTTGAATAAATATGAGAAATTTGAATTTCTCATATTTTTTTCTATATTATATATGTAATTTTAAAATATGTATTTATGTTAATTGAAGCAGTATTGGCATGGTCCTCAAAACGTGGTGAAGAAGGCAAAAAGGTAATTGGTACAGGTTTTTGCGAAGCAAAGTATGAACGTGTAAATGGTCCTGAAAATGAGGGACGAGAACTTTCATATATCTTTTATGAAAATTCGAATGTTGAGTGGATAGACGGCTGTGAGTTTGGAGTTAATGATTTTGATGTTGTTTACACAGATACAATAACAATAATTGGATAAATTATGTTTATATTTATAAATCCTTGGGCATCTTATACAAAGGAAGATCTTGAAGCAATTAGCGAAGCTATGTTGCATAATTCGTCAACAATAATCCCATGTATAATGTTATTTGTAAATATAATAACTATTGGACTTTGGGCATGGGTTTGTTGTAATAACTTTTTAATGTCTGTTGCATTAGTCCCAATGTGTATATTAACATTTATTATATTGGTTTTTGATATTATATATATTATAGATTTATGGAAGGAAAGGAAAAAACATTCGGTGAATTAAAGAAGGGCGATACAATATATTTTTATCATCAGGATATGTATGATGGTCCTGGTGTATTAAGGGAATATGTATTGGAATATGACCCAATACCAACATGTTGTAAAGGAATTAAAACATGTCCAATTAGACTTAATGGAGAATATTTATATGAAGATTTAGAATTTGCAGATGATGATGTTGATGATACGCTGAATATTGCAGATTACGATTATAATTGTATGCATTATGGGGATGAATATTGGTATTTTACCCCAAATAAAGAACGTATACTCCGTAAACGAAAGGAAATGCTTGATGCGTATATATTTAAGACTGAAAAAAATCTTAATATATTGAAAATTAAGTTGGAAGAACATATGAATGAATATAGAGAAGAATTGATAAAATATGGGATCATTAAACTTTGATAAGGTAGTAGAAAAGTTTCATACTCTAATACCACATAAGTTATCTGATTATAAAATTTCAAAATTGGATTATTGCAATTATATTAAAGTTGAAATTTATAATCCTATTTTGAATTTTAATATGCTTGAAGGTATAAAGAATGAATTTTGGGCAAATCATTTCTTTGAAATAAAAGGTGACGGGTATAACAGATTAGTAATTACATTTGAAGTATTGAATGGTAAATACTTTAATTGATGTTAAAATAATGAAAACACTAAATAACTATATTGATGAATCATTATTAAAATCATATAATCATAATTTGTTAATAAAAAAATTAAAAACAAAATATTATATATATAATATAAATGAATATGATTCAAAGTCTAATATAAAGTCATTCGTATTTAATATTAACGAAGAAATTAATGACGATAATTTTTTGCGAACATTAGATTTTTACGGATATTATTGTTCTGAAATATGTAAAGATACTAATAATATTTTTTCATATTATATTGAACCTATATTTTCTGAAAAATGTACTGGTAAAGTATATAATGAAAGTAATGGGAAAATATATCATATAACTAACATTACAAATTTAAGTAATATACTTAGAAAGGGTATTAAACCAACAATAGGAAAAAATTATAGAGTATTTTCAGAACGAGCATTTTTTATTTATGGAAAAAATAACGATGAAATAATTAAAAATGTTTCTCATATTATAAATGAAAAAGGATCTAATTATACAATAATTGAAATTGATATATCAAAATATAAAGTTAATTTTTATTATGATACATCAGAAAATAAACAATATAATTGTATATATAGTAATAATGTATTTTTTCCACAATTAATAATGGAAATTGGAAACATTGATGATTTGAAAGAACACCTAAAAATAAATGAGTCGCAATATATAAACACTAAATATGGTAAATTATATATTAAGAATATTTGAATTTTTATAAAGTTATTCTATATTTATAACGTAATTTATAAAACGGTATAGTATGAAATTAATGAAGACATCACAAAGGGTTAAGGATTGGGAACAAATTATTACAAGTGTTGTTTTTTATGCCGAAGGTCAAATTCGTATGGGTTATTATGATAGAAGTAACCATACCTTTGTTCAATTTACTCCAACAGGTAATTTGAAGTTTGACGAAAGCGAAGTTGATGAGTGGTTTAGAGTATTATATAAATAATATGTTTACAAAATATATGAGAAAAGAAGAATTAGCACAAAAATCGAAGGAACATTATAATAGAATGAAATCACAATTTGGAAATGAATCTAAAACTTCAATTTCAAATTCAATATTATATAGAGAAATAATTTGTAATCCTATAAAAGATTATGACACAAATTATTTTTTTGAACAACTAACTACAACGGACGCAGCATCAAAATATAGTTCATCTGAATATATAAATAGATGTCTATTGAATTTTGCAAGTTATACACGACCGGGTGGTGGATTTTTGAAAGGTTCTATTGCTCAGGAAGAATGTTTATGCCGAGATAGTAATCTTTATAATGTTTTGGAACATTTTACTGATGAATATAATTATAACTATCAGGATAAAATGTTTAATGAGGGATTATATTATAATTTTGCCATTTATTCACCTGATATTAAATTTATCGATACAAAGAATAATAGTTATATTTTTGATTATGATGTAATTACTTGCGCTGCTCCAAATAAAGGTGTTTATGATAGATATAATACAGATTTCCAAAAATATTATAATGAATTAAAGAAACGAATCGAGTTTGTTCTAAATATCGCTTATGAAAATTGTGTTGAAACTTTAATTCTTGGTGCATTTGGTTGTGGAGTATTTAAAAACGATACTAATCTAGTTGCTCAAACATTCAAGGATTTATTACCAAAATATGGATTTAAAAATGTTATTTTTGCAATTCCTGATACGAATAAATTAGATATATTCAAAAACGTATTTAATAATCAACTAATATGGAATTTTACAAATTAACAAAGGATCTTTTTACTGTTAATGAAGAGGAATTTAATGATTATCACCATATTTATAATGGTTATGACATTGAAATAAATTATGATGATGAACTTAAACGATGGGAATGTGATGCATTTGATTTAGAAGCAGAACAATATGTATTTTATCCTTGTATTAAAATTAAAGATCCTAAAATGGAACACTTTGATGATGTTGTTCAATTAGCGGCACGACTTATTGAGGAAAAAATAAAAAGTGGTGATAAGGATGAAGATCCTAATGATATTTTGATTGACTTTAACGAGGAAGATTATGAAAACTTCAATAGGTAAACGAGAACAAAATCGTTATTTACAAAACAAGGAGGCGAAAACCGGTGAAACTATTAAGTGTCCTATATGTGGTGAAGTTTTCATAAAGAAACAATATTCACAGGCGTTTTGTTGTAAAGAATGTAAAGGGTATTACTGGAATGCCACAAAATCTGATAGACATAAAGATAAAAATTATCATCACAAATATAATCAATTACACCCTGAAAGATTAGACCGTGGTTTTACCAAAGGATATAATAATGGTAATGTATCTGACGGGGTTAAAGAAAAACGTAATACAAATATTTGGTATGATGCATTAGGTCGTCCTCATTCAAATGACTTCTTTAATCCTACATTTTCTGATTTGTTAGATTATAAATGTAATGTTGAATGGCACGATGATGATTGGTGTGAAGAACCGTTTTAAGTAATACAATTAAAAAAATAATTATGAATATTATCGAAAAAATTAAACAACGTTTTTTGAGTTTGTTTAGAAAAGCCAATACAGATTATACAGAAGATTATGCGGATAACGAGGTTATTATAGAAAAAATTAAACAACGGTTTTTGGATATTTATACAATAAATAAGGATTGGCCAGATTATTCAGATAAAGTTCAATATAAAATTGTCATTAAAAAGGAATCAAAAGAATTTGCAAATCATTTTCGTCCTTATAAAGCATTAAATAATGAAGATAAATATTCAATAGAAGTATTGTATATTAATGGTAATTTTATCGGAGGTTGGCAAGGTGATGGTATATCAGAATATTTAACAGAAGGAGTTTGGATAGCATATGTTAAAGATAACGAAGTAACAGATATACGAACATATTTTGTATTTTAATTATAAATATATAAGTCCTGGAAATTGAAATTTTCAGGACTTTTTCTATATTAAATATGTAATCAAAAAATAATAAAAATATGTTCGTTACAATTAAACATCATTTAGGAGAGCTATGGATTAAAGATATCAACCATGTTAAATTTGAAAATACTAAAATGTTAACCTTTGGTTTTGATAATCGAATTAATTACTTTGAGGCAAAGGAGCTATTTGAAATGGAAATCGCCAATTGCGGCGAGGAGGTTCTTAGAGCATTTTTTGATGAACATAGACAAATCATTCAGGTAATCGAAGGAACAGAATGGAATATTAATATTGATGTATTTAATAACTAATTATGGTATTCTCATTATTTGAAAGACAGAAACCTGAACATACGGTTCAATTAAAAAATCCTACTAAGGTAGTTATTGGTTCAGGAACAGATATAGAATGGGCATTTCAGATTGGAAACTTTATGAATATGCTTCAATATAATATTGAAAATGAAAGTCAATCAATGGCCAATTCTGTTATTAAACATAACTTAATGGTTGAAGTTGATTTGTTGGTTAAACATTGCATTAGTAATAGTAATGATGAATGTGATGAACAATGGTATAACCACCATAAAGAACAAATCAATACTATTGTTGAATCACTCGTTAAGGAATTGGAATCAATAAAGAAACTTGAAAAAGAATTGCCTCATCTTAAACGAGATGTTAAAAATGAAACAAAGCAACTTATTAATTTAATGAGAAGAACCGCTGTTACTAAATATAACCTGATTGTTAATGAAATTGTATTTACATTTCCTGAATATTTTGAATATATTAAACATTAAATAATATTAAATATGTTAGCAAACGAAGCAAGAAAAACTGCAAGCGAAAAAATTTGGAGTTCACTACCAAGTATACTTCGTTATAATATCGAGGATGCTGTGAATGAAGGTAAACTCAATTGTGAAATTACTTTTAATGACGATAAGATAGATAAATCTAATTTTGATGATTGTATTAGATATTTTCATAATCTTAATGAATTGGGTTATCAAACGGCCATGCATAAAGAACTTGGGAAATATGTAATTACAATTATATGGTAAATTTATAAAATAATGAATTATGGGAATGACTGGAGATAAATACAAAGATGAATATGGTCTTGAATTGCCTACTCATATTGATTATTATAGAAATCAAACTAAAAAGGCAATTGAAAACTTAAAAGTTGAAAACACAAAGAAAATTTTGCCTGATGTTTTTAAGTTAATTAACGAAGCTGCACAACGCGGTGAGTGGTCTTGTCGGGTTACACAAGATAACAACATATTTAAGTTGATTGATAAAAGTAATGTTTCACAAATTCTTAAGGAACAAGGATTTGATACAAAGTACGTTACTATTTGTAGAGATGAAAGCGTTTATCAAATAACTTGGGGAGCATAATTATGGAAAAATATTTCGTAAAGATTGATACAACATATTGGAATAATTATCAAAAATCTTGGTTGACTCATCAAAAAATTGTTGGTCTTAAGAAACATAAGAAACTTGGATATGTTATTCAAGTAAAGGCTGAAGATCTTGAGAATATCAAAAATACAAAACGCATAAATGTTAATGTTTGGCCAGATAATGATTCATACAATTTTTGGCAGGAATATGATGTAGAAAAGATTATTTGTGAAAAAACTATATATGAAGAACTATGAATATTAGTATAGAAAATATTGAAGAGAAAAATTCTCCACTACAACATGCGATTGTTGATTATATATTTAATAATTGCATACAAGTAAAAGATAAAAGAGAGTGGTTTAATTATTACTTTGAATTTTGGATGAATGGTAATTGTTTTTTGGTAATTTATTGGAAAGATAAAAATTCAAATAAAGAACATAAACATAAAATCAATTATAATATTTTTGTTGAACAACATCCTAATGAATTAAGTAATATTATTTCTCAGTTTGTAAATATAGAACCTGATAAAAATGGAGAATAATAAGAATAGATTTGATAATCTTATGATGTCATTAGGTGTATGTTTTATATTATTTTGTGTTGGTGCACTTGCATATGCCTTTATTAATCTTTTTATTAGATAATATAATGACAAATATATATAAGTTTTTAGTGTTATTTAGTGTTGGTGGAATACTGACACTTATAACCGTATTATTAGCAGATATGATCAGCATATGGCTAATGGGCAAACATAAGTATGGTGAACTACCTTGGAAAATTGATAAATTCATAGTTAATCATAGTTCATGGATATATGTTGGTTGTAATATAATTTATATAATAATTTTATGGTATTTAATGTTTATAGATCATTAAAAAATAATAGACTTGATATTCGTCCTTATATATGTTTTCAATTGATTGAAAAGGTTGTAACATATAATGAAGGTGTTATGTTTGAAGAATATACAAGATTTGAAGGACGAGAAGATTATGTATATTTTGATGACAATTATAATATTAAATGTGTAACTAATATTGATGATGCATCTGTATTATGTCAAGCTGATGAACCTAATGTAATGTTAGTAAAACTTGTTAATGAAATTAGAGAAGGTTCATTAAAGGGTAAATATGAAGGTATTTTAGTTATTGACTTTAACGCTTTACATAATCGTGCAGGACATCTATTACATTATCCTAATTATCGTTATAAAGACTTATATATTCCATTAAAAATTAAAGAATATCAAGATAAAGCGTATTATAGAGCGGTTGAATTACAACGAGCTGCAAAAAATGCACTTTTATTTGATGAGTTTTATAACATGGTTAAATGTTATGGTTGGGAACTTACTGATGATGATCATGAGTATGTTTATAGGCTTAGTAATGGTATGCTAGAACATTTAATACGAATTAATAGAGGTAGATATAAATTTAAACGAATACATAAATGATAGAATTTGTTAAGGGAGATATTTTTGAATCTCATTGTTTTGCGGCAGTTAATCCTGTTAATTGTATAGGTGTAATGGGTGCAGGATTGGCATTTCAATTTAAGAAACGTTATCCACAAATGTTTAATGAATATAAAAAACGTTGCGATAATATGGAAATGAAAGTTGGAAGAAATTATATATGGTGTAATCCAGAAGCCTTACGAAGTCATATACGATGTACCGATTACGGACGGTTCGCAAATATAATTTGTTTTCCAACAAAATATCATTGGAAAGATGATTCT
>JAEIGA010005398.1_pt1 | contig 19554 bp, 14 predicted proteins | sample 9270691 | NCBI WGS metagenome assembly JAEIGA01 (sample SAMN17057246, study PRJNA624740) | gut metagenome | biome: biome; isolation source: fecal sample | host: Bos grunniens | place: China: Xizang | collected 2019 | reverse complement strand
TAGCACCGATTGTGCCCCACATAGCAAGACGCTTGTCCTCAGGATGACGGAAAATGAGCTCCATGAGTGGATCTGACCAGTACATCTCGCACCAACCTGTACCACCGATTGAGTCTGGTGAATAGTACATAGAAGCGATCTGGCTCTTTGGAGAGTAGTCAGGGTCAGCGTTACCCATCTTACCGATGCAGAAGAGAGTCTCGATTGAGTTCTTTGAATTTGCGTAAAGATTGTTGATGTCAGAATCAAGGTTCTTGCCGGCATTGCCGTCGAACATAGCCTCAGCAACCTCGATACACTTGTCCCAGTTACCCATGTAAAGGTGAACACGTGTAAGAAGACCACGAGCTGTGTCGTAGCTTACGAAACCAGCATTACCACGACGAGTTCCCTTCTCCATGAGGGCTGCAGCCTTCTCAAGGTCAAGAACGATCTGATTGAACACCTCACCTACAGTGTTGCGGACTGTAACTGAGCAGTCAGTTGAAGTACGGAGTACTACACCTGGCTTGTCAGCACCGCGAGTGTAAGGAGTAGCGTAGAGAGTTACAAGGTTGAGGTGGCAGAGCGCACGGAGGCAGTAGTTCTCACCGATAAGGTGGTCAGTGTCCACTGATACGCCCTCAATCATTGACTCGATGTTAGAGTTGCAACCGTAGATGATCTTGTATGAGTTATACCAGAAGTATGAAAGGTCAGCCAAAGTTGGGTCGTCTGTGTAAGTGTTGTTCTGATAAAGAGGGTCAGTAGTACGGCCTGAGAGAGCAACGTTATCAGCACGGAGCTCGTTCATAAGGAGGTAAAGACGGTCGTAGTTGTTACCAGAACGTGTGTTAGAGTAATCTACTCTGTCCTTGAACATCGAGTAGTTACCGTCTGTTGTATATACAGCAGCGCCAGGGTTCTCACCAAGCATTGCTGAAGTCATTGTGTCAGAACGGTAGAAATCCAAAGAACATGACACAAGGGCCGCAGCCGCTGCAAACAATGTAATTATCTTCTTCATTTTGATTTACTATCAATTGGTTATTAGAATGTCAACTGAATACCGCCGACAACTGTCATAGGAACTGGGTAGTTAGTATCATATGTACCATACTCAGTATCAATCTCTGGGTCCATACCTGAGAACTTAGAGAATGTTGCGAGGTTGTCACCTGAAACGTAAACGCGGAGGCCCTTCATGTTAGCCTTCTTCATCCATGACTGTGGAAGGTCATAGCTGAGAGTTACGTTCTTGAGACGGAAGAAGCTACCATCCTCGAGGTAACGGGTTGAAGTCTGGTGAGCGTCATTGTTACCGTTCATCTTTGGCTGTGGGTGAGTAGCGATATCGCCTGGCTTCTCCCAACGAGTCCAACCAAGACCGTTGTTGTGTGATACCATGTTGTAGTCAGTGTAAGCACCGTCTGAGTCCATTGAAACACGTGCATAGTTGTAGATGAGGTTACCATATACGAAAGCACCTGTTGCAGAAAGTGTAAGACCCTTCCAAGAGATTGCTGTGTTAACACCACCCTGGAACTTAGGTGACGAAGTACCTGCGTTCTGGTATGTTGCCTCAGCGTAAGTTGTAGTAGTAGTGATAGTACCATCCTCTTCTACCTTCTCCCATGTTGGGCTACCTGTCTCTGGATCTACGCCAGCCCAGATAGGCATGTTCCAAGTGTAGATGTTCTGACCTTCACGAACGATCTGGTTGCCCTGACGGAACTCACCGTTTGGAAGAAGAACTACAGTGTTCTTGTTAACACCAACGTTGAAACCGAAGTTCCAGTTGAAATCTCTTCTGCTGATGATGTCAGCGTCAACTGCAAGCTCGATACCCTTGTTGTTTACAGTACCTACGTTGTCCATGAACTCGAAGAAACCAGTTGATGGTGCGAGTGGAACTGCAAGAAGAAGGTTAGTGTTGTTTGTGTTGTAGAGGTCGAGAGCGATGTTTACTCTGCTGTAGAGTTCAGCCTCGAGACCCAAGCTGGCCATGTAAGCCTCCTCCCAACCGAGGTTAGGGTTCTTCTGACGCTCAAGGACAGCTGCTACGATTCCCTGATACTGAGCAGAAAGGCTGTAGATATCCTGCCACAAGAAGTTCTCGATAGCATCGTTACCTGTCTTACCGTAACCTGCGCGGAGCTTGAGGAGTGTGAATGCGCTCTGGTTCTGCATCCAGTCTTCCTTGTTGATAAGCCATGCAGCAGATGCACCTGGGAAGTAACCGCCACGAGCCTGTGGAGCGAAACGTGAAGTTACGTCATAACGAACTGATCCAGTTACGATGTAACGACCCTTGTATGAGTACTGAGCCTGTGCAAGAGCAGCCCATGAACGTGACTTGTAGTGGTAGCCACCTACGCTCTGCATAACTGAGTTGCTGAGTGAAGCCTGACCTGCTGGCATGTCTGTACCTGAAGCATCCATGCTGCGGCTGAAGCCCTCACCATACTCCCATCCGATAACACCGTTTACACCGTGGTCACCGAATTCCTTGTTAGCCTTGAGGAGGTTAGTTGTACCGAAGCCCCAACCTGAACCTGAACCGTTGTAGATCTCACCGTTAGCTACTGAAGGGAGCTGAGTACGTGGGTCAATGTATGACTCGCTGAACCAGTTAGATGAGTTGAAGCGGTTAGTTGAAGTGAAGATGAGCCAATCAGTGATGTTCCAGTTGAGCTGGAGGTCAGCCATGATATCCTCTGAATCACTTGAGTTGAAGTTGTAAAGCTCGTTGTGGAGGAAGTTGTACTTGTCATGTGAGTACCAAGTCTGGTCTGCGCGACCGTCACCACGAACTGCGCTGTTGATGAAGAGAGGCTCAGTAGTCTGGTTGCCGTCTGCATCGATAGTGTATGGGTTATCCCATGGAAGTGCACGATAAGCACACTCGAGAGTTACATAAGATGAAGTGTACTGGCTGTGAGCGCGGTCATAGTTGAGGCGGAGAGCCATGTTCACCTTGTTTCCGAGAGGAGCTGAGAGGTTAACACGTGCAGAGCTTCTGTTGTGGTTTGTATTGATGAGGGTACCCTCCTCGTCGTAGTGGCTGATTGAAGCGAACCAGTTAACGCGACCAGCCTTACCAGCTGCAGAAGCGTAGTAGTCCTGAACAACACCAAGGTTGAATGCCTCGTCTACCCAGTTGAAGTCCTGCTCAAGGAGAGTCTCTGGACGCTGGAGCTTGAAGAGAGTCTTAGAGTAGATCTTGCTCTGGAGATCGTAGAGCTCCTGTGAGTTCATTGGAGCGAAGCGACCTGTAAGAGCCTTCTTGATACCAGCTGTAGCCTTGAGAGTGATGGTTGGAGTATCTGACTTAGCAGACTTTGTTGTAACGACGATGACACCACCGGCAGCAGCAGCACCATAAAGTGCAGTTGCAGACGCATCCTTGAGGACTGTAAGTGTCTCAACGTCATTAGGGTTGAATGAACCACCTGCAACACCGTCCACAACGTAGAGAGGACCAGCACCTGCAGTGATCGAACCAGTACCACGGATACGGATCTTCGCACCGTCACCTGGCTGACCAGAAGCGTTCATTACGAGGACACCGGCAGCCTTACCCTGGAGCATGTTACCGAGGTCAGGAGTAGTAACGTCCTTAAGCTTGTCAGCGCTGATAGAAACAACTGAGCTTGAAAGCTCGTTCTTCTTCTGGCTTGTGTAACCGAGAACGACTACTTCTTCGAGGACTTTAGAGTCAACTGTCATCTTGACATTGATCTGTGAACGTCCGTCAACCTTCTCTACTACATCGATGTAACCGAGAGTGTTGAAAGTAAGAGTTGCATCATCAGATGCTGAAACAGCATACGCACCATTAGCGTCAGTTGTTACACCACCACCAGTGGATACCATAACTGCAACGCCAATAAGTGGCTGACCGTTGTCTGCGTCAACAACAGTACCAGTTACGGTGTGCTGCTGAGCGAACACAGAGACTGAAAGCATCATGAATGCAGATGCCAACAATCCTTTGAGGTTAATTTTTGCTTTCATTGTTATTAGAATAAATTAGGTATAGTTGTTATTAAAAATTTTTACCGTTTCCTGGAATTCCGCTCACTGAAGTCTCTTCGAAAGGAATGCAGTAAGGGAATCTGAAATCAAGACCGTTCGGATCAGAGATATCGGTCGGCTGAATTACTTCCCAAGCCTGATTACCTGCAAAACGTCTGTCGATAGGTTTGCTGTTTCTATAAAGGTCGAATGCACGATGTCCCTCGAAGCAAAGCTCAAGACGACGCTCGTCAAGAACCACGTCAAGGATGTCGTTATAACCCTCAGCCTTGTATGCTGCTTCGTCCTTCCAAGTCGGGATGCCGGCTCTTGAGCGGATCACGTTCACATACTTGAGAGCATTTGCCACATCATTCTTGTGTGCATAAGCCTCAGCCATGTTGAGAACGATCTCACCCATACGGATCAATGCTGGTGAAGCAAGCATAGGATTGCCGTTCTGGTAAGAGAACTTTGACATTGTATATGCAGGGAAGGTCTGGCGGATACCAGTCGCTGTTGTGACATTATCCCTCACATAAACCTTTGTTCCAAGATCGAATCCGTCATCATCCTTGTCATTAGGATAGAAACCATTGATGTAGTAAACAGGATAGCCGTTCTGAAGAGCCTTCTTGACAGTATATTTCTTACCGTCGAAAGAAATCTCGTTCTCAGCTGCATCCATGTCGAAATCAACACTCATGACATTCGCATTGAGACGGAATCTGTTCTTCTCATCGTAGATCGGCCAGTGAACCATCTTCTTTCCATCGTTTGTTGCACCGATGGTTCCGAAATAGCTGAGTCGCTTGTCTTCCGGATGACGGAACATGAGTTCAACCATAGGGTCTGACCAATAGATTTCGCACCAACCTGTACCACCGATCGAGTCTGGTGAGTAATAGAGAGATGCAAGCTCACTACGAGGAGAGTAGTCCTGGTCTGTCTCAGTCTTCACAATACACCAGAGGGTTTCCTGTGATGTTCTGGTGTTGGCAAAATAGGTTGTAATGTCGTCAAGACGTGATGTAGGATCGCTTCCGAGCATCTCACCTGCAACCTCGATACACTTGTCCCATTCTCCCATGTAGAGATAAACTCTCGAGAGGAGACCTTTGGCGGCATCGTAGCTTGCATAACCGGCATCTCCACGGCGCTTTCCATCCTTCATCAGGCGCATTGCATTCTCAAGGTCACTAACGACCTGGTCGTAAACCTGGCCAACTGTTGCACGTGTGGTTACAGAACAATCAGTCGAAGTGCGGAGCACAACTCCAAGATTGTCTCTGCCACGGGTGTACGGAGTGGCGTAGAGATTACAAAGGTTGAAATGCAGGATTGCGCGGAGGAAATAGTTCTCTCCAAGCAGATGATCCATCTCGGCAGATACTCCTTCCTGGATTGACTCAATGTTGGAGCAGCAACCGTAAATGATCTTGTACGAAATAAACCATAAATACGACACATGCGGCACAGACGGGTGGTCTGTGTACGTGATGTGATTGTACACCGGGCTTGTAGTTCTACCTGAAAGGCAGATATTGTCGCCACGGAACTCAGACATCTGAAAATATACCTTTAAATATATATTATCAGATCGGTCATTGGAATACTCCACTCGGTCCTTGAGAAGAGCATAGTTTCCATCGGTGGTGAATTCTGCAGCCGCTGGGTTCTCGCCGAGCATGCTTGAAGTCATCGTGTCGGAACGATAGAAATCAAGATTGCAGGAAGCGAAGAGCAATACCGCTGCAAAAAGGGTTATTAGTTTATTCATATTATAAATATAGGTATATCGCGATTAAAGCAGGTCGTTCACGCCAACGAGGTTGAATGCTACGAAGTACTTGTCCATGTCACGCTCAATACGTCCGAGGACAACTTCTTCTGCGCAGATACCAACTCTCTGGAGGTTAGCATAAAGCTGAGTTCTTGCTGCTACTGCCTCAGGATGCTGCCAGATGTAGCGGCAACCTGTTCCGACAAGCCACTCACGACGCTCTGCTGTGAGCTCAGGGAAGTCCTTTCCAGCCTCGTCTTCGTGGAGCCACTTGATCCAGCGGCCGCTTTCGTAAACGAGTCTTTCGAGAGTTGCAGTCATGCCTGAAAGCAATGCAACCTTTCCTTCCTCTGCAAGGCGGCACTCGAGAGCGTCAAGCTCCTTCAATGCTTCATACTCGCTGATTGTGAACTCAGGGCCTACGTTAGCTGCACCCATACCGCTGAGCGGATACTCTTCAGGATTGCTTACGCCGTCAGTATAATGACCCTTGATCCAGCTGCCATGAGGGCGAACCTTTGATGTGAGGTTACGTGCAACCTCAGGATCGAAGATAGCTGTATCGAGGTCTGTACCCACCTTTCCTACGATGAAGCAAGGCCATACATCTGCGAGGCCAACCTCTGCAAGACCATTCTTAAGACCGATGAGGAAGTTGTCGAATGTTGCCTCGTCAGCAAGACCACCATGAACCTCTTCAGTACCTACCTCATATGAGATCTCAGGAAGGTTGCGCTCGCGACGGAAACGCTCAGTGTGCTCAATGAGCTCGACAGTACGACGAACAACGACATTGATGTCGATCACTTCGCCCTTAGGAACATTGATATCCACTGTAGGGTCAACGTGGATAAGATCATAACCTGCAAGAACTGCGTCCTCGAATGACTTCTTCACGCCGTTCATTGCATCCTCTGTACTCCAGTTCTCTACACGCTGCTTATCCTTGAGCCATGGACCGCCGTGGTCGATAGCTGTGATGTAGCAGCCTGTGTAGTTCACTCTTTCTGCCTCGAACTGAAGCATCTTTGTGAACTGGCTCTGATTCATGCCAGTATATCCGCCGTCACCATCAATCTGGTTGAGGGTTGCAGCAAAATAAATAGGGGCATGGTTACGCTTTGCAGCGCGGAAAGATGCACGGATAACAGACATTGAGTTAGGACATACTGCGAAGATAGTACGCGGTGTGCCGGTCTCCTGTCTGAGAGCCTCAAGTCTCTCCAAAAGTTTTTCTGTCTTTGCCATATTGCTTACTTATTCGTAGATAGTTACACCTTCAACTACTCGTGAGATATTACCTGACACTGATGGGTTGTCCGGACTTCTCTTAAGGTCAAGAGCCTTATAGAATCCGAGAAGCTGAGCTACGATCACGTATGAAACGGCCTTGTAGCATCTCTCAACCTCAGCAGGAGCTCCGATCACAACATTAAGGTCGAAGTAATCAGCCTCGATAGAAGGAACTGACTGAGAAACTGCAACGTAGGCAGCCACCTCGTTGTTAGCCTTGATCTGGCGGATGAGGTCATATTCATATCTCTGGGTTGCTGGTTCCTCTGAAAGGAGGTATACGATCACAGAATCAGGGCTTACAACAGCCTTAGGACCGTGACGGAAACCGAGGAACGAATCGAATGTACACATCACTGTACCATCTGTGAGCTCCTGAAGCTTGAGTCTTGACTCCTCAGCCACACCCATAAGCTCGCCGCTTCCGAGGAATATGGCACGGGTGAATTTTCTCTGAGCGATACCGTTGATTGCTTCATAATACTTGTCAAGAGCGCCTCTTGTTGCCTCCGCAACTGCAGCGATCTGTGACTCATGCTCTTCAATCTTCTCGATGTTTGCGATCATTGCGCATGCGAGGAACATAGAAGAGTAGCTGCTTGTCATAGCAAGCGAAAGGTCGTTGGTTTCCTTTGGAAGAAGAATAAGGAGAGTATTCTCAGGACTCTTGTCAGCCATGACAGCCATCTCACCTTTTTCATTACATGTGATGTATACGTGCGCTGTCTGTCCTGCTACCTTATTAACAAGGTTGATTGCACCAACACTCTCCGGCGAGTTTCCGGAACGCGCAAACGAAACAAGAAGAACCTTGCTATCCTTGTTGAAAAGCTGTCCTGCTTCTGTGATGATATCTGTTGTCGCGATTGCCTTTGCTCCGTGAAGGAGTGTGCCTGAGAGGGCCCACTGGAGAGCATCTCCGATATAAGCTGATGTGCCGGCACCTGTGAGTACGATTTCATAGCCTGCCTCAACATACTTCTTTACGAAAGATGCGATCTCTTCCTTTCTTTCCTTTACGATAGCAAATGTCTTCAGCCACATGTCTGGCTGCTGGAGAATCTCCTTCCAAGTGTGAAACTCTGTGTACATATCTTTTAGGTTAAATGCGTTTATTCACTTCTTACAACCTACAAAAATATTATTAAAATTCGAGAATACGATTCAGTCAGACCTTTTTTGTGGGCCAACTTTATGGGACTTTGAGAAGAAACCATGCACAATGATTTGAAATACAATACTTTAATTATATTTTTTGTTTAAAAAATTACTATTTCAAAATGTTTCGATATGTTTCGATATGTTTCGAAAACAATTATATTTTTCTTCATTTTTCGCTAAAAAAGTTTCGAAACAAAGAAATATCTCTAAATTTGTGGATAGAACGTAACATCCGTCTGATATGAAAATCTGCATTCTGAACGCTCTTGACAATGAATCTTTAATACAGATCGATTCGCTTCTCCATCAGTTAAGTCCTTCCGCTCCTGCTTTGGACGGGCATCGTCTAGCAAGATTGCTAGAAGATGCAGATTTCAGACTTTTCGTTGCACGAAATGAGGAAAACACCATTGTCGGCATGCTGACTTTGACTGCATGTCATATGCTATCTTACACAAAGTATTGGATCGAGGATGTGATCGTTGATGATTCCTGCAGGGGAATGGGACTCGGAAGAGGCCTTGTAAGGGCAGCTGTAGAATATGTCAAGGAACACGAAACCTCGCCGGTCATATACTTGACGTCCAATCCATCAAGAGTTTCGGCGAGGAATCTGTATCGTTCGGAAGGTTTCGAGGAATACGAAACCGGAGTGTTCAGAATCAAATGATCTCAGGCAGGATCTGCCTTTACTGTGATGACATCCACATCCATTGCTTTCAGTTGGGACCTGGTGGCCTTGTCCATACCGTCATCCGTGACGATTCTGTCTATTTTATCGATGGTGGCAATGAATGCAAGGGCTCGCTTATTGACCTTGCTTGAGTCAAATACCGCTATCACTTCCTTGGATCTTGAAATCATGAGCTGATTGATATTCGCCTCCTCAACATTCGGTGTCGAAAGTCCGTTCTCGACGCTGAACGAATCCACTCCCATGAAGAGTTTGTCACAGTAAAACATCTTGAGATTGGACTCGGCCAAAGCACCCACCACAGACTCGCTGGCGTTGCGGATATTTCCGCCTAAAAGAATCACATTGAAACGTTTATATGCAAGGACTTCCTGTGCAACGTTCAAGGCGTTGGTGATGATGGTCAAGTTCCTGAATTTATGTAGATTACAAGCAACTTGAAGGGCTGTCGTTCCGGAGTCAATAATGATTGTATCGCCCTCTTTTATCAGGTTTGCAGCGGCGCGGCCGATGGCTTTCTTTTCACGAAAATTTGCCAGTTTCTTAAAGCGAATACTAGTGTCGTTATCGTCCTTTCTTGTTTCATGAAGAATGGCACCTCCTCGGGTTCTTACGAGAAGATTTCTTTCCTTGAGAAGGTTCAGGTCCTTCCTGATCGTAACTTCCGAAACACCGAATTTCTTGCTTAATTCAGTGACGGAAATATTGGAATTCTGCTTAAGAAGCTGGAGTATTGCGCTGCGCCTTCCGGTCGAAGATGATATGGTTTCCTGCATTGTTTCGGTCATGTGGTTTTCTGGCCGCAAATATAGTGTTTATAACCAGCATTTCAAAACACTTCGAAACATATTTGAAACCCTTGAAATTTTAATATAAACCACTGAAAATCAGCAGTAACGCACGACATAGCTACATAGTCACATATTTCTTTATACAAATTCTTGATAAATCGTTCGAAAGGTTTTGGATTTTTAAGTTATATTTGCCATGATATTAAAACTATATAATCGATTATGACAAAGTTTGACATTGCAGCTATCGGCGAACTCAACGTTGACGTTATCCTCAACGGCATCGAGTCTGAGCCTGAGATCGGCAAAGAGAAGTTCGCTTCCGACATGGTTCTCACCCTTGGAAGCAGTACAGCAATCTTCGCAGCTAACGCTGCATCACTCGGAAGCAAAGTCTGCTTCGTTGGTATGATCGGCGAGGACATCTTCGGAAACCTCGTGTCAGATTCCCTTGAAGCCCGCGGCGTGGATACCAGCTATCTCATCAGAAACCCAAAGACAGCAACAGGTGCGACAATCTGTATGAGCTACGGCGAAGACAGAGCGAACCTCACATACCAGGGTGCCATGGACGTCATGGGATATGACGACATCGATCTTTCAGTATTCGAAAACACAAAACACATCCATCTTTCGTCCCTTTTCATGCAGACAGCCCTCCTCAGAGACATCGACAAGGTTCTTGCGAAGGCTGCAGAGAATGGTGTGACTGTTTCACTTGACACTCAATGGGACCCTGTGGAGAAGTGGGAGATGGACTGGAAAAAGGTTCTTCCATACGTGACAGTATTCCTTCCTAACGAGAAGGAGCTCATGGCCCTTACAGGCACTCAGGACGTAGAAGAGGCAATCGCTGCAGTTCTCCCTTACATCGGAGGCGCAATGGTTGTCAAGATGGGATCAAAAGGTTCGCTTCTCGTGAAGAAAGACGGCAGCCACAACTTCATGGCGTCATTCCTCAACAAGGAAGTCGTTGACGCAATCGGCGCAGGAGATAGCTTCAACTCAGGCTTCATCAGCGCATTCGTAGCAGGTCATCCGCTTGAGGACTGCCAGCGCAACGGCAACCTTACTGGTGCTGTCAACACAACAGCAGCCGGCGGAACAGGAGCATTCACTTCGCGTGAAGCAGTAGCCAAGGTTGCAGAGGAGAGATTCAATGTCAAACTACTTTAATTTAAAATATGAAAACTAAGCTATTCTTTATCGGAATCGCCGCTTTGCTTTTTGCAAGCTGCGGTCAGACTGTTATCAAGAGCGGTGACCTCACCCTCAAGATTGACGGCAACATGCATTTCAAGGTCGAGTCTTCCGCGCCGGATGCACAGAAGTATTTCGACGAATTCCAGGCTGCTGACGCTCTTGTAGCTGACGAGGCTGTAATCGAGGACTGGAAAGTCAAGAAGGTCAACAAGACTACTGACGAGACTGGTACCACCTACACCATCATCGGCCAGTGGAAAGAGAATGGTTACGATATTGAGAAGACTCTCACAGTGAAGGCTGTGAAGGGATTCGAGGGCATGGTTCTCACACAGAGCAGCTATGTGAACCATTCAGACAAGATCCTTACAGTAAAGGCACTTGAGTCAAACAAGCTCAGCGTTGCATCTGACGAGACAGTATGGTCATTCCAGCCTACATCTTCAGCACGTCGTGACGACTGGATTCTTCCTGTTGACGAGAGCTTCTACCAGAAGAACTATCTTGGAATGAATCACACTGACTATGGTGGAGGTATCCCTATGGTTACTCTCTGGAGACGCGATGCTAACCTTTCGATCGGTCTTGTAGAGCCTAACCTCAAGCTCATCTCGATGCCAGTGAAGAAGGTACGTTATGAGGACTTCGTCACAATGTCTCTCCTCCAGGAGTTTGAATACCCCGTAGAGCTTGCCAAGGACGACACAGTCGAGACATGGAATCAGTTCATCTCTGTTGGCAAGGGTGACTTCTTCAACCCGCTCAGCCAGTTCTCAAAATATATGGAGGCTTATGCAGGATACGTTCCACAGGCTTCTGAACCAGAGGCTTATGAGGCTGTATGGTGCGCATGGGGATATGAGAGAACATTCACAGTAGACGAGGTTCTCGGAACTCTCCCTAAGGTTAAGGAACTTGGTTTCAAATGGGTTGACGTGGATGACGGTTTCCAGATTGCAGAGGGTGACTGGGAGACAAACAGCCGCTTCAACGGTACAAAGGATATGAGACGCATCACTGATGCAATCCACAAGCATGGTCTCAAGGCAAAACTCTGGTGGGCTCCACTTGCAGCAGACCCTGACACCAAGGCACTTAAAGAGAAGCCAGAGATGCTCCTTCAGGATTTCCAGGGAGCACCTGAATATATCACATGGTGGGACAGCTGGTATCTTTCTCCAGTAAACCCTACAACACGCAAATACACAGTAGATCTCGTGAAGAGATTCATCGACGAGTGGGGCTTCGACGGTCTCAAGCTTGATGGACAGCACCTCAACTGCTGTCTCCCTGACCACAACCGTCACAGCCACCTTGAATATCCGGAAGAGGCTATTGAGAAACTCCCTGAGTTCTTCGAGGATATCTTCGAGACTGCACGTGACATCAAGCCATATTCTGTGGTTCAGATCTGCCCTTGCGGTTGCGCAATGAACTTCTTCCTCACTCCACATATGAATCAGGCTGTAGCATCTGACCCTACTTCAAGTGCTCAGATCCGTATGAAGAGAAAGGTATATGGCGCCATGGTACCGGATATGGCTTACTATGCTGACCATATCGAGCTCAGCGACGACAGAAACGACTATGGTACCCAGATTGGTATCGGTGGTGTGATCGGTTCCAAGTTCACTTGGCCTAAGAAGAACCCTAACGTGAGAGGTGACGGTTACCTCCTTACTCCAGAGAAGGAAGCTGCCCTTAAGAAATGGGTTGCCATCTACAATGACAAGATGCTTTCAAAGGGAGACTACCTCAACCTTTATGACATCCGTTTCGATGTTCCTGAGACTCACGTGATTGCAAAGGACGGCGCAATGTACTACGCATTCTATGCACAGGAGTGGAATGGCGAGCAGATCGAACTCAGAGGTCTTGATGCAGACAAGACTTATACAGTTACCGAGTATGCATCTGACGACTTGAAGACTTACACCGTAGACGGAGCGAACCCATTCATCACTCCTTCATTCACAAGAGATTACCTCATTGAAGTCAAGGCAAATAACTAATAACAACAAATAATATTATGAAGAAAATTCTTTTTATTGCACTTGCTACACTTGCAGCTGCGTTCAGCGTAACTTCATGCTGCTGTGGCGACGAGTATGGCTACACCATCAAAAACGGTGTTGCTGTTTATAACACACCTGAGCGTCCTGCTGATCAGGTTTCAATGATCGGTTTCGCTGCTGATCCAATCGAGACAGTACGCGTAGCATTCATCGGCCTCGGCGACAGAGGTGACGGTGCTGTGAACCGTTTCACTTACATCGACGGTGTAGAGATCGTAGCTCTCTGCGACATCGAGGAAGACAGAGTAAATGACATGCAGGAGCTTCTTGCTAAGCGTGGCAAGCCAGCTGCTGACGGATACTTCGGAAGCAGAGATGCATGGAAGGAGATCTGCCACAGAGACGACATCGACCTCGTTTATATCGTAACTGACTGGAAGATGCACACTCCTATGGCTGTATACGCTATGGAGCACGGCAAGCACGTTGCCATCGAGGTTCCAGCTACCACTTCAATCGCGGAGTGCTGGCAGCTTGTCAACACTGCGGAGAAGACTCAGCGTCACTGCATGATGCTCGAGAACTGCGTATATGACTTCTTCGAGCTCACAACCCTCAACATGGCTCAGCACGGTCTCTTCGGTGAGGTTATCCACGCTGAAGGTGCATACATCCACAACCTCGACCCATATTGGAAGGGTTACTATGAGGGCTGGAGATATCATTTCAACAAGGTTAACCGTGGTGATGTCTACCCTACTCACGGCCTTGGTCCAGCTTGTCAGGTTCTCAACATCCACAGAGGTGACAAGATGAACACTCTCATCTCAATGGACACAAAGGCATTCAACGGCCTCAAGGTTGCTGAGCAGTTCGGTGAGACTGAGTATGCTAACGGTGACCACACAATCACTCTCATCCAGACTGAGAAGGGTAAGATCATCGAAATCCAGCACAATGTAGTTACTCCACGTCCTTACAACCGTATGTATCAGGTTGAGGGTACTGAGGGATTTGCAAACAAATATCCTAACGAGGGTTACTCAATCCGCACTGAGGGCCGTAACTTCAACGACAAGAAGGCAGTTGATGACCTCACAGGTTCTGCAAGCGACGGTGAGGCTTACCTCAGCGACGAGGTTCGCGACGCTCTCATGGAGCAGTACAAGCACCCTATCGCACGCGATATCGAGGCTATGGCAAAGAAGGTAGGTGGCCACGGTGGTATGGACTTCATCATGGACTATCGTCTTATCTACTGTCTCCGCAATGGTCTTCCACTCGACCAGGACGTTTACGACGCTGCTGAGTGGTCAAGCCTTGGCGAGCTCACAAGAGTTTCTATCGAGAACGGTAACATTCCTGTTGTAATGCCTGACTTCACTCGCGGTGACTGGAACAAGCTCGACGGACTTAAGCTCCACCTTAAGTAATGAAGATACAGTCTACTTATCTATCCGGCATAGATAAAATGACATTTGAAGATGTCCTGGCTGCTGTAGAAGGCAGCCAGGCATTTCCATTGTCATGTGTGAACTGGAAAGAGTACCCTTATGCCCCGCAGGTCAATTTTCATGTAGCCCATACAGACAAGGCGTTAGTGGTGCTTTTTGATGTAAAGGAGGACCACGTGCGTGCTGTGAGCCTTGAGGTCAATGGACCAGTATGGGAAGACAGCTGCGTTGAGATTTTCCTTTCAGTTCCTGGCAAGGAGGGATATTATAACTTTGAGACCAACTGCATCGGCACTTCACTTGCTGCCTACAGACGTTCAAAGACAGACGCCGACATGTTCGGACCAGAGCAGATGGAGCAGATCGGAACAGTCGCATCCCTTGCACACGAAACAATCGACATTCAGAAAGAGGGTCAGGAGTGGAGTATGATGAAGATCATACCTTTCTCATTGCTTGGGATGTCTGAAGTCCCTGCAACGCTCAAGGGTAATTTCTATAAGTGCGGCGACTGCTGTGCACAGCCACATTTCCTCAGCTGGTCTCCTATCGACCTCCCTCAACCTAATTTCCATTGTCCTGAATTTTTTGGAGAAATATTATTTTAACACATAATCCCACCACCGTCATTCCGAACGAACGAAGCGAGTGGAGGAATCTAATAACAATTAAAATGGAAGCAAAACTTTTGAAAATTGCAAGCCAGTTCGACTTGGCTGGCACTATTGCAGAAATCAAACCTCTTGGAGAGGGATTCATCAACGATACATTTGTTGTAAAGACAGAGGGTGATGCCCCTAACTATATTCTTCAGCGCAAGAACCATATCATCTTCCCTGATGTACCTGGCATGATGGAGAACATCAAGGCTGTGACTGAGCACATCAAGGCAAAGGTGGCAGATCCGCTCCGTGAGACTCTTACAGTGATCCCTGCAAAGGACGGCAAGCTTTATGTCGAGGAGGACGGAAACTTCTGGGCAGTATGCCTCTTCATCCCTGACACAACAAGCCCATCACGCGCCGATACTCCTGAACTCGCATACCAGGGCGGTCTTGGTACTGGTCGTTTCCAGGCTCTTCTTGCAGACTTCACCAAACCTCTTAACGAGACAATCAAGGGCTTCCACAACATCCGCTGGCGTTTCCAGCAGTGGGATGAGACCATCGCTGCAGACCCTGTAGGCCGCGTTGCAGAGCTTCAGGAGGAAATCTCTTGGATCGAGTCACGCCGTGAGGAAATGCTCAACTTCTGGTCACTCGTTGAGGATGGTACAATCCCTATGCACGTAACTCACAACGACACCAAGATCAGCAACATCCTCTTCAACAAGGCTGACGGCAGCATGCTTTGTATGATCGACCTCGACACAGTGATGTCTTCAACTTCACTCAACGACTTCGGTGATGCTATCCGTTCATACACAAACACAGGTGCTGAGGACGAGAAGGATCTCAGCAAGGTGAAGATGGACCTTGCAATGTTCAAGGCATATACTGAGGGTTATCTCCATGAGCAGAAGGCATCTATGGTACAGAGCGAGCTTGACTACCTTGCATTCTCAGCAAGATACATCACATTCGAGCAGGTTCTCCGCTTCCTCATGGACTATATTGATGGCGACAAGTACTACAAGACAACCTACCCAGAGCACAACCTTGTACGTACACACGCTCAGTACAAGCTTCTCCAGAGCATGGAAGAGCAGTATGATCAGATGTGCGAAATCGTAAAGAGCATCTAATTATGATTAAGAAAGGTCTGTTAATTCTCGCAGCCGTTGTCTGTATGGCTTTCATGCCGGCGGGCTGCGAGAAACCAGCACCCACCCCTGGTCCGGACGAGCAGGAACAGCCTGATGATAAACCTCAGGAAGAGGTGAAGCTTGAGGCACTCAAGGGAGAAGTCGATATTATCGACAATATGATCTTTGATGAGAATCCTGTATTCACTCTCAAGATAAACAATCCGAATCCTGTTGCAGTCAAGGCAGAGGTTAAGTTGACACTTAATACTGATAAGGGCGCAACTCTTGAAACACAGATTGACAGCGTTGACGTTGCCGCTTCAGGAGTCACTGAGCTCAAATTGAGCTACGACACCAAGCTTGAGCCCGGATTCTATTCATCCCGTTGCCTGGTCAACAGGAAGAATGCAGCCAGTCTGTCATTTGGAATCAGACCGACAGAGATTGTTTCTGCACCTGATATGCAGCCTGATTTCGATGAATATTGGGCAGCTGCCAAGGCTCAGCTTCCAGAACTCACTGAAGGAGAAACAGTTACACTTCAGGAGATCAAATCAACTGCAACTCACAAGATCTACAAGGTGGAGATGCAGTCTGTACCTAATGGTCTGGAGGGTGACCCTGTGATTGTCCGTGGATTCTTTGTCGAGCCTCAGGACGGCCAGAAGCATCCTGTACTCATGCATTTCTTCGGTTGGGATGACCGTGGCGGCGGAGTCACAGTCCCTTCTGGTGGAAATGGAGAATACACAGAGTTCTATCTTTCAACCCGCGGACAGTACCATAATAATCGTGCTGCCGCTTACGAAAAGGTGGACTCATGGATTGCTGAGCACGGAGAGTGGTATGCAGCAGACCCTTGCACTTATGCATCGATTCTGAAACCGACAGATGAATACAATTGGTTCGGCTTCAATTTCGGTGACAAGAACGGATTCTACTATCGTGGTGCATTCATGGATACTGTTCAGGCAGTCCGTTTCATGGCAAGCCGCGAGACAAGCGACATGAACAATCTCTTTGCAGAAGGTTCAAGTCAGGGTGGCGCACTTTCATATGCATGTGCTGCACTCAGTGACTACCCGTTCACAGCCATCGCTCCAAACGTTGCCTTCCTTGGTGACTATCCGGATTATTTCCAGATTGTCAGCTGGCCTGGCAATGTGGCAAAGGACAACCAGGGTACAATGACTGACGAGGAAATGTATGCATTCCTTTCATACTTTGACACCAAGAACCTTGCAACACGCATTTCATGTGCCGTACATGCAAGCAGCGGCCTCAAGGATGGAACCTGCCCGCCTCACACCAATTTCGCACCTTTCAACAACCTCAACACAGAGGACAAGGTGATGATCGTGGATCCTAAGATGGGACACAGCTTCCCTGCAGGCTGGGAATCAAAGTGGAAGGCGTTCTTTAAGGAGCGCATGAAGTAATAGGGTGCAGCATAAAGTGCTACATGCCAACGACTTACACCATTATGGGTGGGCTAAAAAGCCCACCCATAATTCTTTAATACGCTAATAATCAAGATTTTACACTGCACCCTAATATTATATTTTTCTTGCCTCAAGATGCAGAAACTTGAATATTTGTTTAATATGAGCTGAGGTACAAAGACGAAGGTGTTCAGCAAGCTCAAACTTTTCTTTTGAACTACAAACTGTCACTTGTCTGACCTTATCACCATAGCGACGTCTCAGGCATTGAATCATATTCATATAGACAGAGTCTGAAAGACGGTCTATATATTCATCAATGTCATATTCACTTCCGGTAGTTGAATGTATGGCTGTCAACATTTGTTCATAGGATCCGAATAGTTTCAATAGACTATCATAATCTATGACGTTGTATTTGACAATAATATGGTCGGCAAGTTGATTTTTCTCATCCTCTGTCATTCCACGCATAAGTTCTGTAATCAGTGAGGAAGTCAAATATTTACCCTGGACTTTGTGCCAATCGACAATCCTCAACGACTTACGCAGTAAATTTCTGGCATTCTTCCTACTGACCTTGGATGAAAATGGACATAAGGAAGACATATAGGCAATGAAATTCCATCTATATTCTTCCGCTTTAGTACATATCCGTTTCTCGACAGGATTATTACCCAGATAGATTATGGCAGATATCAGTCTCTTTCTATCTGCTTTAAGGCCACTTCCGAAGCGTTCTTCGAACAATGGCCCGATTCTACCTATGTCCTCATTATACTGACGGACAAAAACAGATGTAACACTAGATACAAAACTACTTAATGTCTTCCTGTCCTTAGTTCGTACAAGCATATGTATATGATCGATCATCAGGCATAAGCCCAAGGCCTGAACATCGTACCTGACCGCCATCACTCCGAATATGCTGTAATATGACAGGAAATCACACAGGTCATAAAAAATATTGAACCGGTTCCTAGTGCGCTGGTAAACATGATTGTACACATCCTCTTTAAATCTTCTCTTCTCCATATTTCCTTTCTTCTCAATGCATTCTCACTTTTCAACACTTTATTTCTTCATCACTTCCTATCTGCCCCATATTTAAATACTCACTCTGCTCACTACCCTATACAATCTGACACCAAATCTATAGAATTATCCTTAAACGGACGATAAAAAAATGTATAAATAGTATAAGGTGCAACACAATAATGTAATTATCAATATTTTAGGCAAATGTGGGAGGGTGAAATTTCCCACCCCAAACCATGTATATCCCTGATGGACAGAGCGTTGTGTTGCATCGACACCATTTAAGAAGTTTTAGGTTGCATGCACGCATTACCGATTTTTTTTGTATTTTTGCAAGTTGCAGTCTGTATGCTGCGACGTGTATTCCAAAAGCGGGAGAACACACAAAAAAGCAAAAATAAAAAAACGTATATATATGACTTCAAAGGAAATCAGAAAAGCATTCCTCGACTTCTTCGCTTCGAAGGGTCATCAGATCGTGCCATCGGCACCAATGGTTGTGAAGAACGACCCTACTCTCATGTTCACAAACGCCGGTATGAACCAGTTCAAGGATTGGTTCCTCGGCAACAGCCCTGCAAAGTGGAAAAGAGTTGCAGACAGCCAGAAATGTCTTCGCGTGAGCGGTAAGCACAACGACCTTGAGGAGGTCGGCCGCGACACATATCACCATACAATGTTCGAGATGCTCGGAAACTGGAGCTTCGGCGATTACTTCAAGGTTGAGGCAATCGACTGGGCTTGGGAGCTTCTCACTGAGGTTTATAAGCTCGACAAGGAGAGACTCTATGCCACAGTATTCGAGGGCTCGGAGGCTGACGGCACAACTCTCGACGTAGAGGCTATGGAGGCATGGAAGAAGCATCTCCCTGAGGACAGAATCCTCCTCGGCAACAAGAAGGACAACTTCTGGGAAATGGGTGATACAGGTCCTTGC
>JAEIGA010005397.1_pt1 | contig 19555 bp, 16 predicted proteins | sample 9270691 | NCBI WGS metagenome assembly JAEIGA01 (sample SAMN17057246, study PRJNA624740) | gut metagenome | biome: biome; isolation source: fecal sample | host: Bos grunniens | place: China: Xizang | collected 2019 | reverse complement strand
CTTATACATCATTAATTCCTGCAATATGCTCATAGAAATTAATTAATGTGAAAGTCATATATGGTGATAAGATTGTTGTTCCTACTAATAGAAGGATTGGTGTTAATACTGGTAATACTGCAACAGATAAAGCTGAAGCAAGTACAATTAATAACAACCATCCTAAGAAAGAAAATTCTGTTAAAACAAATTTAACACGGTTTCCTTTCATAAGTTCTGTACTCTTATTTAATAGTTCTTTTGTTTTTGCATTTGGATTATCATATAGTAGATAGAATGCTAAAGAATAAAGTAAAGATTTTACTATAAATAATATACAAGCAACTACTAATATTGCACAAGATGCGATAAAATAAGCAAGTCCAGTTGTTACTGAACCAGTTGCCATTACATATGCAGAAAATCCAATAGCAATAGCAGATCCAACATATAAAAGTATTGGTAACCATAATTTTAAAACCATTAAAAGATATAATTTAATAATTTTAAAAAGGTTTTTTAATCCTAATGGAACAAAATCCATAAGATCAACTTTTTCTGTACGAGAAAGTTTGATCATTGAAGCTAAAAGTCCATAAGAAAATGAAAAACTAATAATTGAAATTAATAGGTTAATTAAAAATGCTACTGATTGTTGGGGGATTAAACTAGGTACTAATGTTAATCCAAAAGAAAGTAGAGTAACAACAATATAAATTCCTGCTGCTTTTCCCCATTTTCCAGAAAGTTTAGCAATAGCTTCTTTCTTTAATTCAGATATTTTCATAATTCTATTTCAGTTAGTGCTATAACTAACATTCTCCTTTCCACAAAATTGTTTATAAGTTAATGAACTAATGTTCAAACATAAAAAACTACATATCAATAATATTATCTCTTTTTTAAAAAAATAAGTCAATAAAAATAGTTAAATTTGAATTAGTAAGATTTGTAAATAAATAGGTTTTGAAGTATAAATGAATCCAAAATGGAAATATTATCAAAAAGGAGATTATGTATGTATTATGGAAGTAATAGTGAGAAAAAACTAGAAAAAATAATAATGATAGTTCTTATGATTGTTATTATTGCACTTCTTTGTATATTGATAATAAAACTGGATGTTCCAGAGAATAATTTTAAAGTGGAAAGTAATTATTCAACTGATAAATTATCCACAAATAGTGAAAAAACTGTTGAAAACGAAAGCAAAAAATCAATAAATTCTGTAGTAAAATCTGTTGTTGGAATTTCAAAATTAAAACAAAATGGGACTTCAATTTTTTTAGATAATTCGGAAGAAAAATTAGGCCTAGGAAGTGGAATAATCTTAACTGAAAATGGGTATATTTTAACGAATCAACATGTAGTAGGAAATAAGTATAGTAATTGCTTTGTTACTTTAGAAAATGGATCAATACATGAAGGAATTGTTGTATGGGCAGATAATAATATTGATTTGGCCATAGTAAAAATAGTAGCTAATGGGTTAGATTATATAAACCTTGGTGATTCAGACAATATTAGTTTGGCTGATGAAGTTTTTGCTATAGGAAATCCAATTGGAATTGAATTTCAAAGAACTGTGACGAAGGGGATTATAAGTGGAATAAATAGGACCATAAAGCTAGAAGAAAACGGAGTTGGCAGTTATATGGAGGATTTGATTCAAACGGATGCTACTATAAATGAAGGTAATAGTGGTGGTCCACTTATAAATAAAGACGGAGAGCTTATTGGAATAAATACTGTTAAAATAAATGGGGCAGAGGGGATTGGGTTTGCTGTTCCAATAAATATAATAAAACCAATATTAGAAAAGCTTGTAGAAAATGGAAAATTTGAAGAAGCTTATCTGGGAATTTATGGATATGACAAGGAAGTAATTCCATATCTTAATTCAAATATTAATATAGAAACAGGTATATATATTGCAAGTGTTCAACCAGATGGACCTCTATATAATAAAGAAATTTCAGTAGGGGATATAATAACAAAAATAGATGGAATAGAAATTAATAAAATGAATGATTTGAAAAAATATATTTATAGTAAAAAACCTAAAGATGAAGTTAAATTAACTATTAGAAGATTGAACTTGGAGTATGAAATAAAAATAGAACTTGGTAATAAAATATAAAAGAAACACCTTCAAAAATTGAAGGTGTTTCTCTCATATTATTTATTATTTTTGTATTTTTTAAATTGAACTATATATGTGGCAATTAAAATTATACTAAATATAGATATTGTTGTTATAATAAGATTTATATTTATATCTCCAGTTGCTGGATTTGGTGATTTGATTACATTTTGTTGCTCTGGTTGAGTAGCTGGCGATTGAGGTGTTGTATCTCCTTGAAGTACTTCTTTTGTATTTACTTTAGGAACTTCTATAGAAAGAGATTTTAATTCACCTTTTGGATCTATAAATTCTTCTATTGTATCACCATTTGTAGGATATTTTGTTCCAGATACAAATCCTGGTTCGTTTTCGTCTATTATAACTTCATATACTAAACTATAATTATCAGATACTAAAATTGTATCATCTTTTACTTGCCATATAATTTTGTATATATCTCCACTTTGATTTCCTATTACATCTTTTCCACCGTTCAGTATAATCTGTTGCTTTTACGACAGAGACTGTTATAGGGATTTTTTCTGTAGGTCTATCAGCTTCTGGAATTAACCATTCATGTTCTCCAATTCCTGTTTTTTCGTCATAGTTATATTTACATATACAAACATCATCTTTATATATTTTTATAGAGCTTAAATCTAATCTAACCCATTTACTCATAAAGTCAGTTATTTTAACATCAGTATGACTTGTAGATACGATATCTGGAACGATTTCTTTTAATGCATCGCTTATTGCTGTAATAGAAGACGAACTATAGAAAGATGCGTTTGTAGCTTTTACATAATTTTCAGTTTCATATTTTGTTGCTCTATCTGGATTCATCCAAGAATCTTTTGCCCAATTTCCATATCCGATAAGATATACTTTTCCGACTTCATTCATTGCAGCTAAATTATCACAGGCTAATGCAGCTCTAAGACCAGCAGTTTTTGCGTTTGTGTATTTATCTACATCTAAACGTCCAAGAAATGCAAAGTAAAATGCAAGACTAACATGCTCTGTCCATCTTACAGTACGACCGCAAAAATCAGAATCGTATTTCAAGAAAGCTGCTTCTATTGTTGAACAAGAATATTTTCCAGTTTGATAATTTAAATTTGAATAATTATAAATATCGCTCCAAAGAGTATCAATCCATACTCTCCATTTTGGCCAAGATACAGATTCTCCTGTTCTTAAATCTGTTGCAGAAATAATTTCTGACATGTCAGCCCACATTTTATTAAATAAACCATCGATATCTTCTTTTAATAAATCTATAAGCATTTGTTCTTGATCTGGTGTTGTATCAGGAACTGTATCTAAACCTTTGAAAATGTATTTTTGAGTTCCATCAATATCAACAAATCTAGAGTTTATTTGTTCCCAACTTTGTTTTTCTAAATTTAATTTATCTAATTCTGATTGTTCAGTTGTTGTTGCGATTTTATTTTCTAGAGCTTGAATTTTATTTGTTACAGGAGTTTTTTCTAAAAACTTTTCAATTATATTTTCTCTTGTATATCCAAGAACAGTATCAGTTGCATTAACAGTATCTTTTCCATCTAGTAACCAGTAAAAATCACATTCGTATGGATGACCTTGAACTTTTCCACCTCTGAATAAAAATTTTACTAAATCTTCTAAATTTCTATAACCACCAAACCACCAAGAAGGGTTTTCTTGCCAGAATTGAAGTTCTAATAAATCTTCACTTGCATTAGATCTTCCATCAGAAACATAAATTACATAGGCATCTCTGATGTCGTCTTTGTGAGAGTTTATATAGTTTTCAATGTGTGTAAAACCAACTTCACAGTTTGTAGCAGATTGGCCGTTTAAAAAGGCATCGTTTGTTGGAAGCGCATTTAATTTTTCTTCTAACTCATCAATTGAAACAACATCTTGTAAAACAGTTTTTCCGCTTACTCCAAATCCCATAAGTGTGATAGCCATAGTTGCTTTTTGACGATTTTTAAGAGTTTGAGGTAAAACTGCTTCTGCAATGGTCATAATTGATTCCTTTACGCTTGTCCAGTTTGAACCTTGGCTATCAGAAGCATCAAGCATAAGTATTACTTCATTGTGTAATATTTTTTCTGTCTTACCAGGAACAGATACAGTTACTTTATATCTGCCTTCATCTGCATTTAACACTTCAGCATTTTTACCTGCAAAGGGTTTTTCTGCTGCGTAAATTGGTAATGTGTTTGATAGTAAGGTAACAAGAATAAGTAAAATACTCAAAATGTTTTTGAAATATTTTTTCACTGAATTTCCTTTCTATTTCTTTTGTAGAAATAATTAATCTAATTTTATTAAACTTTCTGAAGTAATATCTTCAGCAGTGATTGTTCTAAGAACTTTTTTGGATTTTGCTGTTGCTGTATTGGTAGCGTGTTTTATAATCGCTTTTTCATATATATTTCTAACAAATCTAGCATTACCGAAACCTTCAGAATGTCTATATTCTTCAATGATTTCTGTTGCTTTATCAATTGCTCCTTGTTCTACAAAGAAACCAGATTTTATAAACATAGATTTTAAGATTTGGATTAGTTCATCTAAAGTATAATCTTTGAAATCCATAGTATAACCAATTCTAGATACAATACCAGAATTTGATTTTAAGAATGCATCCATTTCTTTACTATAACCTGCGAAAATTACAACTAGATTATCTCTATAATTTTCCATAGCTTGAATCAATGTCGCAATACATTCTTCATTAAAACTACTTCCGGAACTTCCAGGTTTACTTGCTAGAGAGTATGCTTCATCTATGAATAATACACCACCTAAAGCTTTTTCAACAACACCAATTGTTTTTGGCGCTGTTTGACCAACATATTGTCCTATTAAATCTTTTGCTGAAACTTCGATAAGTTTATTTTGCTCAATATAATTTAAATTATATAAAATTCCAGCAACCATTCTTGCAACTGTTGTTTTACCAGTACCAGGATTTCCTAAAAATACCATATGTAAGTTAGTATCTTTTATTTTTAATGAATCTCCAGTTTTGCTTTTAAATTTCATTAAGCTTACTAGATCTCTAAGCATTTGTTTAACATTATCTAAACCAACTAAAGAATCTAATTCTTCAAAAATTTCATCAATAGTTTTGTTTTTATCATAACTTGGAATTGAATTTGCATCAATTACATTTTGAGTTTGATTGAAAAGAATTCTTTCTATTAAAGCACTTGCATAATCAGGTGCAGAAAGATAACTTTTTGGGAATGTTTCGGTGATATAGTCTAAAAGTTTAACATCAAATTCTCCAGAAACAGTATAATCTTTTCTAAAAGCATCTAATACTTGATGATAGATTTCTTGAGTATTTGCAGAAGTTGAAACTAATTCGAAGTCAAAAATTTTATCTTTCAAGATAAGATTATTTGAAAATAATTCATCTATTTTTTCTTTATTTTTATCAGAAACTATAGTTGTGATTCCGTCCAAACTACTATAATCACAAATAGTATCTTCCCAAATATTTAATAATTTATCACGAGTTGCTTTATCTTTATTTAGTAATCCGTCTGTATCTTTGAAAATAACTAAGCTATGAGTTCTGTTATATAAGTCTGTTATGTGAGTAACATCTTCAACTACATAAAATGAACGTTCAACAGCTTCATCATTTTTCATATATCCAAAATAAGTGAATCCATCTATTATGATATTTACAATATCATAAAGAGTTTCATCATTATCAGCATAAATTCTCATATTAAAAGGAATGTAATTTTTAACAATACCATCTGAATATTTTCTTGCGTAATCAACCATCTTTTTCAAAACGACTTTTGATTCTGGAATTAAATGAGCATCATCGATTCTTTTGAAAAATTCTTCAAGTTTTGCTGCTTTTTGAGCGGCAATTTCTTCTTTTGAAAGTTTTGGTTCTTCTACTTTTTCTACATTTGCTTCTTTTGAAGCTGCAGAAATAGTTTTTTGGCTAGAAGAAACAGTTTTTTGGGGTTCAATCTCTTTATTAGATTGTTTTGCAGTTGCTTTTTGGGCTGCATCTTTTTTTATTTTACTGTAATCTAAAGATGGCTCATCTTCATCAAAATAAGAAGTTGATTTTCTTTTCTTTCCAGCATGTCTTTGTTCTGCTCTTTTTAAATATTCTTCTCTTGTTTTTATTGTCGCGAATTTATTAGCATTTTCATGATTATATCTTAATTGTCTTAATTTTTCCTTTGCTATATCAAAAGCATCTGGTTCAGAAGAAATAAGACTAAAAAAGTCATCATACATTTCTTCTAAAAATTTATTTTGTGGTCTATCATAATTATTGCTCATAATAACTCCTTTTAATCATAATATATTCAAATTATATAATAAAAAAATATATTTAACAATGTTTTTTATGAGGGAAAATAAAGAAATTTTTAAGTAAATAAAATGAATAAAAATGTTGTTTTAAAAAAAGTATATGATATAATAAATGATGTAAAAATATATAAAAAACAAGTTTAAAATACGAAAATTATAAAAAATAGGAGATATTATGAATATAGGATTTTATGCAGGCAGTTTCTCTCCATTTACAAATGGTCATTTACATGTTGTAAAAGAAGCAAGTAAATTATTTGATAAAGTCATTATTGGAATTGGAATAAATTCAAGAAAAATTCCAAGATATAATAATGAATTAATGAAAGAAGCTATTGAAAAAGTTTTAACAAGAGAAAATTTAAACAATGTTGAAGTAGTTATATATAATAATTTATCTGCAGATGCAGCGAAAGAACACAATTCGACAGTACTTATTAGAGGTATTAGAAATACTATGGATTATGAGTATGAAGAAAAAATGGCTTTAATAAATGAAGAAATTTCTGGATTAGATACAATTTATATTAGAGCAGGAGAATTTGGTAATGTAAGTTCTAGTTTAGTAATGGAACTTTTAGAATATGGAAGAGATGTTTCAAAATTCTTGCCAGCAGAAGTTTTTGAATTAGTAAAAAAATACCATTAAAAAAGGATAAAAGATGGAAGATTTAAAAAAAGTATTTGAAGAAAAAAATTTTGATGAAAAAACTTTAGAATTAATTAGTAATTTTTTAGATGAATTTGATGCAATTTTTGGGAAATATCTTTCAAGAGAAAAAGTTATTGAAAGGATAAAAAATAATTTAGATTATAGTGTTATTTTTGAAGAAAGTCTAGAAAGAAATGCTTCTGGTGTATATAATAGAAATTATAAAACAATAAAGCTATTAACAGACATGGAAGATAGTATGTTAAAATCTGTGTTTTTCCATGAGATGATTCACTGCATAACTGCAGAGAAAGATTTTGTAGGAGTAGGCTTTAAATCCTATGATGAGACAAATGAATTTAAAGAAACAATTTTGGCTTCTAAAGGAATAACAGAAGGTTTTACTCAACTTTTAACTAAAAAAAGAAATGAAATGGTCGGAGTAGAATTAGATTCATATCCTATTTTGACAGATTTAATGGCTGAATTTACAAATATAATTGGTGAAGATAAATTTTTTAATATGATTTTCAATAATCCACTGGGAATTGAAGATGTTATGAAAGAAGCAGGAATAGTTGAAGATCATGTAGGTGTACATGAAATATTTTCTTTGTTCCAATTTATAAGTAAAAATGAAAGAGACATTTACAGAGGAAGAGAATTGGGTGAATCAGCAGAAGGAAATCTTTTAAAAAGTCTCTTTGGAAATTCTAGTTTATTTGGAATAAATAGTTTATTTGGAATGGATAGTTCGCAAAAAAAAGCTGTAGATGATGCCAAAAAAGAAATAGTAGGAATTTTTGTAAGAGCCTATGAAAAGAAAACAGAGCCTACTATAGATGGAGTAGTAAGTCTATTTAAAAAAACTCAAAGTAATAGTAAAATATTAGATTTAGCCAATAATTTAGAAATATTTAAAATTTGTTGTGATAAATTTAAAAAAATAGAATCAGAAGATGAAACAAGAGAAGACTTATTAGAACAATTGCCAGAGGATTTAAAAAATTTAATAGATACACAATTAAAATTTGAAAAATTTTTAAATTTACCTTCTAAAGAGATTATAAAAAGAATAATAGAACATCCAAGAGAGATAGAAAAAGACTTTTGTGGAGATATTTTTAAAGATGATTATATAGAACAGATTGGTAGAAAACTGTTTATAGGAATAAGAAGAACAGATCATATTATAAATCTTACAACGGAATTGTTTGGTGAATTAGGAGAGACAATACAGAAAAATGGTTATAACATTGAAGAACTTGCATTTGAATTTATAGATTTATCTAATTCGACAGGAATGTTATTTAATATGTACCAAATAGATGAAAATGAAGGACATTATATTGGTACATTCTCTAACATATCTTCAAGTTGTGAATTAGAAGAATATAAGGTGTGTTCGGGAGAAGAAAGAAAACAAGTTGCTATTGAAAATATGATTCCAGATGATGCAATTGTTTTTAAAGCTCCAAGTGGAGGAATATTAATTCGTTCAGCAAATGATGAATATCGATTAATTGATGATGAAGAGTTCGAATATGAAAGTGTAGATGTAATTTCTTATAGTAGCAATTTAGAAACTGAAAAGAGAAATTTAGTAAGAAGAATTGCGATATATAAACAATGTGTAGAACTTAATGCTCCAACACCAATAATAGAGGATAGGATTGAAAAAATAAAAGAAACCCAAGAATCAATTGAGATAAGGACTGGCAAAAAGAAATTTACACCTAAAGATATTGAAGATGCAACTATTGATTCTGTCGGAATACAAGATTTTGAAAATCTGTTAGAAGAATTTAAATTAGCAGAAATAAGTAGAGAAGAAATGTTTAAGAAAGGAATTGGTTATAATGAATAGTTCATTTGCATATGCAGAAGTATTAGAAATATTAGATAATATGGATTCAATGTATGTTAACAAAATTCCTGAAAAGTTTCGTTTATTTCTAAAAAATAATGCTAGTAAAAATTATCAAAATCATATAGAACCAGATAAAGATTTACAAGGTCAAGTTTTAAGTCCAAAAACATTAAGCATATTAGCATTAATAAACTTAAAGTTTTGGGTAGAGAGTGAAGAACATAAACAAAGACTTTTAGCTAGATATAAAGAAAATGACATAAAGAAAATGGAAAAACTAAGTAAAGCAATTGATAATAATAAGTACAACATTTTCGAAAAAGTAAAAGAAAAAGAAGTTTATGAAGAAGAAAAACAAACAGCTCTTATAGTAGAAAAGAAATCTGTTTTTAGAAGATTTATAGATTATTTAAAAAGTTTAATTTTTGAAAATTAAAAAAATAAAAAGGTTGTTATAAAAATTTTATAACAATCTTTTTTGTTTTAAAGATTTAATATAGATTAAGAGGGAGAACAGATTGGCGAAAAAAGTCGAAAGTAGTCTGAAAAGCGAAATTTACATAACTAACAAATTACAGAAACCGAACAATAATTCCGGCTTGTGCGGTTTCTTTATTTATGTTATAATGCGGGCTGAAATAACTGGTTTATTTCAGATAACCTGCAAGTAATGCTCGAATTCTGGCATTTCTTGTGAAACCTTATGTCTCTCTTCGAAAAGGAGGTATTTTTCTTTAAGAGAGATAAAAGTAACTGTTGTGACTGTAGGACAATGAAAGGAGTGTTTAGTATGTCTTATATTATCAACCAGACAGCACTCAAGGTTCATTATCAGGAAGCAGCACGGGCCTTGTTTAACAAGGAATTAAATAAGCTTAATCCTCATGAACTGAATGCTGTCATCGCACGTGTGGTGAAAACACAGGCTATTTCGCCTAGCTGGGAGAGTTCTCAAGAGCTTTATTCCCAGCAGAGAATTGCAGTGTATTTCTCCATTGAGTTCCTCATCGGCCGTATCGTACTTGATGCACTTACTAATACTGGTCTGATGAAAGTAACCAGAAAGATCTTTGAGGAAGAAGGTATCGACATTCACTGCTTAGAGGAAGTGGAAGATCCGTCTTTGGGTAATGGTGGACTTGGCCGTCTTGCGGCATGTTTTATTGAGTCTGCTGCTACTTTGGGTCTGCCTCTTTACGGTGTTGGTCTTTACTACAAGTATGGTCTGTTCAAACAGGTCTTCGATGAAAGAGGCTATCAGCAGGCACAGCCTGACATCTGGGATGAGAATCTCGAATCCTGGTTTGAGCCTAACTACGAAGACGCAGTAATCGTAGAATATCAGGACACCAAGGTAAGAGCGGTTCCTTATGTTATGCCAGTTATTGGTTATAACTCTAGCCGTGAATCCTTCCAGGGTCATGTGTTCCCGTTTACTGCTTGGAAAGCAGAACCTATCGAAGGTGTAACCAATGGTTCTGCAGCAGCAATCTCTGATTGGCTGTACCCGAGTGACGAGAATGATGCTGGTAAAGTTTTGCGTATGCGTCAGGAATATTTCTTCGTGAGCGCAGAATTGCAGAGAATTTTCAAGCATCATCTGGCAAAACATGGTACTCTCGACAATATTGAAGATTACTATTTCTTCCAGATGAACGACACCCATCCGGTGTTTGGTTGCTTGGAGTTCATTAGACTTCTCGAAAACCACGGATATTCTTTTGACCAGGCTTTCGAAAAGGCACAGAAGTGTTTCGCATATACGAATCACACGATCATGCCTGAAGCTCTGGAAAAATGGGACAGAATCATGTTCAAAGATCTCTTGCCTGATCTTCATGCAGTGATTAATGACATCAACAAGAGACTCATTGATGAGTTGTCTGCCAAGGACGAATTCTGCAGAGTCAGATATGAAAATGGTACCTATGTCAATGAGCCTGATTGGGAAAAAATTAATCCTTATGAGATCTTCCAGGATGGTAAAATCCACATGAGCCGCATCGCATGCTATGTTGGTTGCAAGATTAATGGTGTTGCGAAAGTTCATACTGACATCATTATGAAGAGTGTGCTTTCCAACTGGTATGAGCTCTACCCGTGGAAGTTTACAAACAAGACCAATGGCGTTACTCCGAGAAGATGGATTAAGCTCGCTAACCACGACCTTGCCAATTTCTTGGATAAGTATCTTGGCAAAGACTGGACTGTGGATATGTCTCTGCTTGCCCAGCTTGATCAGTACAAGAACGACCCTGCTGTGCTTGCAGAATTTGCAGGGGTTAAGCGAATTGCTAAGCAGAATCTTGCGGATGAAATCTTTAAGCGTGAAGGTATCCGTATCGATCCTGATAGCATCTTTGACTGTCAGGTAAAGAGAATCCATGAATATAAGCGTCAGCTTATGAATGCATTGAGAATTCTCTATATCTATGATCAGCTCAAGAAAGGCAATTTGCCTAATTTCTACAAGACCACATTCATCATTGGTGGTAAAGCAGCGATGTCTTATAAGAAGGCAATCAGAATTATTGCTCTGATTAAGGACATCCAGAACCTTGTTAACAATGATCCGGCAGTAAATGACAAGATGAAGGTTGTGTTCCTTACAAACTTCAATGTCAGCTATGCAGAGAAGATTTATGCAGCAGCTAACTTCTCTGAACAGATTAGTACTGCTGGTACTGAAGCATCCGGCACTGGTAACATGAAGTTCATGATGAACGGTGCACCTACTATCGGTACTTGGGATGGTGCCAACATCGAAATTATTCAGGCAGCTGGTAGAAAGAGTAACTATGAGTTCGGTGCAAAAGTTGAACAGCTTAGAGCTATCAGCCAGGATTATAGACATACTCCTGGTCGCTATGTTAAACCTGAGATGTACGCGATTTTGCGTTATCTGAAGGAAAGAACAGCGCTTCGTGATGAGTACTGGGATCTGTACAACACTTTGAATCTGGCTCAGGAAGACAACTACTACGTTATGCTTGACCTCGAGGCGTATATCAATACTACCTTGAGAGCAAATGCAGATTATGCTGAAGAGCAGCGTACTGGCGACTTGTCTCGTCATACTAGAAAGGCTCTGAAGAATACTGCAAAATCTGGCATCTTCTCTTCTGACAGAACGATTCAGGAATATTCTGATGAAATCTGGCATTTGGAACCTGTAGAGCAGTAACAAAAGGAAACAAAAAGACATAAGAACGGACCCTGGGGCGTTGCCCCAGGGTCTTTGTAATGCATAAAAACTTTACAATTAACATAAAATATGATATAATTCCATAGACAAAAAAACTAAGAAAGGTTGTGCATAATTTATATGAAAAACTTTTTTAAATTTATGCGGCACACACAATTGCTAAATTGGAAAATCGTGGTATATTCCTGCAAGGAATTGGCATGTATTTTCAAAGGAGGAAAACTCGAGCCTAGTTTTTCTTCTGATGTGATTTCAAAGTATATGGAAGATTTATCAAGAGGAAAAAATCTGGAACCTTTACCAATGGGAGCATTCGAATATGACTGTTGTGTTGAATATCTGAAAAAGATTAGACAGCTACTTTTCGAATCGAGAAAAGATTTTTCTGAAATTGTAATCGTTTTTGATGAGTTAAACAGATATCATATGGCTACACCGCCGCTTGAAGATTGTTTATTTAAAGTGGCGGAAGAAGTTGGTTTTGAAGTAACTGACGAAAAAATTCTTGATGATAGATTTGAATATACTTTGGTAAGTACTTTTTAAAACAATGAAGTAGAAGGCAACAAAAGAGCGGAATCCTAAAAAGGATTTCCGCTTTTTGTTTTATATATTTATATTTTACATATACAATTAAATTACTTAATATTGTAATTAAAGCTATATATGAACCAGTGCAAATGAAGTATATTGTTCAAACAAAACTTGCAAGTATAATTCCAATTATTATTTGTTGAATTATTTTATAAAAAGAAAACCCCCACTCCGAAGAGTGGGGGCGGGTAGGATTCAGTTGTCTCCTAATAGGTTAGGCGAGCTGATAAGTTTCAGCAAACTCGTCACGTCCGACGCGGTAAACACCGTCTTTTGTAACGATAAGATAGTCGCCCACGTAGATGGCAGTTGCCTCTGCGTTACCATTTTCATCAACTTTCATCCACTCATCCACGCAGTGCGTGATTCCGGCAGAAACCATTTCTGCTGTAACTTCGATACAGATACGATCTTCGGCAGGGGTTGTAACGAGCATCAAGTCGCGTTTTGTGTCAGCAAACTTGGATGCAAGAAGGGATTTTTCCTCCATGTCAGGAATGCTGTCCAAAACCTCGGCCAGAGAAATCAGACCCATAGCGGAATTGGTGCCGATAGGACGAACGTCCTTGGCCTTTTCCAGTTTGTCGAATTTCCAGCAGTAACAATCGGGACGTCCGCTGATCAGAACTTTACCTCCGATTATACGAAGAACAGTCTGGAACACGGCTTCGTCATAGATGTTACCCTGAGGCTGCTCTTTGGTCTTCAGACACTGTCTGAAAATCAAACCATCGAGGCCCATATCGCTCCACTTAGGGTAAACGATGTTTCTGAGTTCGAGTTTGATACAAGGACGCTGAACGCCGATGGAAAGGATCTGCTGAGTGGTTTTTGTTTTGTTGAGTTTCATAAGGTACCTCCATAAGATGTTTTTTTAGTTTACAATTAAATTATAACACAAAATAAAGAATATTACAATTATGTAAACCAAAAAAATTGAAATTATATTAGAGTAATGTTTTTAGATTAAATAATAATAGAATTTATTTAAATTTGAATAAATATGAAAAATATGGTATTATATAAGAGATGAACTTGCTTAAAATAATCTCTGTTTTCATCAAGTAATAGCAGCAGTTTATCATCAAAGTAAGACAACAGATAGAAAATTCACGGAGGTATTTTGATGGAAAAAGAATTCTTTACCAAGAGATGGGATCCTGTAAACGGATTTACTATGGAGGAGGCACAGAGTAAAAAAGATAAGGTGGATGATGCATATGGTGTCTATAATAAAGATCCTAACTGGCATCCTGCTGAAATCGAATCTGATCCGAATAAAAAATCTGGTTACATGGTAACTATCAAAAGAATTAAGAAATAAGTTCGAAAGCTGGCCCTATCGAAAGATAGGGCTAGCTTTTTATACTAATAAAAAAATTATAAATTATATATAAGGTTTACGATAATTATTGACAGTTAACTCAAAAAGTGATAAAATCCGCATGCAGCTAATGTGCTGTATAACCATTCTGTATAATTATACAAATAGGAGGTAATCACAATGAATGGGAATCGGAAACCAGGAGTGATTTCGAGAGGAATCAAAACTCCAATCATCCAACCGGGGGACGATTTGGTAAGAATTGTCGTAGACTCGGTTATCGCAACTGTGGGACAAGATGGAATTCAGGATAAAGACGTTGTTGCTGTTACCGAAGCAGTTGTGGCTATCAGCCAGAACAATATCGTGTCGCAAGCAACTGTTGTCAAAGACCTGGAAGCCAAGTTCGCAGGAGCAACTTCCATTGCGGTTGTTGACCCTATTCAGAGTAGAAACCGTTTTATGGCTATTCTGAAAGCAGTGGCAGCAATGAGCAATATTAACAACATCTATGTAGTCATGTCTTATCCGACTGACGAAGTAGGCAATCGTCTGATTTCTGATGAAGTTATCATGGAAAGCGGAGTAAATCCTTACTCGGACCTTCTTACTGAAGAAGAGTTCTATGCAAAATTGGGTGTCCCTTGCCATGAATTTACTGGTCAGAATTATCTGAAGATGTACAAGGAAATCTGTGGTAAAAAAGGTCATATCATTTTGTGCAACGACCTTTCCAAAGTTCCTGGCATTTGTTCTGATATTCTTTTGTGTAACATTCACAAGAGAGTGGCCAAAAAAGCACTTCTCAAGAAGTATGGTGCAACCAGAGTACTCGACATGTCTGAGATCATGAACGGACCTGTTGATGGAAGCGCCTATAACGAGATGTTCGGACTTTATGGTAGCAATATCCAGGCTGGAGACTCTCTTAAGCTGATGCCTTATGGATGCGATGAATTTGTTGAAGCAGTTCAGGCAGAATTTAAGGCAAGAACTGGAAAGCATGTTGAAGCTATGGTGTATGGAGATGGCGCTTTCAAAGATCCCGTCGGTGGTATTTGGGAACTTGCAGATCCTACTACAACACCTGGCTCTACTAAAGGGCTTGAAGGAACTCCTGAAGAAGTTAAGCTTAAGTATGTTGCAAGTGAGCATCCGAACAGCACTTCTGAAGAAATCGAACGAATTGTGGCTCAGAAAAAGGCTGAAAGAAAGGCGGCTAAAAACAAGGCAGAAAATACTTCTCTTGGAACAACTCCGAGACAGATTAGTGACCTTTTGGCGTCTCTTGCAGACCTTACCAGCGGAAGTGGTGACAGACAGACACCTGTCATCCTTATTCAAAATTACCTGTAATAAGAAATTTTCATATGAGAAGTTCTGGCTAAGGGGCATACCACACGGTATGCCTTTTAGTTTTTTTAAAAAGTAAAAGGGTACAAAAAATATAAAGTATAATAAAATATAACAAAAAACCTCGCAAATTTTGCGAGGTTTTTTATAAATTTATTATTATTTATTGATTAGATAATATGTAATTTATTATTTTATTGTTGTTTCTTCTTTATTTTCTTCTTCTGTTTCAGATTCTTTTATTTGTGGGAATACAAATTTAATTTCACTATCATAAAGTTGTAATTTATATAGACGTTCGGTTCTTTTTGCAGCATTATTAAGCATTAAAGATTCAAACATTTCCCAAAGTGCAACCCAACCAGCAATAGCAAAGAATTCAACTAAAAATTGAGTTACTTTTTCTTGTAAAGCAAAAGATAATAACATGAAAATTAGTCCTAAGAAGAAAAGTGAAATACATCTTCTGTTTGCTACATTAATGTCATAATCTCTATCGTCAATTTCCATACCATAGTTGTTTTTTATAACTTTTTTTATTCTTAATTGTTGTTCTTCTGTAATTTCAGGACAGTGAATTTCAAGAACAATCGGATATTTTAATGGTATTATATAAGCAATTTCTTCTATGTAATCACAAACTCCGTCAGATAAAGCAAGCTTTATTTGATCATGTTTCATATATAGTTCATTAATATTATTTAAATGGATAGGTATTACTGCTTTTCCATCTTTAATATAATGTTTTTCAATATAATCTGCTTCTCTAAATTTAATTTTACGATTTTTAAATCTGAATTTTAACTTCATAAATTCCTCCTAAGTAAATTCATTAATATTATATCAAGAAAAAAATTGCGTGTCAAAAAAAGAGTTTATTTATAAAATGTGAAGAAAATAATAAAAATTAAAGTTTAATTAATTTTTTGTAAATATTTATTAAAAAATAAAGGAAAATAAGTAAAATTGTAAGAAATATAGAAAAAATATTTAATAATATGATAAAATGAGCTTAAGAAAATATAAGACACATAGGAGTGTATATTAACAAATGAATGAAAATGAAAAAAATTCAGATGAGTTAGAGTTTTCAAAAAAAGTTATAAAAATTGTAGAAGAAAGTGAATTAGTAACAGAAAGTAGCATAAATCAAGAAGCAGAAGAAATAGCAAGAATATCAAAAGGTGAAATCGCTTTAATTGGACCTGAAGAAAAAATAGCAATAGAAAATGCAGTAAGAAAATGTGTAGCTAGACTGGAAGAAGATAAGCTTACTGAAGAACAGATTCAAACATTGTTAGCAAAAATGTACAAAATGAAAAATGTTAAAGAAGCTATGGATTCTCTAGCAATGAAAGCGAGTAAGACTTTTTTAAAACCTGGAATGGAAGAGTTATATAATGCTTGTTTAGAAGATATAATGCAAATTGATCCAACTGTATATCATTCAAAAGAAGAATTATTAACTCAACTTAAAAGAAATATAGAAACAAATTATACTCCAGGAAGTATATCAATCGAAGAAAATCATGCGTTAATAAAACAAACATTAAAAACAGTGTGTGATAGATTAAATGAGCAAAGAACAGATTATTATGTTGTTGGAGCATTATCAACTTTTATAGCTACTCAAACACCATTGTTTAGATATCATGGAGATATAGATTTTATGGTGTCAGAAACAGAGCTTCCAAAAGTAAAGGCCGCAATGGAAGGTACAGATTATGAATTTTCAGATAATAGATTAGATAATAAAAGAAGACTATCAAAAGATGGAAGCCACGCTCAAGGAGAACATGAGGTAATTGCAAATCATAAAGAGAATGAATTCCATATAGGATATTTTATGTTTAGAAGAGAACCTGATAATTCTATGACAGTAAGAGAATACTTTATGCAAGAACAATCGAACGGACAAAAGGTGCCAAAAATATTAGAAAGACATTTACCAAAAGAGCTTGCAGAATTAGAATATTCAGAAGATGAAACAACATTTGCAGGTACAAGATTTAGAACATCAACTCCAGAAGCTGTAATTGCAAAAAAAGAATTTACAAGAAATCCAAAAGATATTTTAGATTTAGAAAAATTAAGAGGAAAAATAGATTTTGAAAAAAGAACTCAACTTGGAAGATATCATTCTACTTTAAAAATTGTAGAGATTGATGAAGTATCAAGAAATATTCCGAGTGAAGAAAAAACAGAACTAAGTTTAGATTATTAATAAAATAAAGTAAAAAGCTGCCTAAAATGGCTGCTTTTTTTACTTTTGCTAAAAGTGCTTAGATATATAATATTTTTTGAAAATATATCACAGTTATTGCAAAAAAAGTGGAAAAAACGTGTCAGAATATTAAAATATGGGGAAAATTATGATATAATCCTAGAAAATAACAAAAAAGAGAGATTTTTATTGAATTTCAAAAGTATAATGCCTCAATGAATCATGTTTATGAAAAATTGGATGTGATAGAAAATCTGATACGATGGATATAATATTTATTTAATTAGAAAGGAGAATATTATGGAAGCAAAAGAAGTACAAGAAAAGGTAGATGAACTATTGAAGAGTTCAATTATGCATGTTGGATATTGGTGGGGAGGCATGTCTACTGGTAGAGCTGGATATTTAATTGATGAAAATTGGGAAGTGTATTCTTATATGCATTATTTTCATATACCAGAAAATAAAAAAGATTTTTGCATAAACTATTTTAAAAAAGAAAATGTTGAAGCAAAAAACTTAAAAAAGAAACTTGATGATTATTTTGAAAAAAATATAAATGGGAAAGATTTTCCAGAAATAAATATGTTTGATGCTTCTTATATAGTTAAAACGAAAGATGTTTTTATTAGAAATTACACGGAGATTTATAAAGATATAGAAAAGATTATAAAAGAAGAAATTAAGAAAAATTAATATAAAAAAATTATTTTCTAAAAATATAAATCTGTCTGAGGTGAATTAATATGAGAAATCTAAATTTAATAGTAGTATTTAATAAAGAATTAGATAAAGGATTATTTTGCATAAGAGCAAAACAACCATATAAAGGAATGTATAATTTTGTCGGTGGAAAAGCTGAACCAGGAGAGGTTGCAGAAGATGCTGCGTATAGAGAATTATTTGAAGAAACAGGTATTTCTAAAGAGGATATAACATTAGACTATTTTATGGATTTAACTTATTACAAATATGAGAATCATATATCTGTTTTTTATGGTGTATTAAATCATGAAGTGACATTAGTAGAAGAAAAGAATAAGTTAGAATGGGTAAATTTAGATGATAATTTATTAGATTGCACAAAGTTTGCAGGAAATTATAACATTCCTCACATAATAAAACAAATTAAAATATATATGGCAAATGGAACTGGAATTGATAAATATTAAAAATGGGTGATAGAATGAATAAAAAAGAACATGAATATTATGAGAAAATAGGAAACTGGGACTTTGAACAAATAAAATATAAAACTGAAACTTTAACGGATTGGAATTTTTACGAAAAAATAAAAGAATACACTAATAAAGATTCAATTTGTTTAGATTTAGGAACTGGCGGTGGAGAGAAAGTTTTAAAATATTATCCAGAAGTTGGAAAACTATATGCTACAGATTTCTCAAAAGAAATGATAAAAACGGCAAAAGAAAATTATAAAAAATATCCTATAAGAAACATAGAGTTCTTACAAATGGATAATTTAAATATGATTTTTCCTGAAAAAAGTTTTGACTTAATATCTGCAAGACATACAGTAATAGATGCAAAACAAATATACAAATCTTTAAAAGATGACGGGACATTAGTTATTGAAGGAGTAGACCAAAAAGATTGTTGGGAACTAAAAGAACTTTTTAAAAGAGGACAAGCATTTAATGATGAAAAGCCAATATCAAAAATTGATTATGATAATTTAAAAGATGCTGGGTTTAAAAATGTAGAATTAGTTGAGATTATAGAAAATGAGTATTATGAAACAGAAGAGGATTTATTAGCACTTCTTTTAAAGACTCCAATTTTAGATGATTTTTCTGAAGAGGATAACGAAAAATTTTCTCATAGAAAGGAAATAGAAACAAATTTATTTGAACAATAT
>JAEIGA010005396.1_pt1 | contig 19556 bp, 32 predicted proteins | sample 9270691 | NCBI WGS metagenome assembly JAEIGA01 (sample SAMN17057246, study PRJNA624740) | gut metagenome | biome: biome; isolation source: fecal sample | host: Bos grunniens | place: China: Xizang | collected 2019 | reverse complement strand
ATAGTTTCTTTCGCCATCGTAGCATCGCCAACATAGCCATCGAAGCTCTGAACGCTCGCTCGCCTAACTTGGCCAGCTACCATTACTCCATCAGCGCCTTGCTTCATAACTTCATCATTCTCGATGGTATTAGCCGCAAAATGAAGCTGTGAATCCTTGAAATCATAGCCATTATCGCCTAATAAGAATCTCTCGCCATCATCACGAATAAACAGAGCTAAAATGAAGCTCCTTGCCTTAACTGATACTACGCTCATCTTGCTTGCCTCCTTATACTCTGCATCATAATGTGACCGATATTCTCCGCATCTAATCTACTGTCGATATTAAAGTTTTGATTCTCGATCACGATGCCTCTTCCTGCTCCATAATCTTCTTCATTAAACTTTTCGGCGAGTGCGCTTGCCAACAGCCCAGACCAGTTGTCTGTATTCTGGCTAAGCGGCAATACGACCTCAGAACCAGCTTCGCCGATAACCGCTCCAGTAGCCCCATTCGCATAACCACCTTGCGCCAATAACGGAATCTGAGGTACTGCGATATTAGATACCCAGTCGAACGGCTTGATGCCGAGAATATCTATCGACTTCAAGAAATCCAAGAATCCGTTGATACCATTAAATGGTATTGCCACGACAGCGTTAATGCCAGAGATAATCCCATTCACAATAACCTTGAAGCCGTTAAGAATGCCATCGACAATCCCCGTAAATATTTTGCCTCCCGTTTCAAAGACTGCTTTCACGCCTTCCCACGCTGCCTTGAACACGCTTCCGAACCATTCAGCGATCCCCCCGAACACTGCTTGAATGCCCTCCCAGGCGGCTTGAGCGCCAGCACAAAGTCCCTCCCATACACCAGAGAAGAAATTCGCCAACGCTTCGCCAATCGGACCGAACAGATTAGCGAACGATTCTGCCAAGCTCGAAACTAGAGCACCGACTCCAGATATTAAGGCTTGGAATATCGCGGCTAACAACTGCGGGAGATTCTGTATAAGCGAGAATGTTATTTTAACCATCGCTTCAATCAGCTTCGGGACGAGCTTCGTTATAAGCTCCGGCAATTTTTGAATAATCTTCTCAGCCAGAACTGGTAGATATTCGATAATCTTATCTAAGATATTCTCAAGAACTGGCATCGCATTTTCGAGGAATGTTCCCATCGACTCCATCAGCTCTTTCATTGCCTTGCCCATATCTGCGCTCGGATTGCCAAGCGAAGTCAAGAAATTGTTCCAGCTTGCTTTCATAGAGTTAAACGAGCCTTGAATTGTCTTTCCAGCCTCTTGTGCGCTCGTTCCAGCGATCCCCATTTTCTTCTGTACGACCGAGATAGCATTGACCATATTCGCGAACGACATGTTCCCATCTTCAACGACTAGCCCGAGTTCTTTCTGAACGTCTGTCATTTTCGAAGCATCAGAGATAAGCCTTTCCATCTCTGTTCTCGTACCGCCATAGCCGAGCTTCAAGTTATCAAGCATCGTGAAATTCTGCTTTGCGAATCCTTGATAAGCATTCTGGATTGATTCCATGCTCGTTCCCATCTTGTTTGCGTTGTCTGCCATATCCACAACGGCGCGATCTGCGACTTCTGCCGCTTTTTGAGTGTCTCCGCCTAAACTCTGAAGCAACGATGCCGAGAAACTCGTAATCGTGCTCATATATTCATTAGCTGAAATCTGAGCTGTTTTGAATGCTCTTTCTGAATTAGCCATCACGACCGAAGCCGCATCTCCAAACAATGTTTCAACACCGCCCGCTAACTGCTCATACTCACCATATAAATTGAATGCCGATTTAGCGGCCGCAACTGTCGCCGCAACTGCCGAGCCCATCGCTCCAGCAATACTGACCGCCATCGCTTTTCCAACACTTTTCGCTCCGCCCGCAAGCTTCTGGCCGAACGATTTCGCTTCTTTCTCGGCCTCTTTCTCGCTCGCTTTCAGCTTCCCGTTATCGAAAGTAAGAGCGATCTTCAATTCGCCAACGGTGTCTGCCATTAGACTTCTCCTTTCATGAACTTCTCGTTTCGTTTAATGATTTTATTCGCATCGCCCAATGGCCCTCTAGCTTTTTTGTTCCATGCGCCAGCAATCCCTGTTGCTAGAACTACCGCCTCCAAGTTCGTGAATAATGCCAGCTGTGAGGCTGTATAAGCCTCTACAAGCCGTCTCATACGATAATCCGGTATTATTCCCATCTTCCAATCTAAATACGCATCATAGCCGAAATAAGCCATAATTTTCGCAACGTATAAATCGACCGAATCGAATAGTTTTACTTTCGTTGAGCCTTTCGCATTCCTTTCGTGTAGTTCCTCAATCTTATCGCTAGAAACAAAATCAGAGAGCCGAAACTCACGCACTGGCATCGCCTTCTGCGATTCCTTAATTCTCCCCAGTGTGAGTTCGGCTCCCCTCATTGCTTCTACGACTCCGCTACGTCGTCATAGTTGCCGGTCGTTGGATTTAGACGAGTTTTCTTCGTCAAGTTTTCAACGCCCATGCGAGCAGTATAGGCTGGATAGCCATCAGATGCGTGCTCGGAAGCATTGTAGATGATTGGATTAAGAGCGAGAGTGATGGTAGCAGTGTCGCTTCCGCCTAACTCAATATCACCATCAATGCTTGGGAGACAGCGAGTAAATTCGACATCAGAAGCCGAACCATCGTCGCAGATGCCTTGTGCGATAACAGAGTAATATTCGCCACCAGCACAGAGATCATCAGCACCGCCGAAGATAACTTGTCCATCGACTGCCTCAGCGCCCGTCCAAGTAGCTGCTGCCCAGTTGCCAATAGCCTTACCGAATACTTTCCAGTTATCCGCTAAGAAAGTAATCGAACCGGCTAAAGCATCGAACGTGCCAGGAATCGGAGTCTCAGTCGTGCCGACAGCACTTGCGCGACTCTGCTTGCGAGGCGATACGTTGAACGAAATATAGGAATCTTGTCCTAAATCCGCTGGCTCAAGCGTGAATACACTCTTCTGGCCGCCGCTAATCTTAACAAAGACTAGGCGATGGAGTTGTGATAGAGTTTTCGTTGCCATTTTAAGCCTTTCTATTCGTTAATATTTTCGTCATATACGAGCAAAACGCTCGCGACCTTTACAATTAGCCCATTTTCAGTAATCCCATCATTCTGAGGTGTTGTAGCGCCTTGTAAGCGCACATTTTCGAATGAATAGGTGTAGCTAGTGCCGTCAATGCTTCCGCTAAGCTCGCAAAAGCAAAGATTTTTCGTCAGATAATCCCGAATCGCCTTATGAACGACTTCTGTCTTAGCCTTATTAGCAAAAGCAACGTAGAAATCTGCCGTAGTTCGCAGATTCTTGCCGTTTCTGCCCGAATTCGCGCCCGGCCTTGTAATAATCCATACGCCCTGCGCTGGCTTGCCGTCTTTCTGAAGAGGCATCTCTTCCCAGAAGAAGTCTTTATTCTTCGTCAATCCGCCAACGTTATCGGCGACCATCTGATTTAGTAATGCTAGAGTTATCATAGTGTAATATCCCCGAAGTATTTTTGTTCCCAATCGCTATTGTAGATTTCGGCAAATGCTCGGCCCATATAATGAGTCGTCTCAGGGTGTAGCTTGTTCTCATATTCACGAATCCGCGCATAAGGTACGCGACCTCCGCCCGCCAGAACATAAACTGCGCCCGCTTCGCTCGTGATTCGAATGCTGTTCCTCAACGCTCCCGTCTTAACTGGCGCATTGAATCTTGCTCTCGATCCAATATCTGAAGCCATCTTAAATAGCCCAAGATTTGTTTTTCGCTGAATCTCTGTTAATTTGCCTCTATCCCAAGTAAGCTCATAGCTACGACTCATCGCCGACCTCCGCGATCTGCGTTGGCCGTACTCTGAACTCGATATGTTCTATAATCCCCCTGCTCTGATTCTTCCCGACTCCGACCTCGATAATATCGAAATATTGTCCAGTGGACTTTTGATGCCATAGATAGCTTGAAATATATCTAGCTATATTCAATCCTGGCATCTCACTCGGAATCGCGTAGATCAAGGTGTCGCTCGTTAAAGAATCAGCATTCGGGGAATTGTTTAGAGTTCCATAATCTGCCTCATCGACAATAACCGATTTTAGTCCTTTACTGACGAATATCTTCCCGACTTCTGTATTCTCTTGAAGCTCGCCGAGCTCCCAATCATCAGCAATTATTGCCTTAGGAAACGAATCGAACACTGTTGCCACAGCAGTACTCCTTGCTTTTTTCTACCGCCAATCCGCTATCACACTGCGAATATTTTTCGATAATATCCGAATAGTTCTTCGCAACTTGAGCAAAAGCATTGACGGCGCTGTCGCTACTGAAACTAATTGTAAAGTTTCGAACACTCTTTGAGCTAACGCTAGCCTCTGGAGTGCCTTGCCATCGCAAGACGGCGCAGATAAAGTTCGCTAGAAGCATCTCTAAATCGTCCGCCATTGTTTCTGGCCACATATCGAGGCAGAGGAATGAAGCAAGACGAGTTTTCGCTACATTCACAATCCGTTGCCAATCAGCCTCTGAATAGCTAACTGTTTCGCCCGTCCATAGCTTGTAATCTTCTTGCGTCATATCCTTAAAACCTCTTAATTTTTATTGTTTATTAGCTTTCGTCAGAGCCTGCGATAGCAACAGCAGACTTGTAGCGAGCCAACGAACCACCGCGTGGAGTCTCAGCTAAGAGAACATCGGTGTTCGTAGCAGTGTCAAAGTCAGCGCGGGTGCGAACACCATTCTCGCCAATCATTGCATACGCGTTATCAACGATGAGGTAAGCATCATTGGAATCGCCAGACATCCAGGCTGGAGTATAAACGCGATCTACGCCCAAGAAATCTTCAATCGAAGAACCTGGAGTCAATAGATACTGGCCATTTGCCTTAGCAGTGAGAAGAGCGGTGATAGCAGAGCTCTTAGCAACGATAAACTGACGACCTTCGGTCTTGATAGCGCCACGAGCTTTTACGACCTTATCGTAGAGGTTATCGCCCTCAGCGCCAGCAACGGTAGAAGCTACAAGCGTACCGAAGCCAGAAGCTGCGGCAGCATCAGCCTTAACAGAGTAGAAACCGCGATTGCTTCTGAACATGCGGCGATCTGCTGAGGTGTCCTGTGGCTCGGTGCGGCCATCGCCAATGATAGCTGCGCGCTCGATTTCTACGATAACAGCATCGACAAGTTCCTTAGCACGAATCTCGATGAGTTCTGGATTCTCGTAGATTTCCATAGCATCGAGGTCGAGCTTCTTATAGACCATAAGATTGAGAACATCGCGATAGGTGTCTGCGAGGCTTTGATTCGTCTTAGTGTCGCCTTTCTTGTGGCCACCAGCACGACCGGCGTCGTCAGAGACAGCATTCAAAAGATTGATGCGGAAGCTCTTAGAGTTAATATTGTTGAAATGGCTGATGATGCCATCGCTGTTTTCGAGAGCGACCTCGAAAATCTGTTCTACGTTTACTGGTAGAGGCAAGCCACTGATTCCATCAATGCTGGAATGCTTAGCAGCTTCTGCGCGCCAAGAAGCAGTAAATGCTGAATCCATCGTGCCGTGTGCGCGAAGGGTGTCAGCGAACTTCTGGCGAGCTTCTTTAGTATAAAGCCAATCTGTTTTCACTTCTGCTTGTTCCTGTTTAACTTCTTTTTTATCGGTAATCACAATGACGTTCTGGTGAAGAGCATCTTGTGATTCTTCTTTAACTTCTTCAACTTCTTCGACTTCCTTAACCTCTTCAGCTGGAGCCTCTTCTGGAGCTTCAACCTCATCGGCGGATTCGACAGCCGTAGGCTCTGTCTCGTCCTCTGGAGCTTTCGTAGTGAAGCGGTTAATCACTTCAGAGATCTCTGCGCTCATAGCATCGCGCTCATCTGGAGTGAGCTCATCTAACTTCTTGCTCATTAGATTGTTATCCTTTCTTTCTTCTTTTACTCCATCATCTGCTTCGGCGCTCCCTTGAGCCTCTGCCTCAGCGTTAATAGAGTCAATAGTCTTAGCGCGCGGGTCGTTCCCAGTCAATACCATCGAAATCTCGCGCAGGATTCCGATAGGCTCAGAAATTTCGTAGCCTGTTCCGTAATAGCCCTCTGGATACCAGTCCATGCCGATTGAATAGCTCGCATGCTCGCTAATCGCCCAAGCATGATCTGCCAAAGCATCGCCGTCTGCGAAATACATTCGAGCATGTAGCCCGTCATCTTCGAGCCATACTTTACAGCTCCCGAATTGCTTCTCAATCGTTGGGATAAGCATTCCCTCTACAATTTCGCCGTGGTCTGCTTGAGCTTGAACGGTGTAGTCTTCAGTCTGCTTATCTGGATTCTTATCTAGATTCGCTATCTTAATCAATTTGCCATCAGTGCCCATCACATAGAGTTCGCGAATATCTCTTTGCTCGCCTGATTCCATAATCTCGCCAGAATTCGCGAGAATATTGCGGAATCGCTTGCTCGTGATTTTCGCATCTGTAAGAAGCACCTTTGCGCCAATATGTTCGCCTTTCATAATTCCCTTATACCTCCCAATCGGTGCGAGTGTTTAATCTTTATACGAGACAGTAAACAATATCCATTTCGATGCTCGTATTTGCGATAACATCGAGGTTGAAATACATCGCCTTAATCGTGTAGCGGTCCAAAGCCCAGTTCGTGAATGGAATAAACATCGCATCATCAGAGCCTTCATTCGTTTTAGCGTGCTTTCTCGCGCCAAGAATTATGCCGGTCGATGGCCTCACTACGCTCGTTGGGACTTCCAAGAAGCCCGCTCCATCAGACGTAGCAGTAAAATTCGCCTTTGCCGTACTCCAGTCAATCATCGCGCTAGTAATTTCTTTTTCCGCAATATCGCTTGCCGAAATCGCAATGTGGCTCTGAGAAATGTTCGCGCCAGTGATAGTCGTAGTTCCAGCCGCGATATAAATCGTAGCTACAACGGCATAGTAAGCAACTGAACCAGTACCACCATCAGCCGTAATCGCCGCACGAATCTGCTGCTCGCTAACTCCCGTTGTACCACCTTGAACGGCGATAATTCCGCATACGCTTGGCGCATCTGGCGTCTCATCGTCTGCCTGAGCTGGATTATTCACATATACGACTATCGCATCATATCTGTTCGAGCTTGCGCTCGCTGCTTCTAGAGCTACGTCTATTGATGAGCCTGATTTGTTGTTAATAGTCGTACGGTTGCCTAAGTTATCCTCCGCAATAGCAACGTCTCTCGTTCCAGCTACACCGCCAACGCTAACCGTCATGCCAGATTTCGGCGCTACTGTAAATCCGCTCAAAATACCTCGGCCATTTACAAGCTGGCAGAAATCATTGAACGCATTCACACTCGTTCTTGAGCCATAAGCCGCGTTCGTTCCGATGGCATCATTAGGATTCGTCATTCTTAACCTCCTCTAGATAGTCCGCCGCTCGAACTATCTTTATTTTTATATCAACGGTCTTTTTACAACCTCTACAATTCAAGCGAGCATCTAAGCTCTCGTCTGTGTCTCCGAGAATCCTCCCGCATTCTGGGCAGGTTATTTTCGCTATCATAGATGAACCTCCTCGTCGAAGTAGCATCGGCAGTTCGGGTGTGCGTTCGGAGTTTCGCCGTGGTCGTTCCAGCTCGTATGAGCCCAATATTGCTCGACTCCCTCATATTCGGCATGGTCTGGGAAAGCTTCCCCGCATCTTACGACTGTTCCGTCCATCGCTTTACAGACATCGCAGGCGCCGTTGTCGCTAATCCTCCAGATTAAATCAATCTTTACTCCGAAATTGTCCTCAATATACTTATCTGTCTCGATTCTTCCCGCTTTTAGCGAATATACTGTCTCATTCCTCGCAATCAATTCAGCTCTATCGCGTGGAATTGACTTCTGAAGCTCTTTTTTAATCTTTCCAGCGCTCCAGCTTTCTTCGCTTGCCTTTAAAAGCACCGAGCGCATGTTTTCTTTCGTTTTTAGCCCGTAATTGCTTACAATCTTGCCTGTTCTGCTCGCAAGGCTCTGCTTAAACTCATTCGATAGCTTATAGCCATCATCAGCGAATGTCTTTGCGATCTCTTCGGCTATTGGCTTGCCCTTAAGCAATCCCTGAACCTTATCTGCGCCCTCAATTGAGCCCTTATCCGCTTCGCCCATCAACGCTTCAGTTAATTTCTCGACTAGCTCTTCCTCGTCGATGTTCGGATTCTCGGCGGCTATCTGCTCGGCATACTGAATAAGCATGTCGTAGATTTGTTTTTCGACTTTTTCGTTCTCAGTGAATACGGGTGTATAAATCTCATCGTCTAAGGCATCTAGCTCGCGTTCTGAGCCGTTTTTATCGCAACTATCACAGATTATGCCTTCGACAGCTTTGTCTGCTTTAGACTCGCTCTGAGCGACTTGTATTTGATATTGAACAGTTTGTCTTTCTTCTAGCTCGTCCTCCCTTAACTTTTCCGCATACATGCCCTGAGCAACTGGAAGCCATTTTTCATTCAATCCTAATGCCTTAACCGTAGCGCTCGGCAATCCGCCTTCATAGATTGCTTCCCTTAACGTTTCGACCTGAATCTTTGCCGTCTCTGCCTTAACTTTCAAGCGTTCTGTAAGCTCTGGAAGCTCTAAGTCGAACTGAATGCCATAGCCAAGACCGCCAGTGATGCGATCTAGCTCGTGCTGGAATTGGCTCCAGAAGCTCATCAATGCTGGATATACTCTGCGCTTAATAAATTGATAATCGCTTAATTCGGCATTGTCATATTTTGCGCTCGAATCATCGCCAAGAATAAAGTTCGAAACGCCTACTGCCTTGTTGAGCTTATCATTCACAATCTCGATAATATCCTTGATTGCGAGAGTAGCGTTCGTGCCTTGAATGGTCTTGACTTCCATCTCGTCGCCTTCAGCGCCATCGTCAAGCAATTGCCTCCAGATATATACCGTCTTATTGCGATTCTTAGCGCCTCTAAGCCCGGCCTCAAGCTTTCTTCGCTTGTCCTCGTACGCTTCACGGCTCTTCGCCTTGATAAACGTTATAGTCGCAGGAACGGCGCCATTCTCGAAGAACGCTTTCTGATATTGGCTGACTAAATCATCAATTTGCGACCAGATGAAGCTTGCGCTCGCTGGCGAAACTCCCTTGTCGAGATTTCTCGGATTCCTAGAGAATCTCAAAACAGCGACCTCGTCCGAGCCAATCTCGTAATTCTCGCCGTCCGCATAAATGTTCCAATAATACTCGCCATTCGAACGAATCTGTCGCGATCCAACTGGAAGAATCGTATAGCCAATAACATTCCTACGCTTCTCGTCAAAATGAACTCGAATATCTAGCTCGTCCTCAGTAAGCCAAGTAGCGAACATCGCATCGCTGAATTCTCCCCAGCCCATCGAATTATTCGGATTTAGAAGCTTCTCGATTTCTGGAGTCCTTGCCATCGGCAATCTTGCGCCATTCCGCCCAATACCGTAAGGGAATACCCCTTTCATATCGTTAATCAGCGGACGTACTTGCGCGAATAGATTCTCATACGCTGAACATAGCGCGCTAACATGGTGCGTATAGTTCGATTTTTGTTTTACGATGTTTTTCTCTTCTCGGCCACGAATCGCATCGGCTAGCCTATCTCTAAGACTCATTCTCTGCCTCGACTTTCTTCACTCGGCGCTTTGTTGTTTTCTTTTTCGGTTTTTCTACCTCGATAAAATCAGCAATATTTTTCGAACACTTCTCGCCATCATAGAAGAACGGCATATTCACCCCTTGCTCGATAGCTTTTCTGATAGCTTCCGCTGCTCCGTCCGCATAGAATGGGATTTTTTCTACCTCGAATTCATTTGCCTGAGCTTCGGCAAGCTGATGGTCTGCCCAAGTTTTCCTCATACCGCAAGCGAAACAATCGGCGAAGATGAGTTTTAAGCTTCCGCCCATCTATTGAGCCTCCATCTGCTTATTCACTTTGTCTAGCATCTTCTGGCCTCCAACGAGATAGACCTGTAATTGGGCAATATCCACTAAGCTAAGATTTTCTTCTATGAAGTCTTTTACTTCCATTTTATCTGATCCGAAACATTCCGAAATAACACGAATCGCTTCCTTAACAGATTCTGCCTTATCTAGCTTGATATTCTGAAGCCTTAGCCTCTTTTCTATATCGACCTTCGGCTCTACGACTAGCCCTCCGAAATCGATAGCTTCTAGTTTGCTGTTGAACTCTAAAGCCATAACTGCTCCTCTTAATAACTAAGCTCTATATATTCTCCCATCGGTGCGAATAAAAAGAACGGCCTCTAAGACCGTCCTAATTTATTCCGCAAGAATCCATATTGTGCCATTATAGCGATGCTGAACTCAGCACTAGGCGAATAACGCATCAGCCACGCTAACCCCTCAAAGAGCGACAATTCTTCGCTCTCGCTCTGGAAACGAATCCATAATTCTCTGGCATCGTCATTGTCTAATGCTGGAACGGCATCAACTACTTGATGAAGCTCTTGATGAATATCTATTGGAATCTCATAGACGAAGCATCTTCTCAGCTTCGCTCGATAGCCCGAATCCCATTCTTTCCGATAAAACAGAATGTGATGCCTGTCATACCCTTTCGCTACTTTCCGAGCCTGCCTCTGTTTTCTTCTGCTCATTTTCTACACCCCCTTTGCTAATTTCGGCCTTTAGATCTCCGAATAGCGCGCATTTAGAAACAACATCAGCAATCACGGTGTAATTCGCCTCGCCATATACCCAAGTCTTATCATCAAGCGCTGTCAAGTTTAGCTTGTAGTCCTTGATGAGCTTCCAAAGCATCAGCGAGTCGATTCTACCCTTAATTTCGATAAATAATCGCATCAGAACCACCTCCCTGCGAACTCTAAAGAACTACGAGTGTCTAAGCCTAATATATCTGCTAGCCAGTGCTTCAAAAAACCGCCCTCACGAGCGGTCTTTCAAAAGCCGACAATTTTTCTAGGCGTGCCAATAATGATTCGGGCTAATCGTGTAATAAGGAATCGTAAATAGCCCAACTACGACTAGAATCAGCAGAATATGAAGCGTTAATGAATGCCCTTTTTGTTGCCTCACATACTGCGGCTTCGTCTTTTCGCTTTCGCTCATAGCGATAGTCTCCTTAATTGTTATTGAAATAATAACACGCTCAAGCTAGAAATCAAATCTCGGCTTCGACAAGTCATCGACCGCATATCTCAAGGCATCAAGCAAGTGGTCGTTGCCATCTTGTGGCTCGTCTTGAAGCTCCCCGCTTTTTTTCTTCCTCCAGGCATAGCTCAGATATTCTCGTTCTAGATTCTTCCCGTAATATAGGATTTGATACTCGCTAACCCTTTCAATGCCTCGCAAAACGCTCCCAGGCCCTTTATCTGCCGCAATACACCTGAACCCGCCTCGTTTTATCTCTGCTATAATCTCTGGCCTTGCTCCATCAGCGACAATCAGCACGCTGGCATCAATCCCCGCTTTCTCAAGTTCTGCGCAATACTGGCTCGGCAGAATGCCTTTCTTGAAGATTTTCTCTACGATTCCTATCTTCTTCTCGCCTCTGTCATAAATCGCCACAAGCGCCGTCTCATCGTTCGAGAAGCCAAAGTCTAGCCCATACCGAATCAGCTTCGCATCTTTCTCGACCGTCTTTTCATCGCCAGCTAATTCCCAGCCCTTATAGACGTTGCCTTCCAGCGATCCAATTTGTCCTAAGCCATAGACAATCCACCAGTTGCTCGGCTCTTCGTTGTCTTTCGGTTTATGTTCGAGAATATTCTCTCGCTCCTGAGGTTTAAGAGCCTCGTTGTCCTCGTGCGTTAAAATCAAGAAGCTAGTTTTATCTGCTTTTTTCTTTACAAGCTCCGTGTGCGCCCAAAACTCTGCGCTCGGATTATAATCGATAATCGCAAAATCTCTTGAACGGTCCGCAAGCTGTCTGAATACCTCATAGCTAATACCATTCGCCTCATTGATAAAAACCACATCGCGCCTCGGACCGCGTGCGCCCATCTTATCCACCGAGCGAAATTGAATCACGCTCCCATTGATAAATGAATACTCCGAGTTCGATATATTCCAGCAATTCGAATCCCAGATATTAGCCTCATTCATAACGGCCTTAAAATCGCTCATCGCGCCATCTTTCAGATGCCCGTAGCTCAAGCCCACTACCGTTATTTTCGAAGCTCGATAACTCATAGCATATCCGACAAGCAGAGTCATAATCGCATAAGTCTTGCCAGCGCTCATGCCTCCTTGAATAACCTTATATCTCGTTGGCTCGTATAATGTTGCCTCGATTTTTCTTAACGCACTCGTTATCGCCATATCACTCCTCGAATCTGCTCGGCCAATCGAACATATCTCGCAATAATCTGCCTACAATCCCCGCTTCGAATGAATCGTCTTGCGTAGAACAGAATCTCTTGCCTTTCTTAATATATCTATCGCATCGGCGGATTTTACAATCTGGCTCGTCGATCCCGCCAATCTTCCAATAATTCCCATATAACGCTCTGAACATTGGCTCATTCGGAAACTTCTCTAGAACTTCGAGAGCTTTCTTTCTATTCACTAGAATCGGTTTATGAACGGAGTAATTCAGCGTTGGCAAGTCCGCATCTTCTAGCGTTTCAACTAGATGCCTCAGCCTTGAAACATATTCCCCCTGCCCTTCGCATCTCGCTATCTGTTCTTGAAGCGTCCCATTATAGAACTGAGGCAGAGAATCATCACATGGCTTGAGAATGAAGAAATCGTCATTGAATAGCCAGAAATCTTTGCTAATCTTGCTATTTTTACATATCTCGACTAGCATATTCCTCACATTTTCCCATTTGCTCGGCGCATCTTGCTTAATCGGCATATAGCAATCTGGCTCTAAGCCCTTCGGTTTTCCGCCTGCGAACCATACTCGCCTATAAGCGAAGTTTTTATCTACCGACCTCAAAGAATATCTAAGCTCTTCGTTTTTCTCGCTTTCTTTTAGCAGATATACAATGTCTCGCTTCCCCGTGCCTTTCGTGCAGAATCCGGCATTCTTAAATATTCGGCTAGTCCTCAATTCTTCTCTTCTAGCCTCTAGCCAATCTCGAACCTCAAGCGATCTATTTGATTTTAAGATTTTGTTTATCTCGGCATCTAGCTTCTGGCATTTTTCTCCATCTACTGAACCGCCACGACATATACTTTCGCTATCGTCAAGCCAATGCTGATACAAAACATGAGGCGAATGCCATAGCTTTTTCGCTTTGCATAGTAATTGGATATTGAACAATTCGTCCTCGCCGAATCCCATGCCCTCGTGAAACCGCACAGCGTGCCGTCTAATGAATTCTAACGAATAGACCTTATTCCACACCATTTGCCAATACTTCGGCAAGCTATCGACCGTATAAGAGCCTTTCTCGGCGCATTTAATATACACTCGATTGTCTGGGAATAACCTCTTTTGCCCGAACTGAATAATTGGCCATTTATCGACTCGCTCGGCATAAGCAAGCATTTTTTCAATCGCTCCATCTTCCAGCGCATCATCTGCGTCCAAAAAAGCTACCGCCTTGCCCTTTGCATATTCTAGCCCTTCGTTTCGAGCCGCTGAAACTCCCCCATTTTCGAGCAGATATATTCTATTGAATTCGCTATATTCGAGAATAATCTTATCGCTTCCGTCTGTCGAGCAATCATCAATCACGATCACCTCGACATCTTCCCTCATCTGCTCAGCAACCGAGTCTAAACACCGCCTCAAAAACGGTGCCTTATTATAGACCGGAATAATCAGACTAAGAATCGGACTCCCCATTCTTCTTCCTCTTTGTCAAATCGACGAGCGGCTTAACTTCTGCCACCTCAGCTTGAACCTGCTCTTTGAGCTGGCCTCGAATCTTCGCTATCAGAGCAATAGCATTTGTATCGCCCTTTTCAGCCTTAGCTTCGAGCATGAATAGCATGGCCGTATCTCGAATCATATCTTCATCCTCGATACCTGCCTCTCGCATAATCGCCTTATTCTTCTCTGACTTGACCTTCAGCGAGCCAATCATATCGCCCAATTCTTTGAGTGATTTCTTGCGCCTGCGAGCCTCGCCGGAAGCCTTGCCCCCTTGCCGAGCTATCTCCTGCTGTTCGGTTGCTGTTCGGTTTTTGAAATTGAACTTCTCAATATCGGCTTCAGACATCTTTTCCATCCTCATGGCCCGCTAGCCATAATCTTTCACATATTTCGCTTGCTATTGATATGCTCTTTGTTTCATGCCACTCTTCTAATAGCTCATCTATACTTTTCATATATCCTCCTTTTTTCTCGTCATGCTATCTATCATCTTTTCGCCTATACCTTCTGCGATTCGCCCAGATAATCTGCCTATATCCTCGAAGCTAATAGAGTAGTCGTAGTAGAAATCTCCGCATTTGGTCATAACTACTCCATTTTCCCAATCTATCTCGAATAGAACGCTCTCGCCGTCATCAGACATGAACTCTTCTCGCTTTTTCATTTTGACTCCTCATATAGCCAAGTATCTTTCTCGGACTTTTCAATATCTTTTTCAATCTTGTCCCATTCATTGACATAGATATCCATAACTTGGCTCCCAATCTGAACTTTCTTCGTCTTGTCCGGATGATAGGCGAACTTTGCGCCGAGCGCCTGCGCCTCTTCCATGCTTCTAAGCCAAGACTTGCCGACTCTATCTCTTAAGCCCATATAGAAGTGGTCGAACACCTGAGTATTGCCGAACTTCTTCTTCCACTCTTTGCGCATTTCGATAATCTCCGGCATAACGCTAACAAATTGCTCGCTCATGCAGCCGCCGTTCCTTCCTGCCAGCCATCTTCAGAGCCGGTCTTATATATCCAATACCGTTTGCGGATAACATCGCAATAGTGTGGATCCAGCTCCATGACATACGCTTTGCGGCCAAGTTGTTCGCAAGCGATAAGCGTAGAGCCTGAGCCACCGAATAAATCTAAAACCGTCTTGTCGGAGTATAGCTTAATATATTTGGCGCACAGTTCCACTGGCTTACTATAACTAAGTTCATTGTCTGAGTCTTTTTTTCCTTCCCAGACTTTACTATATTCTTCAAACCTCAATCCTTGATTGGGGTCTTGGTCCCCAATGATGGCCATATATTCGATATCTGTCATAAGATGCCCTTTATAATTTGGCAGACCTTGTTTCTTATATATTGCTAAATCGTAAGCTACGCCATTATCCTCTGCTAACTCAATATAGGCCTTAATCAGCGGTTTATTATGAAAGAAAACATTTGTTTTAGCCCATAATTTAAGTTTAGATGGGTCAAAATGATTTACAGAGTTATTTTTAACTTGAGCCATCGAATGGGAGTTCTCAAAAACTCCCCCACCCTCCGTTTTTAACTCATACGGTGGATCAGTAAATACCATGTCAGGCTTTTGACCGTCCATCAGAATTGCCACCTGCGCAGCATCGGTGCTATCGCCGCACATAAGCCTGTGCTCTCCTAGCTGATATACCCCCCCCAATTCACTCACTGCCGGCTCAGATTCATTCACTTCCGGCGCTTCGTCCTCTACGACATCTTCTTCATCCGAAGGCCAGTCGTTCTGAACACCCCAATCTTCTAGCTCGCTTGCATCCCACTCATTCGCCAGAATATCGAAATCCCAATCGCCATTATTAACATTATCCCTAATCACTATCTCACGCTCTCTCGCCTCGTCTAAGCCATGAAGCACGATAACTGGCACTTCACTCATCCCCAGCGCTTTAGCGGCCTCATAGCGCTGATTACCGCCTAGAATGACATTCTTTCCAGTCCTATCCGAGCAGATAATCGGCCGAGCCTCGAAATAATCTGGATTGCTCTTGATACTGGTCTTGAGCTTCTCGAAATCAGCCTTCTTAATCGTTCTCGGATTGTTTTCGAGCTTAACTAGCTCGCTTAATGGCAGATATTCTGCCTTATTCTCAAGTTTTTTCACGAAATTCACTCCCTTTCGATGATTTTTCTACCTTTTAAGTTTATTTCTCTATCGGTGCGATGAATCTGCACCCCGAATTTATTTGCATAAAAAATGCACTCCAATAGAGTGCCTAGATTCTTATTCCTGAGCATCACTCTCCTAAAATCTGCCCAATACTCGCCATACGAGCCTTTTGGAGCGAACCAGCGATGGAAATAATAATTATGGCCATCTCCTGGCTGAACTACGATGCTCTCTTTATCTTTGAATATAATCCGACAATCTCCTACTTGCCGAACTAATACTCCTGTTGCCTTGAATCTCATTTTTTGCTACCTCCCAACCTTAACGGCAGCATCCAGTCTTAATAGCTCCCAGCATCTATCTCGACTAAAATTCGACTATATCCGCACCCCCTTTCCGATAGGCAATACCACGCCTAGTATCTCTTTCTCCTTCTCAATACGCCATTTTATGGCCTCCTCTTCAGTCCTAAAATGCGCTCTGTGCAAAACTCCATTTTTCTGCAATCTCGCATCAAAGCCAGATATATTATTCTTTGATACTCCTCTAAAATACTGCGGCTTGACTCTCTTATTGTTCGCTTGTAGGCTTATACTTGCCCATCTGCAGTTCTTTTTCTCATACCCCTTTTCTGGATCTATTCTGTCCAATGAGCAGCCCTCCGGCCTTTCTCCCATATCATTTTTGAAGTTGAAATAGCCATCTTTCCCTCTCCATCTATCGCAAACCTTTACGCCCTTAGCCCCATATTTCTTATAGCAGCTGTTTGTTTTGGCATAGCATCGGCTTATCATGCCGGCCCATGTTATATATGTTTTCTCTTTAGTTTGACCTCTTCTATAATATGCGCCCATTCTTCCGTCCTATATACTCGTCGATTATATTTTTCGCCTGTTCCATGCCTACTGCAAACATGGCTCGATAACCTCTCCGCTCTAGCGCCTGCAACATCTTTGCTTGCTCTCTGATGTGCTTATCCGCTACAAGCTCGCCATCTTTCTTCAGGATCTTCGTTCCTTCTTTCTTGATCTCCAGGAATAGGCCATGCGTATATATCGGCAAGCCATCCTTGCTTTGCTGAAGCTTTGGCTTGGCGATAAATAAGTCTGGATAGCCTCTGAACCTCTGCAACCGCTTGTGCTTCTTTGCTTGCCCAATAGATAACTTCAAATCAGCCGCTAAATCGAAGCGATAGATAATATCTGGATACTGGAGCCTAAGATAATCAGCGATCAATACATATAGCTCATGCTCGCTCATTTCTTTCCCTTCCGCTCATCAATCGTATCTTTAACCGCTATAATCAGCCCTATAACTACTGCGACAAAAATCGACAACAGCGCCGCCGATATAATTGCTACCCCCAATGCGAATAAAATCTCTAATCCGAACATTTTACCTCCTAATTTTTTGCACTAACGGATGACCGCCAGCTTTGCTAACTTCTACTATCTCGTAGCCTTCTGGCAGCTCCTTAGCTTCCTTGAGCGGCTTTCTCTGAGCTTTCTTTTGAATAATCACTTCCTCGCCTACGAAATAATAAACTTTGGCGATTTTGCCACCTCTTAAAATAACTTCACTTTCAATGAGCGTATATTCCCTCCCATTCTTTGCCTTATATTTCACGATAATCTCCTTATACTTCTTGATTGGCCCTGCTTATATTCCGCCGGGCCTTGCGGTCGATTGGACACTTGTCGAGGCATCCCGTTGTAGCGACTCGGCTGGGTCATTTCAGCCGCAGACTAGATGCTATCTCTGTTGCAAGGGGCTTATAACCCCCTCCCGATGGCCGGTTCCATTTAACTTATTAGCCACCGGGAGCGAGCGACAAACTCGTCCTATCGTTCTTGAATAACTCTCAATATTCACGAACTTGGAGCTTAGGCGGATGTGTAAAATAGTAGGCAAAATTATTGAAACTTCGCTAAAACCGCCTAAGCTATCGGCCGAGATAAACACAGAATTGAAGCTACATTAAAAAACGGAATGTCTAAAATGTATATTTTGAAATATGTTTCGTAGAGGTGCGATTCAACAACCAAAATCGCCACGAATTTTCAAGAATTGTTCTCGGCCATAAATTGTATGGTGCTACTTCGCTCTTTTACGCCTGACCGTCTGAAGGCGGATTATTATTCGACTACCGTAGGCTCGCCATAGAGCCATTCAGCAGCTTCGCTTAACTCATCCGAGCTTGATTTTAATTCCGGCATTCCTAAGCTCCACTACAAAATTCCTGATCGCTATCGCTTGGCGCTGAGCCATCTTGAGCTTATAGCGAGTCCAATCATCTTCACTCGGAGCGGCCTTAACTTCAATTTTCTTCGGCGCTTTCGGCAATTCTGGCGGCAAGAACTGAAGCTGTTCTGTCGTTCTCTTGCCCATCCTTTTGCTAACAGCCGCACTATACTCTTCATAATTGCTATATTTTTTGAATATCTCGGCGCATCGGCCATTCTCGCCTCTGCCCAAGATATTGCTGATTTCCGGCCATTTCTTGCCCATCTTCCTTAGGCTCAAAGCCGCTTCCCATTCTTCCTTGCTATATTTCTTGCCTCTTGCCATAATTACCTCCTTGCTTTTGGCATAGGCGAGCCTTATAGCTCGCCCTTAATCTCCTTAATCCTATCTGCGATCATCTTCTTAATGAATGCGCTCTGCTTTTCAGTTGGATTCTTGAATTTTCCTTTCAAGCTTCGAGCATATTCCATAACCGAAGCCTCATCATCTATCATCTGAAGCTCGGCTCGAATATCATCGAAGCTAATTCCGCCAGAATAGCTCTTTTTGATAGTCTTATCTTGCTCGATAGCATCATCATCATCGCAAGCTACTTGCTCGGCCATCTGAACTGTATAGCGCCTGGCATAAGTTAAGCTTGCTCCATAGGCTTGAGCTGGATTCATCGCTCCAGACTCAATCGGAACGACCTTCGCTCCAGTCTGCCATTCGCCATTCGCATCAAGATATTCTACGAACTCCCCAAACTCGGTTGGCTTGATTCGCATCTTCGGAATATTTACTCCTGCCTTATGTAAATCTGCTAGATTTGAATACTTATAGTTGTAGCCCTTGCTGGCATTCTTAACTATCTGACCGCCTTGCTTATACTCGCTCATAATTCAATCCTTTCGCTGCGCTTTTGCGCTCTTTTTGAATCTTTGCTAATCTTGCCCTGCGAGCTTCCGCCTTTGTGATCGCTTTCATAGCTTTGCGAAGCTTGAATGAGCTTTTAATAACTTCTCTAAACTCCCAGCCTTCTAGCTCGCTGAGCTGGCTTATAAGCCCTGCTAACAAGCCATCTGGCTCTAATTTTTTCTCTTTCTTCTTTGCCATTTGCTAATCTCCTTCCCTTTTACTTTTTCTTTGCTGGCCCTCGCTTGCTTAGCCTTCCGCCTTTCGCTCCGGCAATCTTTGCAAGCTCTGGATTAGCGGCGAATCCGCCCGTATGGCCATTCTTTCCGCCTCTCCTGCCAATTTCTTGATAAAACTCTCGGCCGTGCCTCAAGTAGTTTGTTTCTCTTGCTTTTCTTCCCCCTTCGATTGTTCCGGCCATTTTACCTCCTCAATATCTGTTCCGTT
>JAEIGA010005395.1_pt1 | contig 19558 bp, 14 predicted proteins | sample 9270691 | NCBI WGS metagenome assembly JAEIGA01 (sample SAMN17057246, study PRJNA624740) | gut metagenome | biome: biome; isolation source: fecal sample | host: Bos grunniens | place: China: Xizang | collected 2019 | reverse complement strand
TCCTGGCGAAGACCTTCCGAGATGACTATATGTTGCGCCTTGCCGAGGAGTATCCGATGTATGGTTGGGCAAAAAATAAAGGCTATCCGACCAAAGAACATCGCCTTGCGGTGCGTGAGTTCGGACTCTCGCCATATCACCGCAAGAGCTTCAACCACGAAATCGACCAGCTCGAACTATTTTAGCCCAAAACATACAAAGTATGAAGAGATTTCGGGTACATTCAACGGCTCGGAGGTGAGCAAAAAATGCCGACACGCACCTTGGACTACATCTACATTCGTGGAAACAATGCCAAATACGAAGTAATTGAGCACAAGGTATTTACCGATAAATACGAAGTGAACGGCAAGAGTTTCTTCCCGTCTGACCACTGCCCTGTTGGCACAAAGATTAAGATAACAAAATAAGAGAGAAATATGAAGAAGATTTTCGCAACTACCCTACTGCTTTGCTCACTATTTGTTGGCTGTCAGACCGACAATTTGGACGAGAACGGCAAGGTTACCATAGCAAATGGCAAGACCATCGTCAAGGTTTCGACCCCCGATACTCGTACCTACTTGGGCGAGAAGGTAGGCGACACCTACCCAGTTTATTGGAACGACGATGACAAGATCTGCATCAACTACAATCTGTCGAGCAAGATTACAATCGACCCAAACAACCCAGCTTCGGCCGAGTTCGAGTTCGATGCGGTGTTGGATTATCCGTTCTATATATCGCACTTTCGTGCTCCTAGCAATATAAATTGGGATAGCGATGCATCGTGGTACGACGAAAGTCTCGCTGTCATCATCAGTCCGAAACAAGCCGAGGAGGTTGCAAACTCGTTCCAGCAGGGCTATGCTCCGTTGTATGGCATTGTTGAGAAGAGTGGCGACCCCGTAAAATTGCACCATCTCGGAGGCATTTTGCGCTTCTCGGTCAAGGCTGGCGAGGAGGCAAAAACTCTATCGACAATCACCATCAAGAGCGGTTCGGGTGCTCCGATTGCAGGAGGCTACATTATAAATCCTATCTATTTGGATATAGCCAAAAGAGAGGGCATAGAGATCACGGAGTTAGATTTCAATCTCTCCGACGGATGCCTTACTCCGTATGCTGCGATTTACCCACAGATCAAAGGTTTCAACACAGACTACATCACCTACTCTTGCGACACCTCGAAGCCTCTTTCGGCATCGAAGGAGCGAGTATTCTATATAGTAGTTCCCGACGGATTGAGCGACTTGTGCTACATCGAATTGGCCGCTACCGATGGCGAGAAGATGCTCTGCGCTTGGAATGCAAAGAACATCAAAGCTGGCGTTGTGAAGGAGTTCTCGACCCTCACCTTCAAGGCTGGAGGCATTGAGGATCTTGTTCTCCTCCAAGAGATGGATAGCGAGCAGGTCGAGGAGTTGGAGTTCGACGATATATTCGGCTATGTCAAGGATATCAACGGCAACCCTATCGCTGGCGTGGCCGTAAGTGATGGTTTGTTGGTCACCACAACCGACGAGAAGGGCTACTACAAGATGTCGCCTTCGAGCGATTCGAGCCACATCTTCATCACCCTGCCAGCCGAGTACGAAATACCTGTAAATGAGTACGGTCAGCCTTGCTTCTACCAGAAATATCCTGGCAAGCAGGAGTATAGTTTCACGCTCACACCATTGGCCAACGGCAAGGAGCAGAAGTTCGCACTCTTCGCCATTGCCGATCCACAGATTTGGGAGGAGTATGGCTTCAACCGCTTGAGGAACGAGGCTATTCCAGGTATCGCCAAGCATCGTGCCGAGGTGGCGCAGTCGATGCCTTGCTATGGCATAACTCTCGGCGATATCATCTCGACAAACCCATCGAAAAATGGCGACGCATCGGAGTATCGTGAGCCACTGCGAGAGCAGTTCTCGAAGGCAAAGGTGGGTATGCCAGTGTTCCATATTATGGGTAACCACGATAACAACTACTCCTACCACGGCGGAGGCATCGACCCACAGCCAGACAAGTACAACTCGACTTGGCAGATTAAGATGCAGCGTGACCACGAGGCGGTATTTGGCCCTGCGAACTACTCGTTCGACCGTGGCGACATCCATATTGTCGGTATGCGCAATGTAGAATATTATATAGGTAGCGGTGGCGAGTACACCAGCCGACTTGGTTTCTCCAACCAACAAATCGAGTGGTTGCGTCAGGATCTCGAACTCGTACCAAAGGACAAAATGGTGGTTTTCTGCGCCCACATCCAGTTTGTAGGCAAAGAGAGCGAGAGCGCCGACAAGGTTTTGGAACTTCTCTCTCCATTCAAGGAGGTGCATCTGCTGACAGGTCACAGCCACATTAACCACAACCACGAGCACGACTATACCACCGCAGGCGGCAAGAAGATCTACGAACACAATGTGAGCGCACTTTGTGGTTCATGGTGGGATTCGAACATCACGATGGACGGTACACCAGTTGGTTATCAGGTATTTGTGGGCGAGAACGACACATTCTCCGACTGGTACTATATGGGCTACACCAACAAGATGGATAGCCGCTCGCACCAGATGCGACTCTATCGTGGCGACGCCATTACAGGTGGCAAGAAGAGTGGAAGCGACAGCAAAGGTGTAACGGGCTACTACAAGTTCAACTTCGCATCGGATGTGCTCTTGGCAAATGTCTACAACGCCGACAAATATTGGACGGTCGAGGTCTACGAGGATGGAGTATACTCGGGCAAGATGGCTCTTTTAGATAATAAAGTGCGCCCATACCACGGCGACACTGACCCAAAACTCGGTGGTAACGGCTCATTCGAGGCGCCATTCTACTCGCCCAAAACCGACACAAGTAGCGATATGCACTTCACAGGTCTCTACCTCGGCATCTTGGGTAAGACAGATAAAAGCTACAACACCTATAGCCAATGCTACCATATGTATAAGTATACGCTCAAAAATCCTAAAGCAGATATTATGGTCAAGGCGACCGATCCTTTCGGCAATGTCTACACCGAGACCCACATCACAGAGGGTACGGACTACTCTGTAACAGGACTCTAGGGGAGATAGGAGATAGAAGCTAAGAGCTGAGAGCGACAAGAATGGGACAAATAAGACCTATAGGACAAATATCTCCTATGGGGAGTGGCGCAGAAGACAAAATTCCCATCAACTCTCATTGGTCTTATTAGTCTTATTGGCCTCATCAAATAATTTTGAATTAAAAACAATGAACGATGGCCAGAAATGAAAATTGATATACCCCTCTGGCCTAACGGCCACCTCCCCTAAATTAGGGGAGGAAATAGAACCACAACTATTTGTCCCCCTAAATTAGGGGGACGAGCGTAGCGGAGGGGGTATGTAAGAGCCAATGTACAGAAATGCAAAGAGTTGAGAGTTGAAAGATTCTCAACTCTTTTTTGTGGGGATTTTGCCCATTGCGGGTAGAGTTTTTAAATTTTTTAAAAAATTACAATTTTAAACCTTTTATGGGTAGTTTAGTTATAATTTTTTACGATTTTAGACAATTTCGATAAAATTTTTCAGAAAATGCTTGGAAATATGTAAAAAGGCTGTATCTTTGCAATACAAATCGTGGGGTTCTCCCACTTGCTCATTAACCTAACTAACCTAACTACTAGTGTCCGAAAGTTTCCCAGACCTTCGGACACAACTCTTTTTTGGTGGATCACTTAACGAGACCTCTCAACTACTCTATACTCAACTCCAACAAAAAAACTTCTATCTTCTATCTCCTATCTAACTAAAAAGTTTTCCGTTTTAACCCTGCTGCGCAGGCTTTTCCTCCTTCTTGCAAGGCATAGTGTGCAAGCACCCTCTACCCTTGCTTCGTGCGTCGGTTCCGTTTTCCCACTCCAAACAGAAATCGAAAACTAAAGTTTTCCGTTTTCTGTTTTCCGTTTTCCGTTTATTTATATAACTTTGTGGCAATATATATTATATTGCCAAAATATGTCATCATACCACACACCTGTTTTGCTCGAGGAGTCTATCGAACTACTTGATATCAAGAGCAATGGAACATATGCCGACTTGACTTTTGGAGGAGGAGGCCACACCCGTCGAATACTCGAAGATTTGGGCGAGGGGGGTGCTCTCTACTCTTTCGACCAAGATAGAGACACGCTAGCGAACGCTCCCGACGACGAACATTTCAACTTTGTGGAGAGCAACTTCCGCTTCTTGCGTTCAGCCTTGCGTCTGCGAGGTGTGACCGAGATGGATGGCATCTTGGCCGACTTGGGCGTTTCGTCGCACCACTTCGATGCCAAGGAGCGAGGTTTCTCGTTCCGTGGCGATGCTCCGCTCGATATGCGAATGAATCAGCGTGGTGGTCGCACTGCGGCAGATATCGTGAACAACTACTCGGAGGAGGAGTTGGCGCAGATATTCTCGCAGTATGGCGAGTTAGATACCACTTGGAAAATTGCAGCTTGCATCGCCCGAGCAAGAGCCAACGAGGAGATCAAGACCACGGCGCAGCTGGTACAGGCCGTAGCCCCTTGCACACCGAAGAAGGATGAGGCGAAGTTCCTGACAAAGCTCTTCCAGGCGTTGCGCATCGAGGTAAATGGCGAGATGGAGGCTCTGAAGATGGCTCTGGAGCAGGCATTGAAGGTATTGAAGCCAGGCGGAAGATTAGTTGTGATTTCGTACCACTCGTTGGAGGATCGCTTGGTGAAGAATTTTATGCGTAGCGGCAATTTCGAGGGCAAGGTCGAGAAGGACTTCTTTGGTCGTGCCACTACCCCATTCGAGATTGTGACTCGCAAACCTGTAGTTCCAACCGCCGAGGAGGTGGAGGCTAACCCACGCTCACGCTCGGCAAAGTTGCGTGCAGCAATAAAGTTGTAGAGATATGGCGGAGTACGAAGACGAGATTCTCAACCCACAAGAGGAGGTTGCAGAGCGTGAGGCGCAAGAGGCGTTGCGCCGTATGGTGCGCACCGAGATACGACGAGTGCAGACAGGTGCTGCCGACGAGGATATTGCCGCAGACATAGCTCGTGAGGAGCAGGAGAAGCTGGAGGAGCGACGACGCTCGATGCCACAGTGGTTCCTCAAGATTGAGAGTCTCTTTACGGGAGACATCCTACTGGCCGAGGAGGCGAAGCGAGTATACAACCTACTCACGCTGTTGGGTGTGATATTCTTGGCGAGCATCTTTACCATCTTCGGTACATTCCAGCAAGATTGGCAATGCAACAAGTTGAAGAAGGAGGTGGCGCTGCTCAAAGAGAGAGCCATACGCACCTCGGAGGAGTGCATACAGCACACCTCGCACTCGGCAATACTCAAAAGTTGAACGAACGAGGAATAAAGATTGAGGATCCGAAGAGTTCCCCAACAGTTTTGAAATAGAGAGATGGACGAACAGAGATACGAACTAAAGAGGGATATCGCAAGGCGAATTAAGTTTCTACACATAGGTTTCATATGTGTAGTTATCTACTTTTTTGTCCATATCGTATTGGTCATCTACTGTGACAGGGATTTGGCGCACGACTTCGAGAGGTTGCGTGACGGCCATCTATTGCAGAAGCAGAAGGTGCTGGCTCATCGTGGCTCGATACTATCTCGCAATGGAGAGGTGTTGGCAACATCCATCACTCGCACCACCGTGCGCATAGACTTTGGTTGCGACCGATTCTGCGCTATGGGACTCGAGAACTACCAGAAAGGGGCTGCCGAGCTTGCCAAGACACTCTCTACCGTACTCAAGGATAAGAGCGAGGCGGAGTATTACAACGAACTCATCCGCCACAACAAGCGATTTATCAAATACGAGACAAAGACGAAGACAATTCCTGCAAAGAGATGGCGATTCTGGGAGGATGACAAGGTCGTAACTGTGAAGAAAGCGACCGTAAACAAGGGTGTGCGAAATCTTCGCATCTTCCGAGATGTAGATGCCAACGAGTGGGAGATTATCAAGAATGTACCTCTGCTCCGCAAGGGCATAACCTACACAACCGAGGATCACGACTATCGTGTCTACCCACAGGGTGACATTGCGCTCCGCACCATAGGCCGTTTGGAGCACCATCGTGCCTACGGCATCGAGTCGGCAATGCGTGATACATTGGCTGGACACGATGGAGTGCAACTTATGCAGCGCATCGCAGGCGGGTTTAAGACCAGAGTTGACGACAAGGATAATATCGAGGCTCAAGATGGCTACGATGTGGTAACGACGCTCGATGTCGATGTTCAGGATGTGGCCGACAATGCGCTACAAGAGCAACTCATAGCACAGAATGCGATTTGGGGAACAACCATCGTTATGGAGTGTGCTACGGGCGACATCCTCGCTATGGCAAACCTCAAGCGCAATGGCACAACCTGTGTCGAGGAGCAGAACTACGCAATCGGAATACCCGTAAACCCGGGCTCGACCTTCAAGTTGGTCTCGACAATGGCACTGCTCGAACACGGAGTACCGACATCGCAGGAGTACAACTCGGGACTTGGCATAACGGTGAGAGTGGGTGGCAAAATAGGAGCAAGTGTTACCGACTCGCACGCCATATCGAGGGAGACAGGCGGCATAATCGATATGCGCAGAGCCTTTGCCGAGTCGGCAAATGTCTATTTCACGACGGCAGTTTATGAGAAGTTCCACCAGAAACCCGTGGAATTTTCGGACTTCTGCCGCAAGTTGCACATCAACAAGACCGTAGGTTTGGAGGAGTTGGGAGCAAGGTGCAAGCCTCTACACCACCTCGACCGCAGACACCCTTCACGCATAAATGCGTTGGTAAATATGGCCTATGGTTATGGCTTGGAGGTTACTCCGCTCCACACCTTGGCGATATATAACGCTGTGGCAAACAATGGTCGAATGGTTGCACCACGCATCATCCTCCGCACCGAGCGCAACGGCAAGGTCGTAAATGAGGCTCCGGTGCGAGTTATCGAGGAGAATATCTGCTCGCAACGCACCATCGACACCCTGCGCTCCTTTATGGAGGAGGTGTGTCTGACAGGTACGGCAATGGGGTACTTTGGCGAGAAGAGGTGCGGTTTCCGTGCCGGTGCAAAGACAGGTACGGCACAGGTGGATACCGAAATCAACGGTGTGCGCTACCAGCGAGACGACGGCTACTACTACGGCTCGATGGTTACCTATCTGCCTGCCGACAACCCTCGTTATACGATTATGACCGCCATTTTCACAAAGCATCAGTCGGGAAAAACCTATTACGGAGCAGACTTGGCGGGCCCTGTGCAGAAGAAGGTTGCGACATTCCTCTATAATCGTGACCGCAACTACGCCCAGGAGGTATCGAACGAGAAGCACTACGCCTCGGAGATAAAGGGTGGCAACATCGAGAAGATGCGTAAGGTAGCATCCGAATATGGCGGTAAATTCTCATCGGAGAGTCGCTCGGGTTGGGGAGAATGCAAGGCAAACGGAGAGGAGAAGATGCAAATTTCGCAACTCAACACCACGAACTGCACTGTTCCGAATGTTGTGGGTATGGGACTCGATGATGCACTCTATCTGCTCGAGAAGTGTGGAATGGTGGTCGACATTGTAGGCTATGGCAAGGTGTCGAGGCAAAGCATCGCACCAAACACCAAGGTCGCAAACACGGATAAACGAATAACAATTACACTCAAATGATACTGAAAGAGTTACTACGAGGTGTCACCTACACCGAAAAACGAGGTAGTGCCGAGGTCGAGATTTCGGACTTGACCTACGACTCTCGCACCGCAAGCGAGGGGTCGTGCTTCTTTGCCGTTACAGGCACGGTGGTAGATGGACACAACTACATCGCAAAGGCCGTTGAGGGCGGAGCGAAGGCGGTCATCTGCCAGCACATCCCCGAGGAGGTTGCCAACCTGGATTGCACCTTCGTTGTGGTCGAGGACTCGAACCTCGCAATGGGAACTATTGCATCGAATTTCTACGGCAACCCTTCCAAGGATCTGAAGGTTGTGGGCGTGACAGGTACAAATGGTAAGACCACCATCGCCACACTCCTCTACGACTTGGTGCAGTCGATGGGCTATAAGGCGGGACTTATCTCGACCGTAGTCTACAAGGTGGGAGCGAAGGAGATTGTCTCGACCCACACCACTCCAGATGCCATTCGCCTCAACGCAATGATGCGTGAGATGGTGGATGAGGGGTGCGACTACTGCTTTATGGAGTGCTCCTCGCACGCCATAGTGCAACAGCGCATTCACGGCATTCACTTCGTGGGCGCACTCTTCACTAACATCACCCACGAGCACCTCGACTACCACAAAACCTTTGCCGAGTATATCCGTGCCAAGAAGTCATTCTTTGATAGCCTACCAAAGGAGGCCTTTGCATTGGTGAATGCAGACGATAGAAATGGCGAGGTGATGTTGCAGAACACGAAGGCGGCACGCCATACCCTCTCACTGCAGAAGATGGCAAACTTCCGTGCCAAGGTTATCGAGATGATGGTCGAGGGAATGGAGCTCCGCATCGACAACAAGGAGGTATGGGTGCAGTTCCTAGGTCGATTCAACGCCTACAACCTGCTCACGGTCTACGGTGCAGCCCTTCTGCTCGGATTCGAGAAGGAGGAGGTGTTGGCGCATTTGAGTATGTTGCGCCCTGTAAGTGGCCGCTTCGAGACGGTGGTGGCGAAGGATGGCACTACCGCAGTGGTTGACTTTGCTCACACACCCGATGCTCTCGAAAATATCATCAACACCATCGATGAGTTACGCCAAGCGGGACAACGACTAATCGTTGTATGTGGCTGTGGTGGCGACAGAGACAAGACAAAGCGTCCTGTGATGGGCGGTATGGCTTCGAGAATGGCCGACATCGCAATCTTCACATCGGATAACCCTCGCACCGAGGATCCCGAGCAGATTTTGCGTGAGATGGAGGAGGGGGTAGAGATTGGCAATCGATACCTCAAGATCACCGATCGCCACGAGGCAATCAAGACGGCCGTGATGTTGGCAGAGCCTCGAGACATAATCCTACTCGCAGGCAAGGGACACGAGGATTACCAGATTGTTGGCACCGAGAAGTTGCCATTCAACGACAAAGAGGTCGTGAAGGAGTGGTTCGAAAAATTCGGCAGATAAAAATGGCATAGAATGGCAACGAGCCGACGCCAAACCGAGAGCAGAGGGTGCTTGCACACTTTGCCGAGGTGCGAAGGAGGAAGACCATAGGTCAATGGCATGCGTTCGCTTACGCTCACTGAATGGCATTGAATGACAAAAATTAGGAACAATGAAGAAAGTTCACAAAATATATCTGATATCACTGATAATCATAGCCGTGCCTTTTGTTGCGCTATGGTGCCTCGCATTATATGAGTTGGAACACGATCCCTATTCATTATCGAGAGAGAATCCTGACTATGTAGAGACTCTTATAGAGGTCGATTTACCCGATATAGACGCAACTAAGAGCGAATATACTAAGAGCGAATATAATGGTCAGCGTTGGCTTGCACACAACTCAACCTTTAAGCAATCTCTGTCGGAAGAGTGCATCAATCAGTTAGAGCAACTATGCAAGGATAACGACAAGTGGAGCAAAGAGCGTGATTGGCAAAATGGAGAGACATACTATTACTATTATTACCAATTTGGCAACGAGTGGAAACCAGATACAATTTGGTGTAAGATATACAACAACCGTTGCCATTGGGGATATACTACCGACCACGGAAATATGGGGATAGGTATTGCACTGGTAATGCTTCCTATTTTAGCCGTAACAAGCATTGCTGTTTGGACTATTCTATTGTATGCAACTGCGGGAATTATTTATTTGATTAGGAAAAGACGAAAAAACAATAGTGCCATTCAATGTCATTAAGCAATCTATGATTGCGCTTGCCATTAAGGGCGTAGCCCGAATGCCATTGAATGCCATTTATAAAAAAGCTAATTTTAATTTTTAATTATGTTTTATCACTTATTTGACTATTTGACCAGCCACTTCGACCTTCCAGGTTCGGGCTTGATGCGCTATTTGAGTTTCCGCTCGGTTATGGCAGTGGTTATGGCATTGCTGATTGTTATCTACTGCGGTAAGGGCATTATTCGTGCCTTGCAGCGCCACCAGATTGGCGAGAGCATTCGTGACCTCGGCTTGCAGGGACAACTCGAGAAGAAGGGCACTCCAACTATGGGTGGAGTGATTATCCTTCTCGCCATCGTCGTACCCGTTTTGCTCTTTGCTCGCTTGGACAACATCTACACCATTCTGCTCCTCGTGGCAACCATATGGTGTGGTGCGATTGGCTTCCTCGACGACTATATCAAGGTCTTCCGCCACAACAAGGAGGGATTGCAGGGCAAATTCAAGATTGTTGGTCAGATTGGTTTGGGACTCATCGTGGGAACAGTGATGTGCTTCTCGGAGGATATCGTAGTGCGTGAGCATACCACCGTGCCTGTCGAGCAGCAGATTGTCGAGCAGACGACTGGCGAGACCATACTCATCTCGTCGCAGCAGATTCATATGAGCGAGGATGTTATGAAGACCACCAAGACAACCATTCCGTTTGTCAAGGACAACGAATTCGACTATAGCTGGTTGGTTGGAGGAAACAAGACACTTGCCTGGATACTCTATGTGCTGATTGCCATATTTATCATCACCGCCGTATCGAACGGAGCCAACCTAACCGACGGACTCGACGGCTTGGTGACGGGAGTCTCGATACCGATAATTGGAGTTTTGTCGATATTGGCATACCTCTCGGGTAACATCATCTATGCCGACTACCTCAACATTATGTATATCCCAAATAGTGGAGAGTTGATGGTGTTCGGTGCTGCAATGGTGGGAGCATTGATTGGTTTCTTGTGGTACAACTCCTTCCCTGCGCAGATATTTATGGGCGACACTGGCTCACTCGCCATTGGTGGCATCATTGCAGTCTTTGCGCTCTGCATCCGCAAGGAGTTGCTCTTGCCGCTCTTGTGCGGAGTATTCCTCGCCGAGGCGGTATCGGTTATGGTGCAGGTAAGCTACTTCAAATACACGAAAAAGAGGTATGGCGAAGGTCGCAGAATATTGCTGATGTCGCCACTCCACCACCACTTCCAAAAGCAGGGTGTCTTCGAGACAAAGATTATGATTCGTTTCACCATCGTCTCGATTATTCTCGCAGCTCTTACACTTGCAACTCTTAAGATTCGATAAAATGGCAAAGTTTATAGCAGTACTCGGAGGAGGAATCAGCGGCTACGGCTCGGCAATACTCGCAAAGAAGCAGGGCTTCGATGTTTTGCTCTCGGATATGGGACAGATTTCGCCACTCTATCGTACTCGCCTCGACGAGTGGGGCGTGGAGTATGAGGAGGGAGGACACTCGGTGGAGCGTATCCTCACAGCCTCGGAGGTGATCAAGTCGCCAGGTATTCCCGACAAGGCACCTTTGGTGAAGGCTCTGCACGAGAAGGGTGTACCCGTCATCTCGGAGATGGAGTTTGCTTGCCGCTATATGGGCAAGGCGAAGAGTATCTGCATCACTGGCAGCAACGGCAAGACCACAACCACCTCGCTCATCTACAAGATTATGAAGGATAGCGGAGCGAATGTGGCTCTCGGAGGCAATATTGGCGAGTCGTTTGCCTACTCGGTGGCGACTGGCAAGTATGATTGGTATGTTTTGGAATTGAGTTCGTTCCAGCTCGACGGAATGTTCCGCTTCAAGGCCGATATCGGTGTGCTGATGAACATCACGCCCGACCACCTCGACCGCTACGACTACTCGTTCGAGAAGTATGCCGCATCGAAGATGCGTATAACCCAAAATCAAAACTCGGCCAACTACTTTGTCTACTCGGCCGACGACGAGACCATCTTGCGCCAGATAGAGCAGCACGAAATCAAGGCGAAGGAGTTGCCATTTATGATTCACTCGGCCATTGCAAGCGGTGCGGGCGATGCCTACCTCGTTGAGCCGACCGAGTTTGTAGCTACCGTAGGCAAACGATCGCTCAAGATTGACATTGCACGCCTCAAGATTAAGGGACAGCACAATACCTACAACGCTATGGCAGCAGTTTTGGCAACCCTTGCAGCAGGTGTCGATGCGGAGCAAGTCGAAAAGTCGTTGTACGATTTCAACGCCATCGAGCATCGACTCGAGCCTGTAGGCACAAAGGATGACATCGAATATATCAACGACTCGAAGGCTACCAATGTCGACTCGGCGTGGTATGCACTAGAGAGTATGACTCGCCCAACTGTATGGATTGCTGGCGGAACCGACAAGGGTAGCACCTATACCCCACTCTTCGACCACGCACAGAAGAAGGTGCATACACTCATCTCTATGGGTGTGGACAACTCTCGACTCGAGAAGGAGTTTGAGGGCGTTATTCCGAATATCATATCGTGCCACTCGTTCGAGGAGGCTATGCAGGCGGTGGTGCACTCGGCTCGCAAGGGCGACACAGTATTGCTCTCGCCGGCGTGTGCAAGCTTCGACCTCTTCAAGAACTACAAGCAGCGAGGCGAGATGTTCAAGGAGTGGGTGCGTGAGAATATCCTCAACAAATAGCATATTATGAAGCAGAACGAGACCGAAAACATAGAGCAAACAGAGGAAAAGAGCATTCCTTCGATCCTCTCCAAACGAAGACTCTTACCTGGCGATAGAGTGTTGTGGGTTATTGTAGCGATGTTCTTTGCAATATCGCTCGTTGCCGTATATACCGCCTCGTCGAAACTCGGCTTCAGCGAGGGAACTATAGATGGTGAGTTGCGCCACCACTTCATCACATTGTGCGCCTCGGCCTTCTTTCTCGTCGTTTGCTACCGCATAGGGGCAAACTTTATGCACAAACTCACCTGGTTGGCCTATATCGGATCATTCATCGCTACACTTATACCCTACTTCCAAGCACCGATAAACGGAGCGCATCGTTGGATAGAGATCGCTGGCCACACATTCCAGCCGTCGGAGGTACTCAAAATTGCGACCATCATATTGCTTGCATCACGCCTCTCGGAGCGACACCATATGATAAAGAAGATTCATCTGCTGCCTACGACGCTCAATCTCCGCAAGTGGGCAAGCGAGCGTGAGCGCAACATCATATTCGACGAGATTTTGCCAATCATCTCGCCGATTGCCCTCACCTGCATGGTGATTCTGCCCGATGCGACATCCTCGGCCATACACATCTTCATCGTCTCGATGATTATGCTCCTCATTGCAGGTATACGCCTCAACGAGATTGCCAAATTCGTGGTGATGTCGGCCTTTGTGGGCTTGACCGTAATATTTACCATTGGCCGTGGCGAGACGGTTATCAATCGTATCAAGAGTTGGATTGGCATCGAGACTGTAGACGACAAGAACGAGTCGAAGGACTCCTACTACTCGAAGATGGCCATTCAAAGCGGAGGCATCTTTGGCGTTGGTGCGGGTCGCAGTATGATGCGCACCAAGCTGATGCACCCCGAGAGCGACTACCTCTTCGCCATTGTGGTCGAGGAGTTCGGACTGCTGCTCTCCTCGGTGATCATCTTGCTCTACCTGTGGCTCTTCTTCCGCTCGTTGCGCATCTTCGAGAAATGTGAGTGGCTCTATGGCGGACTCGTCGCCGTGGGGTTGGCTCTGCTCATCACGACGCAAGGCTTCCTACACATAAGCGTTGCCTTGGGCATCTTCCCCGAGACTGGACAGAACCTTCCGTTCTTGACACACGGCCGTACGGGTATGTTCTGCGCCTCGATTGCCGTGGGCATAATATTGAGCATCAGCCGTCAGAGCGAGCAAGGCACGCTTCTGCCACCGTCGCAACAGAGCAAGGATAGGCATATTTAGTTGGGGCTAATGGCCATTAGCTTTTATGTAATATATAATATAGGTATAGAACGAAGTTATGGAGGTAAGACTCGACAAATATTTGTGGGCAGTACGCATATTCAAGACACGAAGCGATGCGGCCGATGCGGTGCGCAACAACCGTGTACTGGTGAACGATGCCTACGCCAAGCCATCACGAGAGGTGAAGGTAGGCGACAGAATAAGCGTGAAGCGCACGCTTGTGACATACTCCTACCTGGTGAAGGATCTAGTAGTAAATCGCCAGCCTGCAGCCAAGGTGCCCGACTACTGCATCGACACTACACCGCAGAGCGAACTCGACAAGCTCAACAAGCCGAAGGAGACAATCTTTGTATTCCGTGAGCGAGGCACAGGCCGCCCAACCAAGAAGGAGCGCCGTGAGATTGATGCGCTGATGGATAGTATGTACTACGACGATGATGATGAATAGAAAAATCGCCAAACTTTTGGGTTTGGCGATTTTCTTGTTATTTGACCGACACCTTACTCTCGGTCGGGATAATCTCGTAGGTGTAGCCCTCGGGGAGCTGTAGCTTGACATCGAACTCTCCATTGCGGAGGTGCCACTCCATATCTATCTGCTCATCGCCCACAGGGATTGAGCCTCGGCACCACTCGGTACCGCTATCGATAAGGCGGAGTCGCACCCTCTTCTCGCACGGTAACACCTCGTAGACTCCCAACACATCACGATAGAAGATGTGGGTGAGGTAGGATCCAAAGCCGTGATTGCAGCTCGCCTTTGGCTTGAAGAACTCCCAGATTGTACCCGTAAGTTCGACCATAGGCATATAGAGCGCTACCGCCTCGTCGATAAGTTGCTTGTTCAAGCCGTTGCGTGAGAGCAACTCGAAGCGGAGGAAGTTACCGATAAAGACATTCGCAGGGTGGACATTCGGATAGGAGCCCGCCTTGCGCTTCTCGGGGTGGAAGTCGTTGCACAACCTCTGCCACAACTCTGGATGGCTCTGCGGAGTTGCCACGCCGCAGAAGAAGGCGTAGTATTGGCACGACTCGGTGGTATTCTCGGTCAGCACCGCCTTACCTCGCTTATCGAGCAGAGCATTATCCACGAAGAACTCGCCATTATACGACTGCTCAAGCACCACCTTGCGGATATGCGAGGCCTGCTCGGCCAAAGCCTTATCGTTGTAGAGGCGAGCCACCACATCGAGCATCTCGGCATAGAGCATATTCGACGGATAGCTTATATCCTGAACGCACTTGTTCGAGAATGAGTAGTCGACAAAGACCCACTTGTCGAGTTTTTGGAGCAGACCATCCTTGTTGAGATATTTTGCGAAGTAGTCCACAACGCCATATACTCGCTCCTTGGCACGCTCGATGGTCGCCTTGTCGCCCGTGCGCTCGAGGTACTCCTCCAACTCCAAAACAAACCACATCGCCCAGTTCGGGATGTAATTGTGGTTGCGATGGTCGGCCGGGTAGCACATCGGCAACATACCCTTGTCGATATCCTTGAACTCCTCGGGTAGAAGGAAATTCTCGAGGAAATTGCGCTCGACACGGCTCTTACCCGAGAGACCAAACTCCACACGGGAGGTGAAGTAGCTATCGCCCAACCAACCGGCACGCTCACGGCCTGGGCAATCCATATAGATGTCGAGGACATTCTGACGATAGTTCTCTCGTGCCGCCTCGAAGATGGTATTCAACTCCTTGTTGCTCGACTCGAACTTGGCACGATGGCAGTCGGAGTTGCAGTAGTCTCGCATCGCAATCTCCTTCACCTTCAATGCCCCCTCCTCGGCAAAGATCTCGACATACTGCATCGTGTATGGCTCGAACGACTCCAATTCGTACTCGCCAGGCTGCAGGTCGTAGATGATGTACGGCTTCCAGCGCAAGCGGTTATTCGCCACACGACCCTCTTCGTTCAAGAGTTCGTCGAAGCGAAGCTCCAACTTGCAAGGGCGCTTGACCTCCACCTTCGCACACAAGAAACCGCTACTATTGGTTGTGAATTTGTATAGGTTGTCGGCAATCTCATCCGCCTTATGGATACGGTAGTCGGGGTATGCCACGCCTCGAGGGAGGAGTGTTTTATGCTCCTGCTCGACCAACTTTTCCGTTGCAAGGTCGGTTTTCCACTCCTTGTCGGTTGCCCAATCGTCGAAGTCGGCAGAGAGGATATATTGCTCGGTGTGAGGTCGCTGGAACGAGAAGCGAGGCACATCCTGAATGCGTTGTTTTAGGTCGTAGGCCACAAAACCCTCGCCTGTAGCGGCAACAACCTCGCCATCGATAACAACCTCCGCTTGGAGGAACGATGGCTGGTCGAGGAGGTAGTAGCTCGGCGAGTTGTAGCCCGCCACCTCTATGGCAATGAGATTCTTGCCTAGGCGCAGATATGGGCGGATGTTGTATGCATCGATGCGGTAGAAGTCGTGCGCCGCAACACAAGGGCCGTGCGCTACGAACTTGCCATTCACACGCAAGCGATAGTCGCACGAGGCGGTGAGACGAATGGTCGCCTCCTTGGCGAAACCGACCTCGACAACCTCACGGAATGCGAGAGTGAGGTTCTGCTCCTTCTCACGCCCTTCGCTCCATATAGGTTTTGCCTCGATGAACTCGCTATATTCGACCTGTTGTTTAGATGAACAAGCATCGAGAAATAGCGCAAAGATAAATAGTAGTAGAGTTATCATTTTGGGTGGTTTAGTTTTTTCTTTGGCGATTAGGGGTTTAAGGTGCTTATGTTGGAGGAGATTCCCACGCTCGTTACACTCGCTCGGAATGACGAGAGAAGATGGTGGCGGAAATTTTGTGCGTTATGCAGTGGCGGAAAGCGGAGCTTCCCTCAACCTTGAAATCGGAGTCTCGACAACCTCCCCTTCTCCCCCCTAAAAATTGCTTATGGTGGAGGAAATTTTGTGCGAAGCTAGGCGACAAATCCGCAGCATAGTTAAACCTATGTGAGGAATTTGGCGTCCGACGCTCTCGTGCAAAATTTACCCACCAGAACATTTTTTTTACATTTTGATGATGGAGTATATTGGGTAGTGATCCGACACATATTTTACACCAGCATACTTCTCTTTGATGGTGTGATACTCTACAACCTGCATACCTTTGCTACAATAGATGTGGTCGATAATCTTGTTGGCAGAGGAAGAGAAGTTGTTATATGTGGTGTAGTTGTCTGACAAGGCAGAGGGTGCATAGGTGCGAGTGTTCCACATATAAGACTCGATTGGGTCGAGAGCTGGATTAGCTGCAAGCATATTAAGGTCTCCTGTAAAGAAGAGCTTGTGGGTATCTTTGTACTCTTGGAAGTGCTGGTCGATAAGTTTCATACCCTCAACTCGAGCGGTTGATCCCTCGTTGTCGAGGTGGGTGTTGATGTAGTAGAAAGTCTTACCAGTAGGTATATGCTTGAAGATGCCCCAAGTGGTAGATCGAGTATAGGCCGAGTCCCAACCTTTGGATGGTGTGTTGGGTGTATCGGAGAGCCAGAATGTACCTCCGTCGATCTTCTTGATGAGCTTCTTGTCATACATTATGCCCATACACTCGCCCGAGCCCGACTCTTTGCCAGTTGTGCGATTGACGCCAAAGCCCTCGTAGTCGTCGGCAAGTTGCTCCTTGAGATAGAGCCACTGCGATTTATATTGAGCCTCCTGAAAACCGATGATTGTTGGACGATGATCTTTGATAAGTTCGATGCACGCCGCTTTGCGACTCGACCAGCTATTTTCCCCCTTGGACTCGTCATTATCGGTGCGAATATTAAAACTCATCACCTTTATCTCGTCGTCATCGGCGTACTTTTTGAATGTTGGCTTTGGTGTCGGTGTTGGTGTCGGCTCCTCCCCCGACGGTGAGCAACCCAACATCAACAACGACAATATGAGTAAAAATATGTTTTTCATAGTTTTGTTGTAATTACATCTTTTCCCACCTAAAAATTGCTTATAGTGTAGGAGATTCCCACGCTCGTTACACTCGCTCGGAATGACGAGAGAAGATGGTGGAGGAAATTTTGTGCGAAGCTAGGCGACAAATCCGCAGCATAGTTATACCTATGTGAGGAATTTGGCGTCCGACGCTCTCGTGCAAAATTTACCCACCAGAACAATTTTTACAATTTGAGGATAGAGTAAATTGGATAGTGATCCGATACGAATGTCACACCGTTGTAGGCATCTTTGATGGTCTGGTACTCAAGAGGATTCTTCATCTCCTTGCTATAGTAGATGTGGTCGATCTTACCCTTCTTGTTAGCGTCGGAGAAGCCGTTGGTTGTACCATAGTCATCGGAGCGATTAGCATAGGTACGAGCATTACGCATAAAGTCCTTGATCGCATCGATTGCCTTGTTAGAGGCCTCGATATTGAGGTCACCAGTGAGGAATAAGTAGTCTACATTGCCCTTATACTCCTTGAACTTGTTAGCAATAAGAATCATACCATCTTTCTGTGCAGCCTCGGACTCGTGGTCGAGGTGGGTGTTGATGTAGAGGAACTCCTTGTCTGTTGCGAGATGCTTGAAGAGTCCCCAAGTAGCGGTACGATAGTAGTTTGCATCAGAGTGCTTCGATGGCTTATCGGGAGTCTCCGAGAGCCAGAAAGTGCCGCACTCAACCATTTTTACAACACTCTTGTCGTACAAGATTCCCGGACACTCGCCCGAACCCGACTCCTTGCCGGTCTGACGATTTACGCCATAGCCGTCGTAGCCCTCACTCTTCAACTGATCCTTGATCCACACCCACTGTGCGCTATATACAGCCTCCTGAACACCGAGGATGGTTGGCTTATGATCCTTGATAAGTGCGATGCACGCCTCCTTGCGGTTATCCCAATGGTTAGGAGTGTTCTTATCCATAGCCGAAGTGCGGACATTGAAGCTCATAATCTTGATTTCGTTCTCCTTGGCATACTTTTGATACTTCGATGTTGGCGGCTTCGGAGCAGGTGTTTCGGAAGGATTGCCACAGCTCGATGCGAGCAACACAACGCTCAATAAAAGGAAAAGTGTCTTCATAAATGTAGTTGTTTTAGTGTTGTTTTTTGAAAAAATATTGTTTTTGTTTTCGTTTATCATCTTGTGAGCGAGCCACATATACCTTCTCGCCTGTATATGGGTTTTCGCCCGTGTAGAACATCACCGACGAGAGTGTCATTGGCGTAGGGGTCAAGTCCTGCACCTGCTCCAAGGTGAAGTTCAACTTGCCAAGCACCCTCTGCGACAAGGCTCGCATATCGGCCTCACGGCAACCTGGGTGCGAGGAGATAAAGTATGGAATGAGCTGATAGCGCAGACCATTATCACGGCAGATGCGGTTGAAGTTGCGATTCAACTCCTCGAACAACAAGAACGACGGCTTACGCATAAGTTTCAAAACGCCATCCTCGGTATGCTCGGGTGCAACCTTCAGTCGTCCCGAGGTGTGATGCACCACCACCTCACGCAGATAGTCCGAGTTGTCGAACAGGTCGTAGCGGATACCGCTACCGATATAGGCGTGCTTGACACCCTTGAAGGTGCGAATCTTGCGATAGAGGTCGAGCAGAGGGCGATGGTCGTTGTTCAGATTTGGACAAACCTTCGGATGCAAGCACGATGGGCGCACACACTTGGCGCAGGCACTCTTATTCTTGCCACCCAAGTTATACATATTTGCCGAAGGGCCACCGATGTCAGTAATAGTGCCTCGAAAGTCGGGCATCTTGGTCACCGCCTCAACCTCACGCATAATCGAAGCC
>JAEIGA010005394.1_pt1 | contig 19563 bp, 18 predicted proteins | sample 9270691 | NCBI WGS metagenome assembly JAEIGA01 (sample SAMN17057246, study PRJNA624740) | gut metagenome | biome: biome; isolation source: fecal sample | host: Bos grunniens | place: China: Xizang | collected 2019 | reverse complement strand
TTCCTTCCGGTGCCGATCCGTTGAAACAAAAGCCGGTATCCGCATCACAGTAGTTTCCCGCACCACAATCGGCATCCGTTTTACACCCATCCGATTCAATGGCTCCGGTTGCAAAATAAAATTCCATGGTGTTGTTGTCTGATTCGTCACACGGGTCTTCTTCGGTGATATGTTCATCATCATTTACATAAACTGAGGCCATGGGTTTTAAGGCATCACCAACCATTTTGCACACTCGGGCGGGAACCCCGCTGATTCGAATGCCGTATTGAGTTTCATCTTCGGGGTTTGGTAGAACCGTAAAATCATATCCGACGGTTGTTTTTGTTCCCCATTCGGCCGACAAGTTCGGCATTCCGCCAGTTCGTGAGGCTTGTGTAATGACATCCACCCCCAACAGCATCACATCATTAATCGTTTCATTCGCCCGATATTTATCCATTCCGTAGCTGTATCCTGCGATAGCGCCAACAGATAGAACACCGATAATTGCGAGTGTTCCCAGCATTTCTACCATAGAACGGCCGGATTCAAATTGCTTCATTATTTTTACTCCTTTTTTTGAATTTTGTCTGTCATAAAAAGGGTCGTTTTTGTGACAGATAAAATAACGCAAATTCAAGATGTTAGACTAAAAATAAAAATTTTAAAATAATTGATTGATTTTGTGTTGATTTTTTAATTATTTTATGCGATGTTAAAATCATTAAAAACAACAAAACAAAGTCTGTCACAAAAACGACCCTTTTCGTGACAGATAAATTTTTATGAAACCGGTTGATGTTGTCGGCTAAAATACAATTCTTTAGAAAAGTATTGTTATGAATTCACCTTATTTTTTATTTAGGTGTTTTGGTGAATTCTAAGGATGTTCCGTCAGATAGTTCTAACGTTAATCCTGTATCAGAGGCTGTATAACCAATGACTTTTGTCAGATTTTGTAAATAATCTTGTTCCGTTTGCATTAATTCGCTAGGGCCCAACATTAATGTGGAGGCGGCACCGGATAATGTCAATTTTCCATCGGGTCTAAATTCATAGGTTCCGAAATACCGATTGACAACTTGTCCAAAGTAGCGGTTATCAGTGTCCGAAAAAGTCAGTGTAATGATGGCATCCTCGGGAGCATTGTTTAAGGTATATTCAATACCAGTCAGTTTTTTTGTTTCTCGGTTAAGCAAAACCTCTGTTAAGCACGCCTCTTTATCTTTTAGACGTTCTTTGCATGATTGAAACCATGTTTTTTCTTGAGGCGTCAGATTATATTCGTCTTTACATCCTAAAATGGTTAAACACATTAAAATGGCAATCGATATTTTTTTCATTTTTGTTCTCCTTTTCTATAGGCATCATAATTTAAGATATTTAAAAAATCAAGATAAAAGGCTTGAAAATACAATAAAAGTATTCTAAAGTGAACTCATTGTTATTTTATGAAAGGATAAACTAATGAAAATAGCTATTATCGGAACGGGATATGTCGGATTGCCGACCGGCGTTGGTCTTGCCGAACTGGGGCATCAAGTGACCTGTATTGATACGGATAAAAATAAAATTGAGGCATTAAATGCCGGTAAAATTACCTTGTTTGAGGAGGGTTTAGAGGCTTTAATGACCAAAAATATTCGGGAAGGGCGGTTGTACTTTACAACCTCAAAAGCGGATGCTATTCCGTCTGCCGATGTGGTTATGATTGCTGTTGGAACGCCTCCTCATCCGGTAACGAAAGAGGCCGATATGAAATTTATTCATGCCGCGGCCAGAGAGTTAGCGCCTCATTTGTCCGGTTATACGGTTGTGGCGACAAAGTCAACTGTGCCGGTCGGTACGGGTGAGGCCGTTGAAGCCATTATTCGTGAAGTTAATCCAACGGCAGAATGCGATATTATTTCTTTGCCGGAATTTTTGCGTGAAGGGTTTGCCGTTCATGATTTCTTTAATCCGGACCGCATTGTTATCGGTACCGACAGCGAACGGGCCAGAGCCGTTATGAAAGAACTCTATAAAGATTTTGAAGGAAAATCTCAAATCTTATGTGTGCGCAGACGGTCTGCCGAAACAATTAAGTATGCCTCAAATGCCTTTTTGGCAATGAAAATTCATTACATTAATGAAATGGCTGATTTTTGTGAAAAAACAGGTGCCGATATTGCCGAAGTGGCGCAAGGTATGGGAACCGATAGTCGAATCGGAAATAAGTTTTTAAATCCGGGACCGGGATATGGTGGCTCTTGTTTTCCAAAAGATACCATGGCGATGGCCTATATGGGGCGTCAAAACGGTGTGAATTTGTCTTTGATTGAAAACACAATTGAAAAAAATGCTCTGCGTAAAGAACGAATCGCCGATGAAGTGTTGCGTGTGATTAAAGGTATTCGCAAACCTCGGGTCGGTATTTTGGGATTGGCCTTTAAAGGCGGTACGGACGATTGTCGTGAATCGCCGGCTATGCAGGTCATTGAGGCCTTACTTAAAAAGAAACATAACACTATTGCCAGAATTACACATTCCCAACCCAAGTTAATTGTGTATGATCCAGAGGCGATGGAAAATGCCAAAAAAATGTTGGGGCGCAAAGTCAAATATGTGTCCAATGAATATGAAGCCTTGGAAGATGCCGATGTGATGTTGGTATTAACCGAATGGCGTCAATTTAAAGGGCTGGATTTGGCGCGGGTGAAATCCATTATGCGTGGGAATAAAATTATTGATTTACGTAATCAAATTGACCATGTATCGGCTATTGCCAACGGGTTTGAATACAAAGGAGTGGGCCGGCCTCTGATGAAACCCAAAAAATAATGAGAATTATCAAAAAAATAAAAGCGGCCTTCGGGTCGCTTTTTTGCCATTATTTTTCGTTTGAAGAGGCTTTATATTTTGCCATTAAAGTCTCTAAAATCAACCAATCATCCGGCTCGTCAATTTCTACGGCCGTATAGGAGGGCATCTCATAAACGGATACTTTTTCACATAATAAAATTCCGTTGTTCTTCAAAATATTCCCAACTTGGGCTAAATAAATAGCACCATTTTCCATAAGTGTGCCGGCAAAGTTTTGACGACGGGGTCTGTTCATATAATCATAGTTAATCGGATGACCATCTTCGGTCCAATAAAACCGTTTTTCACGTACGCAAGTGAGGGCGCTATTTGCCTGATCAGCCATCATTTTTTCATAAATACCCGTTACATGTTCTGTTTCTGTCAAAGGAGAAGTGGCTTGCAATAAGAAAAATAAATCATTATCGGCATAATTATATTTATTCAAATATTCCAATACAACATCGGCAGTCGGAGAGGTATCCTGAGCATTTTCCGGATCACGATCATATACTTCAACTTTTGGTAAGTTAAACGATAAAACCGTTTGTTTAATTTGTGTGCTGTCCGTCGCAATAATCACTTTATCAATAATCGGACTATCGCTGGCGGCTTTAGTTGCCCAATATACTAATGGTTTCATCATTAATGGTTTGATGTTTTTTATCGGAATGGATTTTGAATTGCCACGAACGGGGATAAAAGCAATATTCATTATTTTTCTTCTTTCATTGATTGGATGATTTTTTCGTCACCGAGCATATTTAATTTTTTTAGAAAAGGCAAGTAATAATCTTTGTTTGCCGTAATGTAATACTTAATTTTTTTCGGAGGAACTGAAAAAAAGACACTGCTGGCGTATCCGGAAACAGTATCCGGCATTAAATCTGCCAGAATTAATACCTCGAATGGGATATGTTTTGGAAATATAACGGTGTTGGGAATATTTTTTTGAATTTGTGTTGCGATAACTCGGTGAGCCAGGTGGGGATGTTCTTTTAAAACCAACACTCTGTTTTTATCATAATTTTTAAATAAGGTACTGATTGTTTTGATTTGTTCTTCTTCTGCCGTATGGGAGCTGCGAAGCAGAATAAAATCAACTTTTTTGTTTTGAATTTGTTGCTTATAGTGATTCACGTCAAATCCGATTAAAGAAAACAAAGCTTTTTTTTGTTTTGGGGTTAAGTGTCTTGCTATCTCGGTCCAGTCAATGTTTCGTATGTTTTTATCACCAATAAATTGTACAAACAAGTTAAATGAGTTGTTGGTTTTCATGTAATCAACAAATCCAAAATAATAAGTTGTCGGGTACAGGGTGTGAAATGTTAAGTCATAATGATGCGAATATTTTTTTTGGTCTTTAAAGATGTTCATTAGGTCAGTTTTATAGTCATTGTTTTCAGGGTTTATCAAAAACGTATAATATTTTCTTGAATGAACGACATTTGATAGTCCGTCTTCATAAACATACAGATGATGAATTTGTTCGCGGGGAATGATTTTTAAGATTGGAATTAATAAGCTGTTCCACCAGAGATTCGAATGGATAATATACTCGGCCTTTGGATTTTGATCGTATATCATTTGAATATTTTGTACCATAATATCCCAAGACAGATTGTTTTTGTTTTCCGCTATCGGTAACTGAATTTGAATGGCATTATAGTCAGATAAATTTACACGTTCATGTAAATTGGGAAAACGCCGCCAAAAAATGAATTTTTTGTCTCGAACCGGTTGATGAATGAAATCAATCATTTGCAATAATGCCGGTGTCGTCGCATAATCAATGTAAATGTGTATCTTGGGTTTTAACGGATTTAAGGCGTACCCGATTCCAAAACAAAAGAAAAAGATAAAAACGGCTATTTTGTGGAACATTTACGCATATCTTTCAATAAAGGGAATGTGACGACACATAAGATTAACGATAAAACAAAAAAGATGCTCCACCCCCATTGAATGGCTTTTTCCGGCGTGGAGCATGTATGATTCATGCTCCATAAAATGCCGTCTAATATGATACCAGCACTGACGGAAGCAAATGCCGACATAAAGGATTTAAACACACTGTTGACGGATAGATAAATCGAAGCATCTTGTTCCGGGATATGTAATAATGACATATTATTCATTCCCAATGTAATGGCAGATTGGCTGATACCCAACAGGAAATGAATACCGATGAGGACGGATAAAGCAATCGTTTTGTTTGGAATAAACAAACACAGCATAAATAAGGCGATACAAATCATAAATAATGGTACGGATTTTTGTAAGATTTTTTGGCAGTTTTTTTTGTCAGCCATTTTTCCCCAAGATTTAACACTGAAAGCATGTGTAAATTGTGAAATAACAGTTAAAATAACGACAATCGGGGTTGAAAAGCCCAGTATTTTTAACATGAATACCGTCATAAACGGTGTAATAAAATTGACGGTAAAATTAAGAGAGCCTAAATACATCAATAAACTTTTAAAGGGTTTGTTTTTAAATGTATGAGCTGTTTTTTTCAAAAAAGAGTCTGTTTTTTGGTATGATACTTTTTTATTTTCGACTTGTGTCAAGGTATAAACGCCGTATAAACCGATTATAAAGGCGATACCCAATAAAATAGAATAGGCAAAAATCGTGTTTGATGTATGATATTTTTCAACATACCAAATGAGGGTCGCTCCCGCCCCATAGCATATAATTTTCGCAATCATCATCCATTTAAAACGATGCGAAAAAAAACGCCTCATTAAGTTGGCCGGCACCAAAGACTTCATCCATGGTAACCATGCTCCGCCGGCAACTGAGCCAATCATGTATGTGGCCGAAAAACACCCGATTAATACAGCTAATGCCCAAGGAGAACCCGCCCAGAAAGCCAAAATTGATGCCACCAGATAAAACGGGCGAGATAAAGCGGAAAATAAAACAGATATTTGTTTTGGTGTTTTGCCGTTTTCGATTAAATAAGCGGACAATAAATGCATTAAATTGCCGACAAAACCAATGGCACCCAAAAAACCGATAGCTATATTTCCGGCTCCGAACATTAAAGCATAGGCAATTAAAAACGGACCGGTGGCCAGTGTATCCATGGCGCTGGTTGCAACACCGCCATAAAAAACATTGTTCAGTGATTTACGTAACAAAGATGTTTGGGTCATCCGTCTGTCTCCTGAAAAAATGGTATTTTTCAGGCAGTATAAAAGACTTCATCATCCTTGTCAAGAAGTTACAACCATTTTACTCGTTTAAATAAATAGGCCAGTAATAAACCGATGAGGGCAATAAAACTGACAGTGATGGCCAATCCATAGGGGGCGTCTGAAAAGGGTATGCCGCCGACATTCATACCAAATAATCCTGTTAAAAATGACAGAGGCAAAAAAATTGTGGCAATAACAGACAGCATATACATATTTTTTTGGCTTTGTTTAACATCATGTTGATTTAATGCTTCTTGATTAATACGGACTCTTTCTTTCAGTAAGGAAATATCCTCAATGATACGTTGCATGCGATGAAAGCTGTCTTTTGTCAGATAAATCGGTGGATTATCATTCCATGGAATGGGATGACGGGATAGGATATCTAACGCTTCTCGTTCCGGTGTTAAAAAACGATGCATAATAACCAATCTGCGCATTAATTCCGTTAAGTTATCTGATAATGTTTGATGCATTTTATGGGAAATAATTTTTTCTTCTATATCATCTAGGTACTCTTCCATGTCGGATACGGTGTTGGCTGTGGAGTTTAGGGTGTTTTCTAAAATAACTTCAATTAATTGCGGTGTGTTTTTGGGGCCGGAATGTTCATAAAAATCGCTCATGATTTCTTTGAACGAGATGGCAGGATGAATGCGGACCGTAATAATGCGATTTTTGGTTGCCCACACTCTCAAGAATACCATATCATCCGGTTCCGAACGAGGGGTCAGATTGACCGTTCGTATGACAAGCAACAAACCGTTTTTATGAATAACACTGCGCGGGCGGGATTGTAAGGTATTGGAGAGGGTTTCTTTTGTCCATTCATCCAGATACACATCGTTTTGCAAAAAACGGATAGCTTCAGGGTGCGATAAATTTAAATGTATCCATAAAATGCCGTTTTTGGGTTTCCACTTCATCACTTGCGTGTCGGTTAGCAAAGTTGCTCCGCCATAACTGTCCAGCAGAACGGCTCCGACTAACCATTTATCTGTCTCAACCATTATATTCCCCCTTTTTTCTTATATTTAAAACGGTAATATTTGTGCGTCAAGAGGAGAAAGTATTTTTCACAAAAATGACCGTTTGTTAAAAAGTTTTATTTTGTACTTGAAATTTGAAGAATTTTTTGCTATTATTAAAAATAATTTTTCAACAATTAACTAAAAAAGGATCGTAAATATGAAACAACAAGCTAACTTAATTCGTGCCGGATGGATTATTGAACACAACGGCAGACAATGGACAGTTTTAAACACAGCTATTACAAAACCGGGTAAGGGTGGGGCTTATATCCAAGTGGAAATGCGGGATATTAACTCCGGAAATAAAACAAATGAACGATTCCGTACGGCTGATACAGTTGAAAAATTAATGAGCGAAACAATTGATTGTCAGTATTTATACAGTGAAGGTGATAAATTGTTCTTTATGAATAAAGAAACGTATGATCAAATGGAAATTCCTGCCGATATGATGGGTGATTCCGTCGGCTTTTTGCAAGACAATATGGATGTGACCATGAATTTAATTGAAGGTCGTCCGGTGGGCGTTTCTTTGCCGCAACACGTTATTTTAACTGTTGTTGAAACAGAACCGTATATTAAAGGTCAAACGGTTACAACGTCCTATAAACCTGCGATGATGGACAATGGTATGCGTGTGATGATTCCGCCGTTTGTAACAACGGGTGAAAAAATCGTGGTGGCAACTGCCGATACAACTTACGTTGAAAGGGCAAAATAATGGCCGAAGTCAAAACGGAACATCGGCGGATTACGCCGCGGGTTCAAACGATGCGGAAACGTCCGGAAACCCGTGAAGAAAAAATGATTGCGGCGTTGTCCCCAAATTTGAACATTATGGTTAAGGCCGTTCGGGCCGCCGGTCGGCGCATGGTTCGGGATTTTGGCGAAATATCCTCTCTACAAGTATCCCTAAAAGGGCCGGGGGATTTTGTTTCCAATGCCGATATGTTGGCCGAAAAAACGTTAATTGAAAAGTTGTCCGAAGATCGTCCGGATTATGGGGTTATTACCGAAGAAAGATCGGATATTTCTCCTAAAAACGGATGTGAGTATACGTGGATTATTGACCCGATTGACGGTACAACGAACTTTTTGCATGCTATTCCGTGTTTTGCCGTTTCTGTGGCTTTAAAACATAAAGATGAAGTGATTGCGGGGGTCACTTTTAACCCTGTAACAAACGAGTTATATTATGCCGAAAAAGGACAGGGGGCTTTCTTGATGACACCGACCGGTAATATGCGTTTGCGTGTTTCCGGACGTGTTCATTTACCGTATTCTTTGGTGGGCAGTAATGGATTTAGCAGTGCTAAAAATCGTCAGATTATGGAACGATTGGTGGATAAAGTAGCCTCTATTCGTTACAACGGGTGTACGACTTTATCTATGGCAGCCGTAGCGGCCGGTCAGTTGGATTTATATATCGCCACTCAATTTAAGTCTTGGGATTTAGCGGTCGGCTTTTTGTTGATTAAAGAATCCGGTGGATATATCAGTGATTTTGAAGATCATAAACATATTAATGAAATTATGGCCAGTCAGACGATTATTGCCGGTAATTACAAATTGAAAGATCAGGTTTTAAAAATTGTAAGGGGGTAAAATGAAATACTTTTTGTTATCTTTTCTGGGATTAGTATTGTGTGTGTGTTCTTTTCAATCACAAGCTCAGGAATTAACACAAAATCGTAAGATAACGACCTTCGCTCCGTTAAGTGCACCAGTCGGTAAAACGACTCAAAAGAAATTGGTCAGCCAAGCTTCTAAGTACGCACGTACGACCATTTTGCGTTTTGAGCCGGGTCAAGTTGAATTGTCTGAAATTCAAAAAGAAATACTGTTCCGTGTGGCAGAACGATTGGCTACCAAACGTGGTGGTTATGTCATTGCCACAGCTGCGTCAACGGATATGGGTGTGTCCGGTGCTCGTGTGCGTGAGATTGAACAGTTTTTAAAATCTTATGCGAATACTCAATATATTTATAGTGCCCGCTTTATTAAACCCGAACATGTTGTGGGCAGTGTGAATGATACTGTAAAAATTGTAGAAAAAAGATAAAAAAGACTTGCATTTTTATTTTTTTTAGTGTATAAAAGGCAAACAACAGTTTTAAATATAGCAGAAAAGGATAAAAAAATGAAAAAAGGCATTCATCCGGATTATCATGAAATTACCGTTGTAATGACGGACGGTACCGAATATAAAACACGTTCAACATATGGCAAAGCCGGTGATACTGTTCGCTTGGATATTGACTCTTTGTCTCATCCGGCTTGGACAGGTGTTCAACGTTTGTTGGATACAGGTGGTCAGTTGGCCAAGTTTAATAAGAAATTTGCAGCCTTTAAAAAACCGGCCGCTTAATTGTATATTTTCGTATAACTTAACTTCCTTTAACCTCTCTGATAAAGAGAGGTTTTTTGTATCTTGAAAAGTACAGGCTAGGCCGGCGGGAACTTTTTTTTGGGGGGGGGTAAAATACTCCGTTTGTAAAATATGTTGACAAAAAGGCACTTGCGTGTTATACTGATAAAACGATTGGTTAATTTAGGAATTTTTATATGCAAAGTGACTTAATATCTATGATTCGTAACGGTAATCTGAATGATATTTCCAAATCATTAGAACAGGGGGCTGATGTTAATCAGGTAGATGATCGGGGTTGGTCGCCCTTAATGCATGCTGTTTTTATGGGAAATCCGGCAGTTATTAAAATGTTGTTTAATGCCGGGGCCAATAAATTTACTAAAAATAGGTATGGCAGGACCTTGTTGACTCATGCCGCCAGATTCGGAGATGCTCAAGTGGTTAAGGTTTTGTTAGAATACGGGTTGGATAAGGAGGCTCGAGATAGAGCCGCTGGTCAAACCCCATTGATTTATGCTGCCAGAAAAGGGCATCTTGAGGTTATCAAGGTACTATTAAATGCAGGGGCCGATATTAATAGGACTGATAAACACGGACGGACACCGTTAATGCATGCAACTGATTTATTACAGTATGATGCCGTTGAGTTATTAGTGAAAAAAGGGGCGAATCGCTTGGCAAACGATAAATTTGGAAATACGGCTTATGATTATGCGTTAAAATGGGGGGATAAAACATTGATGAGATTGTTGAGTGAGCCACGGGTTGTTGTTAAGGCAAATAACGTACCGATAAATTCTGAACACCTCAGATAATTAGCCGCTGTATATTATGGAAGCAATAAAAAAAGTCCTTTCATTTTCCGAAAGGACTTTTAATTTTTGATAAAACAGATTTATTCTTGGTTTTGATACGCCGCAAAAGCATCTGTAATTACTTTTTCATTGACGGTAACCCCTATTTTATCAGCATAGGCCCCCATCAATTCGTTGACTAAGCCTTCTCCGGTTTGCGTTTTTAAGTTTTGTTTTATAACACCAACACCGAATTCGTCCTTTTTGGGATCGGCCTTTGTGATAGAGGTTACCGTAGAAACCACAACTCCATCGGGTATTTCGGTTATGACGGCATTTTTATTTCCGATTTTTTGAGAAAACACAGTTTTCATAACAGCATTTGGCAAGTCAGTCGTTTCACGAGTAATATTGTTTTTTTGTTCTGTGTTTAAATTTTGAAATAACCCTTGTGTTTGTAATCCATTTCCGTTCAGTGTTTGTTGTAAAACTTTTTCGGCGGTTTCATTTAATTTGTTTTTTTGTTGTTCTGTTATCCATAGTTGTTTGAGGGCCGGTTTGGCATCATCAAATTCTTGTGGAGCAGAAGCAATAACGTCTGTTACTTCCGCCACGATATAACCGTTTTGGAACTCTATAACGGAGGATGTTTCGTTTGGATTTAATAAGAAAATATCTTGTAACAATGTTGCGGATTTATACGTTTCATCCAAAGCCGCCCCATCCGGTTTTGTACCGGTAATATCAAATGTGCCGAGTTTTTTGATAGGTAATGATAGAGATTGTGCTGCCTGTATCAGAGTGTCTCCTTGGCCTAAGGCATCTTCTAAACGACGTACAATTTCCTCTGTTTGTTCATAGGCTTGTTCTGAGGCTAATTGTTTTTTGATTTCGGCTTTGGCTTGTTCTTCATTCGGTGCTTGAGCTGCTTGAATATCGCGAATCAGCATAATATGCCATCCTAATGATGTTTGTATGGGTCCGACGATTTGATTTTTTTGTCCGTCAAAAACGGCCTCAGCCAATTCAGTCATAATATCGTCTTTGCCCACCCATCCGAAATCGGTTTGAGCTTCGGATTGCCCCGCTTTTTCTTGAGCGGATTGACGGAAGTTATCGGGTGTTAATTCGCTTAAAATCGCTTGCCCGTCTTCCTCGGAATTGACCAAAATTTGATCTAACAAGCGTTTTTCCGGTGTGCCGAGAGATGATTTTTTTTGTTCGTAGGCTTCATCAATTGCGGCAGAGTCAATGCTGATATTCTCGGCAATATTCTCTGGAGTGATATGGACGATTTGAACCGTTCTGTATTCCGGTAAAATAAAACGATCGGCATATGCTTCATAATATTCGCGTAATTCTTCATTTGACGGAGTCTCAGTGATTTTAATATCTTGAGGATTAATCGTCATAACATTTGCGGAACGTTTTTCATTTTTGTATTTATAAACGGCTTCAGCTAAAATTTGCGGATTGTATCCTAACTCTCTCACCGTTCCGTTTAAATGTTCCATTGCCAACTCATCACGTAATTTATAGGCCAGCTCTGTTTCACTCATGCGTATTTGGGATAAGTAAGCATAAAAAATGCCTCGGTCAAAATTACCCAAATTATCCGCAAATGCCGGATTGCGTTCCACATATTTTCGAACGGCGGCATCTGACGCGCTTAAGCCTAATTCATCCCGTACTTGGGCCGAAACACCTGAGATAATTTGACCTTGTACAGCTGTATCTAACAATCCGTTTTTGATACCGTCTGCCGGAGAGATATATGTGCCCCCCATCAAAGTACTCATCCGTTGTCTTTCTTTATCAAAAGCCGCTGCCAGTTGTTGCAGTGATATGTTTTTTGAACCGATTTCAATGGCCGGCTTATTGCGAGATAAACTTAAATTTGTTAATCCGCCCAGTCCCCAAAAAACAATCATACTGAGTCCCAGTACCGTTAAAACAATTTTAGCACCAATACTTTTGGCAAATTTACCGAATGATGAAATCATACTTTTTTCCTTTTGTTAAACTATTAATGACGCAAGTGTACAATAAATGCACGTTGTTTGCAACTTATTTTTGACAGTATAGGTATCTTTTTTGAAGATAAAAAAAGAGGGCGCATTGCCCTCCCGTTTGTTTATTTTTGACGCATTTTATCTTGTAAGAGTGTTATAGCCTCATCAAGCGTTGGAACTGTACCGTCTTTTCTAGCAGATGCCATCATTTTACCACATTTAACATACGGACCATAACGGCCAACTTGATAGGTAATTTCTTGATCATTCCATTTACCAAGTGTTTTAACTTCTGCTTTTACCTTGGCACCTGATAACAACTCCAAAGCACGTTCTAACGTAATTGTTAACACATCATCATTTGGTGTTAAAGATTGATATGTTTTACCACGGCGCACATAAGGCCCAAATTTACCAAGCCCCGCATCAATACCTTCTTTTGTATCAGGATCAACGCCAAGAACGCGTGGTAAAGACAATAAATCCAATGCTTTTTTGAAATCAATAGATTCAGGTTCAGTCCCTTTTGGAATACTGGTTCGTTTGGCGTCTTTACCGTCCCCACGCTGGACATACCATCCGTACGGGCCTTTGCGAACTGAAATTTCCGCTCCACATTCATCACGGCCCAGTGAGATATTTTTACCGTCATCTACCGTTGGTTCAATGGCTTGACCGTTTTCATCATATTGCGGGGCTTCAATTTGGGTAAATTGTTTGGTGTATTTACATTCCGGATAATTGGAACATCCGATAAAGGCACCAAAACGACCAACCCGCAAAGATAGTTTTCCTTTTTTGCATTCCGGACAAATTTTTGATTCTTCTGTTGGGAACAAATGTTTTTCCAATGTCTTAGCCACCGTTTCCAACACATCACCCATTTTGACGGGATCAACTTGTTGTACCGTTCCGTTGAATGGCCCCCAAAACTCATTCAAAACATCTTTCCATTTGGCTTTATCATTGGTAATGTCATCCAATTTATTTTCCAAATTGGCCGTATAATCGTATTGAATGTATTGGTTAAAATAATTGTCCATAAAGGCCGTTACAATACGTCCACGATCTTGAGGCACAAAACGTTTGTTGGTCAGCTGAACATATTCACGTTCTTGCAATACAGACAAAATCGTTGCATACGTTGACGGACGACCGATACCCAGTTCTTCGAGGCGTTTCACAAGGCTGGCTTCGGAAAACCGTGGAGGCGGTTCCGTAAAGTGTTGATCGGCCCGTACGCCAAGTGTTTCTAGGGCCTCAGCCTCAGCCATCATCGGCAATAATTTATTATCGTCATCGCCTTTATCATCATCAATATCTTCTTTGTAAACTTTAATAAAACCTGGGAAAGCAATTGTTTGCCCCGTGGCTCGTAATTGCAATTGACCATCCACAGAGGGAATATCAATACCGACTTTATCCATCACGGCACTTTCCATTTGACACGCCACAGTCCGTTTCCAAATCAATTCGTAAAGTTTGCGCAAATCCGGCGTTAATTTAGCCCCGATTAAGGCCGGTGTTCTGTTTGCATTTGTCGGACGAATGGCTTCGTGAGCCTCTTGTGCATTTTTGGAATTATTTTTATAAACACGTGGTTTTTCGGGTAAATATTCCTTGCCGTATTCTTTTTCAATCAAGGCCCGAATTGTATCAATGGCCTCATTAGACAATGCCACCGAGTCCGTTCTCATATAGGTAATCAAACCGACTGTTTCGCCACCAATATCAACACCCTCATAGAGGTTTTGAGCTAACTGCATCGTCTTTTTAGCACCAAAGCCCAGCTTACGAGAAGCCTCTTGTTGCAACGTAGAGGTTGTAAAGGCCGGTGCAGGATTACGTTTTGTTTGTTTGCGTTCAATCGTCCCAACTTTAAAGGTGGCATTTTCTACACGTGTTTTGACATCGCCAGCAATTGTTGAGTTATTTAAACTGAATTTATCTAATTTTTGACCATCAACATGGGTTAATTTTGCCGTAAATTTTTCTTGACGCAGTGTATTTAAATCGGCCTCTATCCCCCAATATTCTTGAGAAATAAAGCCGGCAATTTCTTCTTCACGTTCGCATACTAAACGAAGCGCAACCGATTGGACACGACCGGCCGATTTAGCCCCCGGCAATTTACGCCACAATAACGGAGAAATATAAAAGCCCACCAAATAATCCAACGCGCGTCTGGCCAAATACGCATCCACCAGTTGCATATCAATATCTCGTGGATTTTGAATGGCTTCTAAAATTGCCTTTTTTGTAATTTCATGGAATACCACCCGTTTTACCGGAAAATCATCTTTGATTTTTTTGCGTTTTTTCAGTTCTTGTAATACATGCCAAGCAATGGCTTCCCCTTCACGGTCGGGGTCGGAAGCCAAATACAGTTCATCGGCCTTAGATAACGCCTTAATAATTTCCCGAACGGTGCGTTCACCTCTGGCTTGCACTTCCCAATCCATGGCAAAATCTTCATCCGGACGCACGGAGCCGTTTTTTGCCGGTACATCACGAATATGGCCAAAACTGGCCATTACCTGATAATCTTTTCCCAGATATTTATTGATTGTTTTTGCTTTTGCGGGGGATTCCACAATGACAAGTTTCATATTCATTTCCTTTTTAATCAAATAATAAAGAAACACGTCCGCCCGGATGACGTTCTATCCGGCCGGCCAGTTCTAATTCTACCAAAATAATATTCACAATTTGTGCGGATAACTCGGCACCGCGAATCAGTTCGTTTATACCGGTTGGTTGCGGACTTAAACAAGTTAAAATCACTTGTCTGGCTTTGTCCAACTCATCATCGCTGACAGACGGATAGGACGGTATAATCATATCCTCATTCATGTCGGGTTCGGCAAACAAGTGTTGATTGGTTAAATCTTCTAATTCATATAAAATATCGGTTGTATTTTCAACCAAAACAGCCCCTTGTTTGATGAGCTTATTAGGACCTTCACTGCGTGCATCAAGTGGAAAGCCGGGGACTGCGAATAACAGCCGTTCTTGTTCTTTAGCCAATCTGGCCGTAATTAAAGAGCCGGATTTTCCTTGAGCTTCAATAACGACAACGCCGCGAGACAGACCCGAAATAATACGGTTCCGTCTGGGGAAATTTTGCGGAGACATTTTTGCCCCGAACGGCAGTTCGGAAATGACACACCCTCTGGCGCATAAAGTTTCAAATAAATCGGCATTTTCGGCCGGATATACTTCATTGAGCGGTGTGCCGACAACAGCAATTGTACCGCCTTGCCCGATATCGGCCCCTAAGGCGCCTTCATGAGCGGCCGTATCAATTCCTTTGGCCATGCCGGAAATGATGACGTAATCGCGTTGGGCTAAATCTAAAGCCAATTTTCGCGTAAAGGATTTGCCGTTTAATGAGGCATTACGTGTTCCCACCATTGCGACGGCATTTTTTTGCGTTAAAACAAAATGCCCTTTTGTAAATAAAACGGGCGGTTTATCCGATGTTTTTTTCAAAAGTGTTGGATAATCCGATTCGCCGGATACAATAATTCTGGTATCAAATTCTTCGGCTAATTTCAACTGCTCATCAACTTGTCGTTCGTCGGCAATTTTAATTTCTCTGGTCCGGCCGCCTCGACGGGCAAATTCATCTACATGGGCCAATGCTTCTTTGGGTGACCCGAAAAAACTCAGCAAACTGTGAAACGTAATAGGTCCTACGTTTTCGCTGAATGCTAATTGCAACCACTCTTTTTTTTGTTGTTCAGATAAAATCATTTTGCTTTCTTCTTTAAATTAATTTTGGATTCTTCCCCTTTAATTAAACGCTTAATATTGTCACGATGACGCCAAAAAGATAACAGGGCTAATGCACCATAAAATAGGGCCGGTACCCATCCTGCAAAAACCAAGGCATACAGAGGGGATAGCGCCAGTGCCGTTAAAGCCGATAAGGAGGAGTATTTAAACGAAACAGCCATTGCCAGCCATGTCAAAGCCGTTAAAATTCCGGCAAAGGGTGTCATTGTCAACATTAATCCTAAGGTTGAAGCAACACCTTTCCCACCTTTAAAATTCAGCCAAATCGGGTAGTTATGTCCGATAACGGCGGCAAATCCAGCAATAAACCCCACTGTTTGCGAATCGTAAATCCATGAGCATAAAAGAGCGATAATCCCTGCTTTACCAATATCAAAAATTAAGGTTAACAGAGCTAAATCTTTGCGACCGGTTCTGAGCACATTCGTTGCCCCGATATTGCCCGATCCGATTTTGCGAATATCTCCCAAACCCGCTAAACGCGTGAAGACTAAACCGAACGGAACCGAGCCGAATATATAACCGAGTATCGCCGAGACAAATGATGAAAATACCATGAGGGACCTCCTTTTTTATAAACTTATATTTTTTATTTATACGGATGATTGAATAAAAAAGCAAGGAAAAAATCCGTTTTTGGTGATTACCGAAAGAAAATCAGATACAATTATATTATATATAATAAAGATAAAATAAAAAAATATTGACAAATAACAAAATAAAGTGATATAGTGTCCTGTATATCATTGAAAGGATAATATATGTTATTTAAAGAAACACAAAACAATATTAAATTTTATTCAGATGAAAAACTGTCTTTTAAACGTAAAACGGCTATCGGATTATTGGCAGTGGCGGTAGTTATTGGTGGTATCAGAGGGTGTATATCCTCTAACGCAGAGGAAAAAGGTATGCCGGTCAGACCCGCGATATTAAAAAAAACTGTCCCTGTTCATGTGATGCAAAATACGCGTAGATAGGGTACCGGGTTGGCATGAATACATGAGGGCATTTGTTTGTCCGAAATGCCAGAGGTAAGGGGCCTGCGTTTTATTTCATTCCTTATTTCGGATTCTACCAACTTTTACATAATTTGTTGGCAGCCTCATATGATTTAGGTGTGTCAATAGCCGCATTTTTTTCGGAAATTTTCCGATTGATATGATTTATCAGCGGTTGAATGTCTTTTTGAATTTTTGCAAATTGGGCATTGATAACTTGTTGAGCTTGAGTGGAAGATGCAACAACCTGCGGTTTTAAAGAGGCAACGGATTTACGAATCGCTTTTTCAATATCTGCCTTAAAGAAACTCATGGCCTGACGGTGAACAGCAACATGATAATTTTCATGGTCTTTAACAACCCGATATTGACATGAACCGGGTTTATAGTCTTTATGAATATACACTAAGATATCGTCATAGCCGATTTGAAAATTAACTTCTTTTAAACTGACACATGTATGGCGTGAATTTGTGACAGTATGCGGTTTTCCGGTCATTTTAACGTCTAATTTTGCCACGGTTAAACCCAATGTTGTGTTTGGTGTACCCGGATATTGCGCGATAAAATCTTTACGTGCCATGTTTGTAATATATTTAACTTTTCCTTGAGAGGCCGTTACAACAATACGTGGTTTGTTTTGCGGACAATCGGCAGCATATCCCGTCCAGGTATAGAGCAATATCAATAATACCGTCGCAATATATTTTTTCATATTAAAACCACTTCATCTTTTTAAACACAATAATTTGAAAAATAACGATAACCAACATAATTAACGAAATAAAAACGAACCCCATTTGATTGGAAGCAAACGGAATACCACCGATATTGGCCCCCAATAATCCCGTTATGAATGTCAGTGGTGTAAAAATGACCATCACGAATGACATCATATACATTGTTTGGTTGAGGTTCACATTGGTTTTTGAATCCAATTCTTCTTGAGTCACGGTTGAATGGTCTCTCGCAAAATCCAAATCTTCCACAGCTTTGGCCAAATCCATGTACACATCCCGCAAACGAACTGAATCGTCTTCAGCGAGCAGTGGATGAGAAATATTTTTCATAATTTTAACGATATTGCGTTGAGGAACTAAGTATCGGCGTAACCCTACAATTTTGTGTCGTAAGTCAGAAATTTCATCCCGCAAGTGTTTATCCTTAAAACTGTCTGTTTTAATGACGGCTTCTTCAATTTCATCAACTTCATCATCAATTTTATCAATAGCCTTTGTAATACTGTCCGTCATTGTTTCGGCAAGCGTTACAAAGCAATCAATCGGGGAAGTAGGACCTTCACCATGTTTAATTTTTGAACTGACCATTTTGACGGCTGGCATTGAACGGTGAGAGAGTGTTAAAATACGATTTTTTTCAATCCACATATGAATGGCAATCATATCGTCTACGTCATCTTTTTTGTGTGTTTTTACACCGCGCATAACAACCAATAAACCATCATCATGCGCAAAATACCGAGGGGAGGTATCTTCGTCCGTCAAATTTTCAATAACGGTTTCGTCTAATCCCATTTCTTCAAGCCACTCTTGATTTTCTTGATCTTTGTAGTCAATGTGAATCCAAATATTTTTACGTTTAAAGACGTTTTCTTGCTCTAAATCAAGCTTTTCAGCGCCACCTTTGCCATCTAAGGCAAAGCAAAATTCGGTTGTAATATTTGCCATGGGATTACTCCGTTTATTATTAATTTGACTTCTTTATAGCGCCAAAAAAAAGACAATGCAACAAAAAAACACTCCCACAAATTTGTGGGAGCGTCTTTTTTATATCCAATTAGATTAGAAGCTGTATTTCAACTTAACTGAACCTGATTGTGATGTTTGTTTGGAACGCAAGTTCGCATCGTAATTGAATGAAATATCTAAATTACGAGCAACTGTTGTTGTGATACCGGCACCGGCTTCAACAGCAAAGCGTTTTAAACGTTTTCCTTCAACCATATAGTTGGTTGCACCACCAACAACGCCGACAATACTGGAAGAATTATCGGATTTGATGTCATATGTGGCAGCTAAACGAATTTCAGGTTTCCAAACTGCGCCTTTTGTTTTATAAGCTTTGGAAATCTTTGTTCCAATTACAGCTGTACCAACTTGAGAGTTTTTACCATCAACAGTTGTTAAACCATTGGAATAGCTGTCTGGAGTAATGTAGCTATAACGAAGTCCTGCATAATTATCAAAGAGTCCGCTTTGGTAACCAACGTTGGCAGCAGCTGAATAGCTGTCTACATTGTATTTGCTGATTAAGCCCAAAGATGTTTCTTTGTAATTTGAATGGCCGTAGTTAGCGATACCGCTGACATACCATTTGCTTGGTTGATATTTACCGTACAAGAAGATGTTGTCGGAATAAATTTGTGTTTTACGAGCACCGGATTTTACATCTGTTGCTGTGTATCCATATCCGAATCCCCATAATAATTTATTGCAAACATCAAAGTCTAAACCGAGAGCAAAACCTTGGCTATATCCATCAAAACCATTGCCTTGTGTATTGTGTGTTT
>JAEIGA010005393.1_pt1 | contig 19563 bp, 31 predicted proteins | sample 9270691 | NCBI WGS metagenome assembly JAEIGA01 (sample SAMN17057246, study PRJNA624740) | gut metagenome | biome: biome; isolation source: fecal sample | host: Bos grunniens | place: China: Xizang | collected 2019 | reverse complement strand
TGTAATAATGAGTTAAATGAAATGTTGCAAATTAAAATTCAAATTCCTTGTAATCCGCTTAAAGTTTCTGATTTAGAAACAATAATTCAAACTCCTTCTGCAATGATGGCGCTTATGCCTTTTATAAATGAATAAAAAATAAAGCCCGCTTAATAGCGGGCTTTATTTTTAAAATGGAGTGGCAGAAGAAAACGGAATAAAAAGAAGATAAATTGTTCCAGAAATTTCAGGCCAATAAACACTAGAATTATTAGTAATTGTTATCCGTATTTTTTTTGAGGTACTTATAGTGTAAACATAATGATTATTAGACTAATCAGGAGTAGGAGTAGAATTTTCTTCTACATAAAAAGCATCTACAGCAATTGTAAAACGCGGATAATAATTTGAAGTACTAGTCGTTACAGCAATGTCACCTAAAGAATAGCCACAATAAAACATATCTTCTCTATCAGTTCCCAATAATTCTACATCAAAATTTATTGAGGAGCCGGTGCTGACTGAACTGGAAGACTAGAAAGTTACTGGATATTTTTTCATTGGAATGTTTCCTTCGTCTAAAACTAAATTATTTCCATGATAAATATTCCAATCACCATTTATTTCTACCGCGTTTAATTTATTACCAAACATTCCTATAGATACATTAGAACCTCCATTATCAAAGAAAAGTGTGCAAGTTCCTAAATCAGCACTCACAATTTCACTCACCATGCTTACCTTATCTTTAACTTCTACTTTTACATATATTGTTGCCTCACTGCTAAGATTATTCAATATTTCAAATTTTTTATTCAAAACATCAACAAACTCTTCATCATCAGTATTTAAAACTTTTGCTGGATACCAAGTTTCTTGATTGCTTTTACTATAAAATATTTTAATACTTGTGATAGAATTTTCTTCATCCTATCCCGCGCCTGTCGCCCAAGAGAAAAAATCAGGAGTAACATCTACTTTTATATAATTACCCCCTGCATCAGCCTCCCCGGCATTGTTTATTCTAGTAGCTTGTAAAAATTCAATCTAAGGTTTATTATATTCTTTTATGTTTAAAATACCTGACTCAGTATTAATTGAAGCTCCATATGAATTTGTAATAGTTGCGTAATAAGTTAATTCACCGAAATCTTCAATAGCGTTAATTGTGTATTCATAAGTTCCATTATTAAGAGCGGCCTAATATGAATTAGAGCCACAATGAAAATAAACCGAAGAAATATTAGCTGTTTGATCACCAGCATATACATTACTTAATTGAAATTTAATATCAGACCATTGAAAATATAAATCATTTAATGAACCAGTTGAAGATACACTTAATGCCCCTGCGGTAGGGAAAGGCATTTCCCCAATTTTAAAATCTGCACTCGCAACTACTTCGTCCCCGCCTCCAATTATAACTCTCGCATTTGGATCATCATCCCAATTTGAAGGAATCGTTACGGCACAATGCGTTTGATAAATTCCACTTACATTAATAAATGAATATATAAATAGTGGACTAGAAGGAGTTTTATTTTCATTTACATTAGATACAATATAGCTATTTTTCATATAACCATAAGGGACATACGCAGTAACTTGTAATTCTTCTCCAGGTTTAACAAATTGTTTATTTAAAAATATAGATATATTACTATCTCCACCGCCTCCGCCGCCTGATTCACCGGTAGTATAACTGACCTGAAGCACCGCGATAGCGCTATTAGGGTCTGCAGTCCCTGTCCATGATACTTGAACATTCTATCCACCGGTTTTTCCACTAAACGCCGAAGCCGAGCCGATAGAATTAGCAGATGGATTTATTTTTGAACAATAAATTCCAAAAGCTGGAATACTAAAAGAATCAATTTGGTTATTACCTAAAAAAGCAACTGAATTTAGAGTTATTGAACTTATATTTGAAGGAAACTAGCCTTCAATTCCAACCTAGCCAGAGGAAGAATTTGTATAAATTATATTTATATTCATATTTATTATCTCCATTTATATTAAATAGTAATCCAACGTAAAGCAAGACCGTTACCAACTTTTTTCCACTACCAATAACCAATATTACTGGTTTCGGCCATAATAATATCTGTTTTTATATTGGCCCTAGTAATTGATAAAGTTTCATTAGATATATAAGCAACTTTCTTTTCACCCTAATAAAAACCCAGCTCTGCATTGCTCAAACGAGTTTTAAAATCATTTACGCCAGTAGTTTTTGGCCCTATAGTGATACCTTCACTATCCATTCTAATCATATTATTAACCTACTATTTAAGGTTATTTGTTTCAATACTGGCAAAATTTAATCCAGATGCTAAAACTGGTGAAGTTGGATAAACACCGCCGTTTTTCCACATAATAAGATTTCTTGTCCAATAATACGGCTAGGTTTCATTCCATTCTGGACAATAATTAGTCCAATTAGGGTCCTCTGATGGTGGCTCTTGATTATTTTCTGCACTCTAAATATACTATTCAACAATCTTATCAATTTCGTTATTAGTACCGATACAAACTGGATTTGTATAACTTATCTGTCCATTAGAAATATATTTTGTTCTGGTCCAAATATAAATATCTTTAACATCACTTACTGTATAAGAACTATTCCACCCAGATTCGGGAACAATAGTTGAAGAATTAGAAAAAGCATATTCAACATCTGGAGAAATTGTCATTAAAATCCAATTATGTCCAAGTTCATTATATCTATATATTGCATTTTTGTCGCTAGAATTAATCCACAAATCGCCCTCACCAGGATAAAGATTAGGTATATTTGGGCCAAGCGGATTCATTATAGCTGTTGCATAATAAGTTTTTATTTTTCCATCCGCAGTTTCCTGTGCAGTATGTGCCGCTTCTAAGGCCGCGGTTGTAGCAGTATCGGAAATTTCTAACCAATAATAGGTTACATTATTATTATCCTTCTATGCAATAAAGCGATATGCCTAGCCAGCTGTAACAGATTGAGAAGGTGTGCCAATATCATAATAAATATCCGAAGTATGCCGAAGAATTATTTCAAGGTCTGATGGAGAATATCCACTTTCTGTATGTTCAGTTGTCAAACCCCACTCTTGTTCAAGAACAGGAGGCAGCCATTTAGAAGCTGCGTCTAAAGTTAAAGGAGTTGGCGCGCCGACATAGAACCAGGTATCAATTTCTCCATCTATCTACTGCTATAAATTTTTAATAGTGCTATCATCCGCTATAATAGTTGGAACATAATCATCTAAATAATCATCAATACTAACTTCTTCTTCATTATTGACTATTGTTAATGCAGTAGCTTTAATCTCTCCTTTTACAGTTAAATCTCCTGTATCCGCATCTGCATAAAATACTTTTTCATTATCATAATTTTTTAAAGTTAAACCATCCCAACTTATCGCGACTCTTTGTATTGGATAATCACTAATTATTTCTTGTAAAAGGCCCTCTCCGTTTTTTATCCAAGCGCCACTTTCTGCGATTAAAAATAGGCCGTTTTCCTCTAGTTTTACATACTATTTTTTATCTACTCCATTACTTGTATTGATATTATTTAAAAGGGCATTTTTTTTCTCTAATTCTTCTTGTTCCTCTTCTGTTAGAGGCTACTACCTCTCTAATTCATCTACTCTCTACTATATTCTTGCAATCGCGGCTCTATCGTCAGTGAAAGACTTATATGCAAATAATCCATCACCATTTAACTAAAAACGTAATTTATCGCCGGCATACACTTTTATTCTATTAGTGTCTAACTGCCCGGCAGTAATTAAATCTGCATTAATTCCTTCTGGTGTAATACCTGTATTCCATTTCCAGTCGCCTGCATCGTTCTTTTCTGTAGCTGTAAATATACCGCCTCCTCTAAAAGCAACGACTCCACTATCACTTGTGCCCCAGATACCATTAGAATTACTGATAGTTAAGTTACCATTATTAAAAGCATAGTTTAAATCTACATGTCTTATTACATCCTAAACCGCTTCACTTTTTAATGTTCCATCAATTGTAACAATATTACCGGCAGAGGTTAAAATTGGCTCAGCATTTTTCATCGCCTCAGTTTGCGCTACAATTGTAGAAAATAAATCCTCAAATTTATTTTTATAATTTTTAATTTCAACAGTATCTTCCCAAGGACTATCTAAATTTAATTCAATTTCTGAAATATACCCCATTACATTTTCAAATTTTAAATCAACATCGTTGATATGTGCAAGAACGCCAAGCATATCATAAGCACGATGCATAAAATTTTTACCATAAATATTTGGGTCAATTTCATAAGAAACTTTCGGATAAGCATTTTCTCGTGCGATTTGTACAGCATCTAAATAAATACTATCCGCGGCGTTAGAAAGCGTATAAGAAACATTTATTGTCCAAATTAGTCTCGCTTCTTTAATAATTGTTTCAGGCTTTAAAGTAATATAATAACCTTCATTCTCATTATAACGAGCCAAAACAGTATAATCTTCATAATTATTTAACTGCTTTAAATTATACTTTACATTTAGCTAATCGCTTGAAGTTTTTAAATTCAATGAATCTATTTTAATACGAGGATAAACAAGCGGATATGTGCTCCAATCTTGAGTAATACCACCTTGCTAAATAGTTATTGGCACCCATTTATTTTTTATATCAACATTATATACATAATGCTCAACATCGGTTACTATTTCTTCATTCTCGACCCTTGTTGATAATTTACCTAAAAAGCCAGTGTCTTTCATAAAATTTAAAATTATATCTTCGCTAGGGACGTCATTTCCGCTCGGAACCAAACTTTCATCTGTAATTAAAAGAACGGGTATAATATTATTTTCTCCATTCTTCATAAACGCCAACTAACATAAAGACCCTAGTGGTAAACTTCGTAACCTATTTGGCTCATTACCAGGATTACTATAATCATAAAATAAAAAACTTAATTCATCTAGGTGCTCGCTAATGTCTAATAAGTAACCGCTTAAATCAATAGCGGGATAACATAATTGTTGACCTTCAATTCCTTTAGAATATGTGCCAAGCTATTCACCATCAAATGGCTATTCATCCCAAATAAAACTCAAATTTGGGGTTGTCCCAGGTATCTCTTGCTCTGTACCACTCAATTGTATGCTATCAATAAATTTATTTCCATAATCAATATAATTTTCAGGAGTCCAATAACCTTCTCGTAGCGCGGACCCCATTTCAATATTGAAATAATTTATTAATTGCTTTTTTGTATCTAATAAACCTTGCTAGGTTTCTTTTAAATCAGCAATACTTTCTTCCATATTTGGAATCTATTCTTCCAAATCTTCAATTATCTTCTATTCTTTTGCCAATCTAATTTCCCAAACTTTTTTTACATTATCATAATAAAGTTTTGGCCTATAATTATAAATAAGATATACTATTTTAGAATCTTCGGTTGTCGCATAAATATTATTAATACGAATTAAATTCCCACTATCATCATATTGCGGGCTCCATCCTTCGATTTCTTCATCAAATACGTTCTCATTATCTGTAGTCGCATAATTATATTTCCTATAAATATGTAAAGAATTAATATCTATACCTTGAACGGTAATTTTTAAATAATAATAATTTTCTTTATCCGCGCTTATATTTTGAGAGTCCTATAAAAGAATTCCGGTTGCTGGATTATTTGCAGTAACCTCTACTGTTCCATCTCCTTGAGTTAAACTCTCAAACATTTTGTTTGAATCCTCAATTCTCGCTTCTGCGAGGGCGCGCGAGGTTTTTGCAATCTATAAATTAGCCTAAGCCGTAACTAAATTGTTGCTAAGAACGCTTAACTATGAATCAATTGGTATCAATTGATTATTAATTTCATGCATTTCCGCTTCAAATTTCTTAATTAATTCATACTATTCATTAGATATAGTACCAATTTCATATAAATAATCAAAATTTAATAAGTAATCTTCTTTACTCGGATTAACTTCTGTATCCATAATACTTATTAATCCAGAAGCACTTGTACTATCAGTAATATTTTTTACATATAATTTAGTCACCAAATCAGTGCTATCATTAATTCTTTTAACCATCGCTGCGGAATTAGGATAGGTAAAATCAATATAACCAAATTTTTCAGCGTAAAAATTATTATAAAATATTATCTTTTTATCGATAATATGATAATTATCATCATATTCATATATATATTTACAATATACTCCAAAAGTCTCCGCTAACTTTTGAGTTATGTTATAATAATTACTTTCTTCAATATCAACATTTCTACATTTTTCATGAATCATTGAAACATCTTCAGCAACTAATTTCCCATCTTGTATACCCCATGAAGTCTCATAAGGATCTTCATATATTTTATCACGGTCTAGCCCCTATAAAGACTACTCCATTTCAATAGAATAACGCCACTCACGTAATAAGTTACTTGAATCTGTATACTTTGTAAATAATTCATTTAACCAAAATTGAATGTTATTTAAAGGAACGGTTTGCTCGTTCTCTTCTGCTTCCGCAACCGCGTTTTCATAATCTTCACTATTTAATGAAACCTTATAACCCTATTTACCTAATTCATGAAATGCAAGACCCTCGCATTCTACATAGCAATAAAGCTAGTCTTCTTCATGAGAATCTTCAACTTTAGTAATTAAAAATTCAAAAACTTTTTCATCATCAGTTGCTTTATTAAAAATAACTTTTATTTTTCGCATATTCGCGATTAAATTACCATTTCTCGTGTTATGCCAATTTGGATTCTCCAATCCATCTTCAAGATACATTGGAATTCGGAAACTTAATTCTTGCGTGCCATCAATATTAAGTTTTATTACTCCCTCTTCTATTTGTCCTTTATTCTCTAAATCAGAATACTTTAGGACAGCTATAAAACTGTCCTAAAGTGTCCAAATAGAGACTTCATAGCTACGGATATTTTCATATTCCATTATGTTGTCTCCTCCCCTTTACTCATTATAAATATAGATATTTGTATTTGATAATAAAGTTTTCAAGTCCATTATCAACGTCATGATACGTTCGATATCCATATTTTTTACCATTAGGAGTATCTTCCCAATTTTTTAAAGTACCGTTATCATCAAAATTATTCCTCTCGTCTATAATTAAGTATTCTGACCTAATCATATCTCCTACATTTTCTTCCACTGTTTTTATTTCATAGTTATTATTTGTATAAGAACGGTATTTAAAAGTTCCAATCATTTCACCAGTTTCAAAATTAAAAGAAAAAGTCGCTGGCATAATTTCAGAATTTTCATCTAATAAAAAATTCTCCATTTCATCTAAAATATCATCTATATTATTCTAGTTAATTAATATTTCTTCGCTGCCATCCTAAATTTCAGCAATTGTGCCGATTGCCCATTCCCGAGGAGCATAGTGATTTACGCCAATTTTAATAGCTCGCTATAAATCTACATAAGACTTCCCCACGCTTTGTTTAATAATTTTTATTGCCTAATTATAACCGGTCCATATGCTCGGAGTAGTAAATTTAAATTCTTTTTTATTTTCAGATTCAATTGTTATGGTATTATAACTTTTTTCTTCTTGAGAACTAGACGTATCAGAAAGATAAAAAGAGTTTTTTGGAGACATGATATAATCAGATTTTGAATGTTCTAAAATTAAAAACGCCATCATTGGAAGAGGATCATATTCTCTCTATAATTGATATACGGCATCTTCCGCGGCCTAATACGTCGGAAATCCATCTTCTATAAAAGTCCCAAGATCTTCTCTATGGGTTCCGCTTTCATTAGTTATCATTCTCCATAAAGAAACGTTATAAGAATAATTTTTTTCTTGATTAAACATAGGAGTTAATTGAAATTTTAATATCGGCTTACAAGGAGCATTTCCGCCATAAAAGAAATAAGCATAAGCATTTTTTTCTAGCATTATTCCAATATCGGTATCTTCAACCAAATCGGATCCACCAATTGGCCCAACTTTAGTATTTTCAAGTCCTAATACCGCTTCTCCTGGCTGGGCTATACCGTCTCCATTGTCTAAAAGTATACCATAACTTAAACTATTCGCCACTCCATTTCCACCAACACTAATATTTTTCCCTTCTATCATACTTAAAAAAGGTACTCTATCTTCTAAAATAATTTTTAATGCGTCTGGATCATTATATACCGCAACGACTTCGCTATTAGCATCTACCCATTTTTCATAATCAATAGAATCAATATCCTTATAATAAAAAATATTTTTTAAAGAATACCAAAAAGGATCATCCATGACGAAATTTAAACTTATATCTCCCTTATAAAGAGTTGTAATAATTTCTTTATCCTGGCCAGCAAGTTTAATTTTCTCCGCATGTTTAAATGAAATTACTGAAGACGCGGGAACCTATGCTACTCTCGCCATAATCGCACGATTTGGATGCTCTGATAATATTAATTCACGCTTAACTCCAGGAATAAACCATCTATTAAATTCATCATACTACTCCTATGTCATACCATCAGTAGATAAATTTAAACTTAAACTATTTGCTTTAAAATGAGTTTTCCAGTGATGCTAACCATCTAATATTTCAGAATCTGTAACGATATCATTAAAATTTGCATAATTATCACGCTACATTCTAGCGTCATTAATTGTGCAAATTAAATTAAAATCTTCAATATGTTTACCTCCGTAAGTAAAACTTATATAAGCCCTATTTATATAACTAGTATATTTTCCTAATGAATCATGCGTTAAAGAATATACTTGAAATTGAGAGCTAGTTTCCTAGCTCTCAATTTCTATTCCTTTAATTTCTTTTTTATTAATAACATTATTAGGTTTCCATTCACTCATATATATCATTTACCTCCTTGATACTCCAGTTGGTTTAGTCTTTCTAGAAATACGAACCATTTCATTAAGAACAGCACGACCTGCCTAACGTGCATCATAATCATTGGACATTTTACTTACATTCATTACTACCTAAGCATTTTCTATAACAGTACTTTCTCCGCGGTCAATAGTATTATAAGTATTAGAATTGGCAGTTCCACGCACGCTATCGCTATAATCAGCTATTAATGCCGCTATGGGATTGCTACGAGTTAATACACTATTACGTAGCATATCTAATTGTTCCGCATTTAAAATGCCTTCCGGTTTAGACTTCGTACCATCAACCCACGCGGGGCCGGTAAAATCAATAATGCCACCTTTTTTATATACTTTAAGTGAACCAGTTGCTGCTTCCATTAATTTTTTTAAAATACCACCGGTATATCCAGATGAAGCGCCTAACTAAGCAATTCTGGCTCCTGCTGCTTCATTTGCTCTTGCAATAGAAGCATAACCGCTACCAGTATAATTTTTTCCATTAAAAATAAAACTATAACCATGATTATCATTAGTAGATGTTACCTATTCAGTAGAAGCGGTAGCAGTAGGAATAACTTCAGTTTTTGGCGTCACCGTTTTTTTCGTAACAGTTGTTGAAGAAGTTGTGGAAGAACCGGTATTGGTGGTACTACTTACATATGGTGAGGTTGCTGGTGTATAAGAGCCAGAAGAAGAATAATTATTTGTTTGTGCAGTCGTGTTAAGGCCGCCATTCCCGTAAACATTATACAAGATGCTATCAGAAACTTTACCAACTACATCAGTAATTGCTACAATGCCATTCTAAATCGCGTCCTTAATTGTAACTCCTAATTCATCAGTATCATCACGATGCGTGGTCCATTGTTCAATTTCGTTCCTCAATGCAACAATATCTAGACCCCATTCTGTATTAGATTTAGCCCACCATTCAGGATTTTTAGTAGTAATAAATTCTGCAATACTCTCAGAAGAACCCTACATAATATTTCTAACTTCTTCCCAAAGTAATCCATGAGCTTTCTAATACTCTAAAGCCTCGGCCATTATAGAAAGTTGTGAGTCTAAACGTTCAAGCTATAAATCACTGGCTTGCTTTACAGTATCAATTTGCTTTTGCTATTGATTAAAGTATGCATCCTGCTCTCTCTAAGAAATTTTCTCTTGAATGCTTCGAATCTAAGAAGCCGATGCACCAGAACGTTGTAGTATGCCAAGCTATCTGCGCAAGGAAGTCAATTCCTTATCGCTTTCTTGATCACTATACATATCGCGTTCTCGATTTAAGCTATCATTTAACCCATTAATGAATTTATCAGCAGAATCAGAAAGCGCGTCTCTCTGATCCTACAATTCATCAATTTCAGCCTATCTAGATTCTTCTAACGCTTTTAAGACTTCTTTTTCAACTTCAATAGTATTCTCTCGAATCTAAGTAAGAATTTCATTCTATTTGGTTTGAAGTTCAAGGATGGTCCCCATCTCTTCAATATAATCCTCACGTAGACCATTAATTTCATCGGTCTAAGCATCAAGCTTTGCGCTAAACGCCTCAACTGCTTCTTTATATGCTTCTTCGCGAGCCTTGCCTTCTTCATCGTACCATTCAATACGAGAGCCATCTTCTTTAAATTGTAATAGTCCTCCAAATCCAGCTTCCTACAACATTGCGTACTGTTCGCGCGCGCTGTGTACTGCACCGCCTTCTTCAGTACTGGCAAATACATTAGCAAGGAATTCTAGATTCTTCATCTACGGAGTTCCCTCTTCATTAAAGTAGAAGATATTACCCCAGGGACCATTAGCAATTTCTTCCATTCGTTGCTCATAGTACCCTTTCTTTAATTCAGCAAGTTCAACTCTGCGATCTACTTCTCTTTGAAGCATATCATAAGTCTTACGCTGACTTTCATAAATTTCTTTACCATGAGCAATACTATCAGCTTCAAGTTTTGCTCTTAATTTTTCTTCATAATTAATATCCTATTCAAGTCTATCAATCTAACGGAGTAAGTTATACCAACGCTCTAAATCTTTAATATAACCAGCATCCAGTGTAACTCCATTTGTTTTACTACCACTGCCACCGCCAGCTTTCTTGCCTAATCCGGCCTTAGAGCCAAGGTCTGCGATACTCGCGTTTAACATGGCATCCCACATGGCACGAATCTATTTTAATGCACTTAAAGCGGCAGAAGCGCTCGCCATTGCTGAACCTTCGGCATTTCCCTTTGCATGAGCGACAGCACGTTTTTCACTGCTAACAGCTTTACCACGACCAGCAGAGCCATTCTTCAACAAACGCTCAGTTTGTAAATGATTAAATACAATCGCATCATCTGGTAGATTAACAAACTCAGCACCATTCTAACCAGCAACATAATAATGACCACCAGTAACATAAAGTTCAGGGCCAAGTTCGCCCAATAATGTTTGGTGACCTTTTGCTAAGGCAACATTACCTGTTGCTCTAGTACTACCGCTCCCAGTAATAACAGATGGCTAAGGCGAAGAATTACCACTACTAGCAAGAACATTAGAGGCATGAATTATCGCGCTCGCGGCATTTTGCCAAGCGGTTTGCACTCTATATGCAGCATTAACAGCATCATTAACATTAACAGTGACTCGCTAATTACTAGCTGATAGAATTGCAGCCTTCGCTTTCTAAGCATTTGTAGTCACTAGACTTAAAGCAGAAATAGCATTACGCGCGTCTACATTTAATTTAGGGTTGGCAGAATTAATGCCTTCAATAAATTCATCAGCTTTCTTTCCAGTGTCATCTAGAGTTTTATTAGCCTCTTCTGCATTAATATTTATTGTAGCCGTTTGTAAACCTATTCTCTCTTCAATTTCCTTATTAGATAATCCTTGTAAAGAACCCAATTCTGCTTTATAATTAAGTACTACTTCCTAAACCTAATCCGTATCTCCTGTAGCTAAAGCTTTTTCTAATTCAGTTCTTATACTTTCCTAAATATTCTAATAACTAGATGGAGTAATTTCAACTTTAGAAATTCCTACTCGCGCGGTCCATTGACTAACTGTTTCACCATCTTGTTTATCAGTAGCACTTTCAAAAAGAAGCTCATACAATCCTTGACGTGAAGTAGCTGTCCTGCCACTTCCATCATCCAAAGTATATGTTATCCCTTCTTTGCCAGTTGTTACTTTTATTACTGTACCATTTAAATTCATAGTACCGACGGTTTTTCCCTCTTTATCAATTTCGACGTTTTTAACATCTTTAATATCTTTTATGATACAATATTCAGCTGCCTGCTAAGCATTTGTAAATTCTTTTCCATCAACGATATATTTTCCATTTTTCTACTATAAATTATAGCCGCCATAAAGAGTGATATTGGCTTTATCTGTTACAACAGACATTTCAGTGCCTAATTCAGCAAAAGCCGCCGCTAAGGTTTGAACGTCAGATAAATCTCCTTTTAAATTTAAATTAGAAATAATTCCAATAATTTTAGGAATTAATTCCATCTACTATTCGATGGAGAAACCTGCCTATTCCAATTCCCGCGCAGATTTAGTAAGAATATCTCTTAAGGTAACAAAACTTTCTTCTCCTAAATTAATCTTGAAACTATCTAATGCAGCCTAAAAATCAGGATTTTTTTTACTCATATCCATAATTTTTTGCCGCTATTTATCATATGCTTCTAAATACTCAGTACTATCTTCTGATTCAAACATATCTTTCCAATCAAAAAGACCGTCATTATTCACATCAATTTTCCCAAGTTCTTCAAAAGCGACGATAGCTTCAAGCATTTGAATTAAAGCATCAAGCATATCAATCTAGGATTGAGCCATTGCTTTAATACCTTCTTGTACATTTGCATTCATCTGATCAGCGCCAGAAGCAAAATCAACACCAAATTTACTTAAATCAATTTTAACTCCTTCGCCATCAATATTAGACAAAGCGCCAAAGCCAGCTTCAATAAGAGATGCCGCACTTTCAAGACTTCCATCTAAAGTATAGCCCATAAAATTAATATCTGCGCCTAAGCTAGCTAAATTGTTCATTTCATTTACAATATTATAGAAAGCTTGTATACCCATATAGCCATCTTTCGCAGAAGTATTAATAGTATTGAACATCTCTCCAATAGAATCCCAATAATTCTATGGGCCTTTAAATGCATCGGGTAAAGAACGGCTCATAAAATCATAAGAAGATGGATCAATTGCTTGAGCTCTTGCAATTTCTTGAGCTAAACTTAACTACTTTTCAAGTTCTACAGTATTAATTCCGCGTGCAGACTTAATTTGATTTTCAAGGTTTGCTATAGTCCCCATCGTATGACTAATACTAGAAAATCTATCATCAGATTTTTGAAGATTTTCAACTAAATCATCAAATATTAAATTTGCACGCAATGCATCAATACTCTTCAGGCTTTGATATAAGTCAATCGCACTTTGGTTACTTAATTTTAAGCCTTCCGCAGTTTTTGTAAAATCAAGATTAAGACCAGGATTTAATGTGCTCGCCCAACTCTATAACTTACCGGCATCCGCGCTAGATAATGAACCAAAAATACCATTTTTAAATAAATTAATATAAGTTTCAAGTAAATTTTGAATAGCATCTTTTAATTCGTTAATTTCATTATCTAATAATAAACCAGAAGATGAAGTAATATCCAAGATTCTACTTACAATTTCTGCAATATTGGTTGTCGCACCCTCGTCAAGTTTTAGAATTCCATTTTCAATTACTGCTCCGGTTCCACTTATAATCTAATTAAGTAATTCTTCTGGAATTTTAGAAGTTAATTGAGTTAAATTAATCCAATCTCCTTCTTGCGCATTAATTGCATTTTGAAGTTCTTCCTTAATATTGCGCTCTGCTTTACGATTTAAATCGGCCATCGCATCATTGTAGGTTTTAAACGCTGACCAATATTCCTCAGAATTCGCTTCCCAGCCCATATAACTTGCGAATCCAGCGAAATCTTTAATACGAATTTTATTTCCGCCTATAGATTCTATATATTGGTTTATATTATTAAATTCTTTATCTAAACGTTTTCCAACAGATGCTAAAATATCGCCTAAACGAGTGTAAGTCATTCCCGCGGCATCGCTTAACGCATCTATTATTACCTATTCACCATCACTAGTTTCAAGAACTTTTGCATAAGCCGCATTTATAGCCGCAGTTGTAGCCCCATTAGTATTTTTTAATGTTTGATAATATATTAAATAAGCTTTATTTAAATCTCCAATAGATTCAATTACTCCATTGTCGTCAATCTAATAATCCGCCGCACGAAGAACATCAATAGCTAAACCACTTGCTAATGAGCCGATTCCATATTCAAGCTAAGCCTACGCATCCTCTAAAAGAACAATTGCCGCGCGATAAGCTTTTTCTATTTGATCCGCAGTAATTTCTTTTCCTTGATTCTATAAAAAAACTTTCATTTCTGCGACTGCTTCTGTTCCGCCCTATGAAAGCTTGTTAATAGTATTTTGAGCATTTTGTATTGCAGTTTCTTCGGACTATCCTAAAGTATAATAATAGTCAATAAGAGATTTTTCTAATGTTCTCTTCAGCTCTGTCGTCCGTTCAGAAGTAGAAACGAAAGACTAAATATTACTATTTACTTCAGTTAATATTTTATCTTTTGTAAAACCATCAATTAATTTATTAAATTCATCATCTGTAATCTGTAGAATTTCTTTTAATGGAGTGAGCGTAGCCTCTATTAAATTAGAATATGCTTCTCTATTTAAATAAAATTTTGTCGGATCAAGAACATCCATATCAAAAAGCTCGGTAATATTACTAACCTATAACTCCTCTCCAACTAATTCATTATACTAAGATAAGAATTGTTGCATATTTTTAACATCAGACGTTCCCTTTGTCATATAAGACGAAGCATTAGAAATAGTTGATAACCAAGAATCCGCTACATTAATAACAACGTCTTTAAATCTACTATTCGCAGCTTCGGAAAGTGATACACCTTCATCTTCCATCATCTATAAAATTTGAGATGGAGTACTTGAATATGTACCAGTAGTATAATCTTTAGTAAACTACGCTTCTATTTCATCAATATCTTTATTTAATAATTTTGCTAAATTAACTAATGTCTCATAACTAATATTATCATAAGAATTTATTAAATTAGAAAAAATGTCATAAGCATTATTTTTATATTGTTCATTGTGAAGTTTAATTGAGGTAGCCTAATCTAAGTCTAAATCCGACAGCGCCGCGGCGATTTCTTCAGCGTTACCTATAACCTTATAAACAATAGCATCGCCTTCTCCACCAATAGCTTCAACAATGCCTGTAACGGCTAATCGTGCGTATTGATCTGCATTTAAAGAATTAGATGTAATTAAAGCTCCAGATTCTAAGCTATTTAAAATAGTATTAGCAATTTCATTATTAATAGTACCATAAGTACTATAAATTAATCCAGCATATTGCATTAATTGCCCAGTATAATCTGTCGCACTCTCTGGTAGATTATTAATGTCGCCATTTTTTACTGCATTAATTAATGCGGCCTATTCTTCCGCTGTGAGCCATCCCCAATTAGTATTACCCTCTATATCGGTTCCAAGAGCAGATTCAAGAAACTATTCTATCTAACCATTCTAAAGCAAAATGGCATTAACTTGATATTCGCTATATTGTTTAATCGCGGCGACAGCCCTATCATGACTTTCTTTTAATTCAGCATAATTTTCAACATCAGGACTAATTTCTTGAAATTTTTCTTCTAAAACCTTTAATAATTCTTCATTATATTTTAAATAGCCCTTTTTAATTTTCGTGGCATTTGAATAAAAATATTTGCCGTTCTTAAATTCAAAATCATTAATAGATACATTAAGTTTATCAGCCATTTTTATCGCGTCATCTAATTCCATTCCTTTTGATGCGCTAGATAACGCTTTATCAAAATCTTCTAATTTTTTTACATTTTCTTGAGCAAAAGTAGAAAACTCTGTTTGTAAATTAGCAGGAATAATAGAAATAAGACGGTCTATAAAGCCAATAATTTCTTGAGGTAAATCTGATTCTTCAACAGCCTATTTTAAATCATAAAGTCCACTTAAAGTAAATACATCAGTATTTAATAATAAGCTCTATGCTAATTCACGGCTATTGTCATTTAAACTAATTGTAAATGATAATATACTTAAATAATTATCTAATATTCCTTGTCCGAGGTCTGCATCAAACTAATTATTTTCTATCCCTTGATAAATATTTTTATATACTTCAAAAATTTTCTATAATTCAGATGAACCAAATAAAGAAGAATCAAAAGATGTAGTCGAAAGAGTATCTTTCATTTCACTTATCGCTTCTTCAAATTTTGTTCCATCAAAAACATTAGTATAAAGCTCATTTATAGCAGGTACTAGCGCCTCGAATCCATTAGAACCAATAATATTATTTATTGCAGCGATTAACTGTTCTTGAGTATATTTACTTCTATTTTTTATAATTTCTTCTACTTTCTTTCGATCTTCTGGATTTGCTATTGAACTATAAATATTTTCAAGTAGCTCATATGCTTGAGTATAAACTTCTTCATATTGCTCTTCATTAAACTACTATAAAATAGTTTTATCTTTCTTTCTTTTTGACGGGTTCTGCTCTAAATTCTTTTTATACTATTCAAATTGAGAATATATATAATTAGAAATTAATATATCCGCACCTGCGAATTCTTTTAATACAGAATCTTTTCTACTGGAACTAGCAATATCAAGTTGTTCAGAATTAGAAATATCAACAAGTTTTGCTAAGCTTGCTCGCTCCTAATTTTTATTTGTTGTTCTCTTCTTTTCAATATCAGCATCGACAGAAATTAATCCAGCGGTATAAGAATCTATGAATTTAATTATCTCCTATAAATTTTCATCAGCAGATTTTCTTAAAGTATTTAAACTATTTTGTAAATTTTCATTATCTAAAAATTTTGTCGCATCATCAAAAAATCCAAACTATAATGCTAATAATAAATCATTAATACTATCTGCATCGACACCAGAAGGAATAACGGGATTATCACTATACGCAGATTCTACCCAACTAGTCCGTACATCTGAAGCAAAATTTTGATGCGTTTTCCCAGATAAAGAATATTCCTACTCCGCTCTTCTTAATAAAATTTCTCTTCTAGCTTCTTTTCTGTTTTTTTCAGCTTCTTTTACCGCATTTTCAGTTTGTGCAGTACTAGTATTCGCGGCATCCTATGCAGCTTCTTTTGCCTTTTCTCTCGCATCAGCCAAAAGTAAATAACTATCAGCTACATTTATTAATGCATTACCTTCTGAATCAAAAGCTTGTAATAATTCAGGGTATTTTTCAGCAAGCTAATTGCCGACTTCATAAAATTCTTTTCTGGCTTCTTCACTCTCATATTGAGTTCTTTCTAATTTTTCATATTGTTTAATTAGATCATTTAAATCCTAATAATCAGCTTTTTTCTAAATAAGTGCATTGTTAGCTTCTTCAGCTGCCTATTTAAACTTTAACGCTCGCTCTTCTGCAGTTTCATAAAATTGTCCAATGGCTTCTGCTACGCCTGGAAGCGCGGTGACGATTCCTGAAATAATACCAACAGGAGTGGGACCACCCATCATCATCATAGTTCCTACGCCCGAGGCTAAAGAGCTACCAAGAGTAAATATGCCTTTTAAATTTTTATTCTGATTAACATCAATATTTCCTGCTACCAAAGAGCCAAGCATGCCGATAGAGCTAATTGCCATGCCTGCTGTCCTATACTTGTTAATTTTCCCCTAATCACGCCTGGCTGCCAACTATAACGCCTTATTAGCTTCTTCTTGAGCAATTTCTTCTCTTTGCTTACTACCAGTTCTTTCTTCAGCTATTATATTTTGTTGCCCTTCACGAACTATTCTAGCTAATTCTTTATACTTATTTTCTTCATTTATAATTGTTCTAAACGCCGCTTTTTCGCTTTCAGTAAGTCTTTCGCCCTCTGCAACCTTATTAATTAAAGTAAACTCAGAGGCGGAGTGCTAAATCCTTGTTTTAATTAATCCAAATGCCGTAGTAACAATTTTAGCTAAACTGAAGAATGAAGCGCCAAATTTTGTAATTGCTAAAATTGGTAAATTAAAAACTTTAGGCATCTATGTAAATGTTTTTACAACATTATTACTTAAATCTAATAATCCTTTATAGGCTTTTTCTAATCCGCTGTCAACATATAAAGACTACATACTAGTCTATAATTGTTGTAATTTAGCATCAACAGAATCTAATGTCTTTAAAAATTGTAACTAAGAAGCATCCTCAGAATCCGCAGCAGTCGCGCTTAATTCCTTTAATCTATCATAAGAAGATACTAGTGCTAAGAAACGAGACTACTGTCTATTACCAGCCATAACAGTTGCGATATATCTCTAAGTATTTTTATCAATAGTATCCCAACTTTCAGCCAACTCCATAATTACGTCATCAAAATCACGAAATTGTCCCGTGGCATCATGAATAGAAATACCAACAGATTGTAAGGCTTTATCAACCTTATTTAAGCTCATTTCTTGTCCTTCACTATCAACTATCTTAGAAGGATCAGAAGTCATCTCACCATAACGAGAAATAATAGACTTCATAGCAGAACCAATGTTTGAAGCAGACTCACGAGTAGCTTCAATCATTACTGCCATCATTGCAGTTGTATTTTCAAAACTTGATCCCACTGCTTCCGCAGAAGACGCAGTCTTACTCATAGCCTCAGCTAACTCGGTTGTATCAGTAGCAGATGCGGCTGCGATAGCAGAATATACATCAACAACACGCTATGCATCAGTCATTTCCATTTTAAAAGAGCGCACCGCGTTGGTCATATAGTTTGTAGCTTCTGCATAGTCTAGACCCGAAATACGTGCCATTTTTAGAGTCTATTCTGTTAAAGCCATTACGTCAGCAGTCTACAGGCCTTGCTGATAATACAATTGAGAAACTTTATAAACGCCAGAAATTGAAGAAGCATAAGAACGAGCCATCTCAGTATAAGATTGCATTTGTCCCCATAAATCTTCCTGTGTCATATCAGTTACTATCGCAATTTCTGTAATGGTTTTATCTAACTCTTGAATGGTAGAAATTACAGAACGAATAGCATTACCAACCATTCTTACAGCGGCATAAATACTGAACCATTGCTGTACAACACCTTGAATCTTTCCAACTAACTATTCACGCGCGCGAACCTACTCTAAAGCATCTTTATACTGATTAGCCATATCCGCGCTAATTCTAAATTGTCCAGCATCAATGCCGGCTTTTGCTCCTGTATTTCTAACAGATGATACATTCGCCTATTCTCTTGCTGCTATTTGTTGTTTTAAGTTTTCTATTTCAGCTCTTAACGAAGCATTATCATTTTCAAGTTCTTTTAATCGAGTTTCTAACGCCGCATTTGCCGCTTCAATAGTAACTTTCGTATCATTAACTGCGGCTCTTTGAATTGTCTGAACATCTAATTCACTAGTTAATTCAGTAATTTCTGTTTTCTTTTACGAATCTCATTCTAGACTTTGTTATAAGCCTAATTAATATAAACCATCGTCGCGGCAGTGGCATTCTCAACTTCATTTTTCCCAATTAATTCAGTTAATACTGCTTCATTCTTCCCGCCAATATGCTCAGCAATTTGTTCAATGAAATTTCTA
>JAEIGA010005392.1_pt1 | contig 19564 bp, 14 predicted proteins | sample 9270691 | NCBI WGS metagenome assembly JAEIGA01 (sample SAMN17057246, study PRJNA624740) | gut metagenome | biome: biome; isolation source: fecal sample | host: Bos grunniens | place: China: Xizang | collected 2019 | reverse complement strand
CCAATGCGCACATACAAATCCTCGACGTTGCGTGCAAGGCACAAGATAGCCATAATCTCAGATGCTGGCGTGATATCGAAGCCTGTCTCCGTTGGGATACCATTTGCCGAGCCACCCAAGCCTGAGGTGATGTTACGCAACGAGCGGTCGTTCATGTCGAGCACACGACGCCACATAACACGCTTTAGGCCCACCTGCTGCGAGCGGTTGTGGTAGAGGTAGTTATCCAACAAGGCTGCGATAAGGTTATTTGCCGAGGTGATGGCGTGGAAGTCGCCCGTAAAGTGAAGGTTGATATCCTCCGATGGGAGCACCTGAGCATGGCCACCACCCGTAGCACCACCCTTCATACCAAAGCATGGGCCGAGCGAGGGCTCACGCAAGGCGATTATAGCCTTCTTGCCGATGTGGTTAAGGCCCATACCGAGGCCGATGCTCACGGTAGTCTTACCCACACCCGCCTTTGTTGCGGTGATGGCTGTAACGAGGATAAGGTGGTTCTTAGCAACCTTCTTATCATCGATGAGTTTATATGGCACCTTAGCGATATACTTGCCATAGCTATATATATCATCCTCGTGAATACCCACCTTTGCAGCGATGTCACGAATATTCTCGAGTTTGGTCTCTCGAGCAATCTCAATATCTGATTTCATTGTCATATCTAATAATTCTTTAGGTTTACATTAGTTCTTAAGTTAAAACACTAACGTAAACCTAAATAAATTATTATGCTTATTGAATATTTTACTCCATCTTACCAACAACAGCCTCGAGCTCCTCAACAGTGAGAGGAAGAAGCTTATCGCCGATAAAGCGGCTACCAGTCTCAGTTACAAGCACATCGTCCTCGATGCGGATACCGCCAAATGTACGGAACTTATCGAGTGCTGCATAGTCAACAATATCCTCGAACTTATGCTCCGAGCGGAACTTGTCGATGAGTGCTGGAATAAAGTAGATACCTGGCTCGTCAGACATAACTGTACCTGGCTCAACACGCCATGTAGCACGATGCACGCATGTTGCCGACTTCTGGGCACGCTCCAACACTGTTGAGAAGTCGAACGAGCGCTCGCCGATGTTCTCGCAGTCGTGAACGTCCATACCCATACCGTGACCAAGGCCGTGAGGCATGAAGAGGTACATAGCGCCAGCCTCAACAGCAACCTCAGGAGTCGACTTGATAAGACCTACACCCTTAAGGCCCTCAGCGAGCGAGAGGTATGCAGCCTTATGAATCTCTGGATACATAGTGCCAGGCTTAATCATATCCTTAACCTGACTGTGAGCACGAAGCACTATGTTATAGATGTCACGCTGCACGTCGCTAAACTTACCATTTACTGGATAGGTACGAGTGTGGTCAGAGCAGTAGCCCTCAACAGACTCGCCACCACCGTCAACCAACAACAAACGGCCAGACTCCAACACGCCATCGTGGTTGTGGTTGTGCAAAATCTCACCATGCTGCGTAACGATTGTTGGGAACGACACGCCCTGGCCATACGACTTAGCAATGCCCTCAACCTTACCTGCAATCTCACGCTCAACAACACCTGGACGACACATGCGCATAGCTGTCATGTGCATCTGGTAGCCAATCTTAAATGCACGCTCCAAAGCCTCAATCTCCTCTGCCGACTTCTTCTCACGCATCTCAGCCACAGCAAACATCAAATCGAGTGATTTGCGCTCATGAAGCATATCGAGGCGAATGCCGAGCATGTCCGCAACCTCAATCTTAAGCTCCGCACGGTATGGTGGGAGGTAGTGCACTGGGCGGTTCTGCTCGATAGCCTTGCGCAATACGGCACGAATGTCGTTACGTGGGAATGTCTTCTCGACACCCACCTCGGCACCCTGCTCAGCGATTGTTGGCATAGGGCCAGTCCAGATGATATCCTCAACAGTGAAGTCATCGCCAAAGATGAATGCCTCGCCCGACTCAGCGTCCAACAAACCAATCAACGATGGCACGTCGAGGCCAAAGTAGTAGCGGAATGTAGAGTCCTGACGATAGTAGTAGGTATTGTTTGGATAGTTGTTAGGCACCTCAGGGTTTGCTGGAAGCAAGATAAGGCCCTTGCCCACACGGCGGCACAACTCGGCACGACGGCCAATGTAAGTCTCCTTTGAAAACATAGTTTTATAATATTTATTTAGTTAGTTAATTATTTTACGCTTTATTATCTCGGAATCTCCTTATAAACTTTATCTCCGCGTCTAACCTCACTGGTCGTCTTAAGCGACATATAATCGCCCTGTTTAGCGCCCTCAACAGGGAGCTCCTTGACCATAATGCCCTCGGCAGTCTGCTCAACAACACCAGTCTTCTCGCCCATAAAGAGGAGTGAATCGCCATTGCTTACCTCGCACGCCTCGACCAACACCTCGGCAACGCCAATACGCTTGAAATAGTTAGTAACCTTGCCCATGTATACCTTCTTGAGGGTTGCCGACGAGCCGTAGTGTTGGCTGTGCTCAACCATCTTCTGCGCAGCATAGTAGCCACCCCAGAAATCACGGTTAAATACCGTGCGTAGCTTCTCCTTGATAGGCACCACGGTCTCAGGGTTATACTCGCCACGCTCCATAAGAAGCAATGCCTCGTTGTAGCTCTCCACAACACGCTTCACATACTCGCCACCACGTGCACGTCCCTCAATCTTAAGCACACGCACACCAGCGTCGATAAACCTATCGAGGAAATCAACAGTACACAAGTCCTTAGGCGAGAGTACATACTGACCGTCGATATCGAGCTGCTCGCCCGAGTCCTTATCGGTAATAGTATATTTACGGCGACATATCTGACGGCATGCGCCACGATTTGCCGAGTTGTGCGACTCATGCTCCGAGAGGTAGCACTTACCCGACATCGACATACACATAGCACCATGCGCAAACATCTCAATCTTCACAAGCTCGCCTGCAGGACCACAGATATTGCGCTCACGAATCTGCTCTGAGATATACTTAATCTGCTCCAACGACAACTCACGTGCCAACACCACAACATCTGCCCACTTAGAGAAGAACTCCACAGCCGTAATGTTCGAGATGTTGCTCTGCGTAGAGATGTGTACCTCCATGCCCACCTCACGGGCGTAGAGGATAGCAGCGAGGTCGGTGGCAATAATAGCGTCGATGCCATCAGCCTTAGCACGGTCGATAATGCGACGCATAACCTCCATCTCGGTATCGTAGATTACGATGTTTACCGTGAGGTAGGTCTTAACGCCTGCCGCATGCGCCGTGCGCACAATCTCGCTAAGGTCATCGAGCGTAAAGTTTACCGACGAAGCAGCACGCATGTTTAACTGCTCAACGCCGAAATATACTGAGTCGGCACCCGCTGCAATGGCGGCATTTAGCGACTCATAAGAGCCCACAGGGGCCATTATCTCTATATCCTTTCTCTTTATCATATCAACTACTTTTTACGTCCCATAAGGTTGCGAGCAAACTCGGCAAGGTGTGCTGTGCGCTCACCAGCAATAGAGAGCGTATCGAGGGCCGCCAAGGCACGCTCGAAGCGAAGCTCAATCTGTTGCTCGGTATATCGCTTAACATCATACTTGTCGTAAAGCGCCTTCACGGTAGCAATCTTCTCGGCATCGCTAAGCTCTGTGTTAAGGTGCGTAGTAAGCAACGTATCACGCTCCTCGTCGGTAGCCTGACGCATAGCCTGAATCATAAGGAAGGTCTTCTTACCCTCCAAAATGTCGCCACCAATCTTCTTGCCAAGGCTCTCGTCGCCATAGCTATCCAACATGTCGTCCTGAAGCTGGAAGGCGAGGCCTAGCTCCGTAGCATAGCGGTATATCTTTTTGACATCGTCGTCCGAAGCACCAGCCAACGTTGCACCAATCATTGCCGAACCCGACAACAGTGCCGAGGTCTTACGCTCAATCATAGAGATATACTCCTCAGCCGATACATGTGACATCGACTCAAAGTCCATATCGTACTGCTGACCCTCGCACACCTCAATAGCCATGTCGCTAAAGATGCTAAATACTCGATGCATGTACGTAGAGTTAACTTGCAATAGGTGTTTGTAGGCTACAATAAGCATTGTGTCGCCTGACAAAATTGCAACGTTACCACCCCACTTTGCATATACCGATGGTTTGCCACGGCGCATCGAGGCATTATCCATGATGTCGTCATGCAAGAGCGTGAAGTTGTGGAACACCTCGACAGCCAAGGCTGCGGGCATAGCCTCGTCGACACTACCGCCAAAGGCATCAACAGTTAAGAGGAGCAACACTGGGCGGATACGCTTACCACCACCAGACATCGAGTAGATAATTGGGGCATAGAGCAATTCGGGCTCTTCGGGGGTTTGTAGTTGGTCTAAAGCCGACTCAAAAAGCTTGAGGATTGTTTCATTTGTATATTTCATAGTCGTAGCTATAATCTAATTTCATCTTAATTCGGTACTCCCACACGCACGCATAAGCGTACACTATAAAAGCATGGCTCAAAATTAATATTTTTTTTGCATTTATTAAAATTATTTTGGTAACTTTGACCAATTAATTTTACAAAAACATTTACACCTATGATGAAAAAATATGCTATGGGTATCGATATTGGCGGTACCAACACAGCCTTCGGCCTCGTTGACGAGGATGGTAACGTAGTTGCAGAGAGCAAGATATCAACAGAGAAATATCGCTATTTCGACGACTACAAACCATATATCGACACTCTTGCTGAGGCAATGAAGGCTCTTATCGCCTCACAGCCTGAATGCGACCTTATTGGTATCGGCATTGGCGCTCCTAATGCAAATATCCACAGTGGCCGCATCGAGACTCCTGCAAACCTATGGAAGTTCGAGAATCCAAATGATCCACGCCCCGACTCTATCCGCATGTTCAACTTTGTTGAGGATCTCGGCAAGCACTTCCCTGGTGCTAAGGTTATGATTACCAACGATGCTAATGCTGCTGCTATCGGCGAGATGGTATTCGGCAATGCTCGTGGCATGAAAGACTTCGCAATGATTACCCTCGGCACAGGTCTTGGCTCAGGTATCGTATGCAATGGCGAGATGGTCTACGGACACGACGGCTTCGCTGGCGAGTATGGCCACATTGCTGTAGCATCACGTGAGACTGGTCGTCAGTGCGGTTGCGGCAGAAAGGGCTGCTTGGAGGCATACGTATCTGCTACCGGTATCAAGCGTACGGCCTTTGAGCTTATGGCAACAATGACATGCGATAGCGAGCTTCGCTCAATCCCTTACGAGAAGTTCGAGGCTAAGATGCTCTCAGACGCAGCAGCGAAGAATGACCCTATCGCTCTCGAGGCCTTCGAGCGCACAGGCAAGGTCTTGGGCTTGGCATTGGCCGACCTCACAGCAACAACATCGCCTGAGGCTATCATCTTGTTTGGTGGCTTGGCAAATGCTGGCGACTACATCATGCGCCCAACATACCGCCACATGGAGGAGAATCAGCTCAAGATGTTCAAGTGCAAAGTTAAGCTCATGATGAGCGGTATTCAGGATAAGAATGTGGCTATTTTGGGTAGTGCGGCTCTTATCTGGAAGCAGCACCTTGAGGCAGTTGTTGAGAAGTACTAATCAACAGACTAAAAGTCTAACAAAAAAACATACTATTATTATGAAGAAACTTATCGTAGCTTTCGCCGTAGTTTTGGGCTTTAGCGCAGCAGCAAGCGCACAGAATGCAACCTACATCTCACCCGACCTCTTCATCGAGGAGCTTAAGGGAAATGTAGCAAAGGTAGAGTATATCAACGAGTATGGCGGTGTCGATAGCGAGAAGTCGTACGACGAGAAGGGCTATCTTATTCCACAAGGTATTAATATCGAGCGTGACGCACAGACACGCATCGTAGGCATCTCAACCACAGATGATTCCGACTGGTATTTCAGCGAGAAATACATCTATGATGCTAACGGTTGGTTGGCACAAAAGGAGTTTGAGGACGACTACGCAACATGCGTTTTTAACTACTACTACGACAACACTGGCACCGTTGTTCGCACAATCAACAATGGCGAGAACGACGATAGCGAGTACACCATTACCACAAACTATCTTGTGATGGGTCGCGACCACAATGGCAACTGGATCAAGCGCCGTGCTCAGCGCACCACAGTATCTGACGGCGAGGTAACTTACCAGGAGACCACCATTGAGACACGACGAATTACCTACCGCTAATTAGCTCAGTATAAATAGATAAGATATTGCGAATCCTTGAGTGGGTTCGCAATATTTTTTTTAATGAGCAGTGAGTAATTATTGGAGCGATAAGGAACTTGGGGAGGTTAGGTAATTTAGATAAGAGGTAGAGCGTAAAGCAAAGCGACGATAGCGCCTTCCTAAACTCTCCAATCTTCCTTAACTCTCCAATCCCACCACTCTGAGCCAATATACAAAATCAGTGTTTTATGGTCTTTTTACACCATTCAGCACCCCACAACTGCATCTCCCTCTTAAAAACTTTTCGATGGAAGGCCTCTAAAATTGATAAAATTTGACTATCTTTACGCCATTAATTTTACTTATAGTAAAACTTTCGAAAAATGAGCATCGAAACATATCATATTCCTGTGATGTTGGAGGAGTGCATGGAGGGACTTAACATCAACCCTGAGGGCACATACATCGACCTTACGATGGGTGGGGGCGGTCACACCTCAGAGATACTACGTCGCCTCGGCCCCAACGGGCACCTTTACTCCTTCGACCAAGACCCCGATGCTGCGGCAAACGCACCCACAGACGAGAGGTTTACCTTCGTAGCCTCAAACTTTAGGTTTGTGCGTGGTGCGATGCGTCATCGTGGCGTGGAGCAGGTCGACGGCATACTTGCCGACCTTGGTGTCTCGTCGCACCACTTCGACGCCAAGCACCGAGGATTCTCGTTTCGTGGCGATGCTCAACTCGATATGCGCATGAACACACGTGGCAAGCGCACAGCAGCCGACATTGTGAACAGCTATGACAAAGAGGCCTTAGCACGCATATTCTCGGATTACGGCGAGTTGGACACCACATGGAAGATTGCCAACTGCATTGAGCGTGCTCGTAACGCAGAGCCAATAACCACCACAGCACAGCTTGTCGAGGCAGTGAAGCCATGCACACCACCCAAGGACGAAGCGAAGTTTCTCACCAAGCTCTTTCAGGCATTGCGCATAGAACTTAATGGCGAGATGGAGGCCTTGGCAATGGCCCTCGAGCAGAGCCTCAAGCTACTAAAGCCTGGGGGCAGGTTGGTTATCATGTCGTACCACTCGCTCGAAGACCGCATCGTCAAGAACTTTATGCGCAGCGGCAACACCGAGGGACGCATAGAGAAAGACTTCTTTGGCCGTAGCACCTGCGAGCTAAAGGTTATAAGCCGCAAGGCTATAGCCCCTTCTGCCGAAGAAATTGAGCGCAACCCTCGTTCACGCAGTGCCAAGCTACGCATTGCCGAGAAGATTTAGTTAGCCTAAAAACGTCATATATTATGTCAACAACTAATGACAATCGATACACTCTCGAAGAGGAGAGCTACGACCCAGAGGGCATTGCCGAGCTTCGACGCCAAGAGGAGGAGGAGAGGCTAAGTCGCCGCATACGTCGTGAGATCATCAAGATTGAGAGTGGCGAGAGTGACGAGGCTATAGAGCAGGAGAGACAACTCATGGCCGAGGAGGAAGAGGAGCGCAAGGCTGAGGAGAAGCGCAAGGCACGTCGCAGCCGCTCGATACTTCTCAATATATTCACGGGTGGATTCCTATCCAGCGATGGAGCAACAAAGTACTACCGAATGCTCATTGCCATTGCCGTCATGTGCTTCATCTGCATATTCCTCACGTTCCTGTCGCTAAATGCCGATAGAGAGTATCGCCTCTTGGAGAAGAGGGCACTGGTGCTACGTGAACGTGCTATCATTTTTGAGGATAGGAAGTACTCCATCTCGACACGTGAGGAGGTAAACAAACTTCTTGAGAAGCATGGCATCGAGCTCAAAGACCTCGACCACGACAGCCGTGTGATACGTAAACAATAAGAAAACGCCCAAACTTAACCAGAGATGGCTGAGAAGAAGAGAAATAAACCCACAAGCGCCAAGGAGGACATCATCAACCGAGTGTATGTGCTCTATGCAGCATTTATCATCGTCGGCTTGCTCATAGCATGTCGTCTTATTCAGGTGCAGGTAGCTGACAAAAACGTAGATAAGCATATCGCTGTGATGGAGCGAAACATCACCAGGGTTGAGCTTAAGCTTGCGCATCGTGGCGCCATTCTCTCACGTGACGGCAAGCCGTTGGCCATGAGCAACCTCAGCTATGAGCCTATATTTGACTTTGCCTCGGAGGGCATGACAAAAAAATACAAGGAGGAGGGCAAGGTGCTCAAGGAGCTTAGACAGTTGGCCAACCAGATGGCTCTCTACTTCTCGAAGAACGATGCAAAGAGGTTTGGCTACACATATAAGAGCGCTGAGGAGTACTACACACTCTTTGTAAAGAACCTCAACGCCACCAAGGGTAACCGCTCGGTACGCATCTTCCCTCGCCCTGTGGTTTTGGACGACTGGAACATGATGCGTGAGGAGTTTCACGTGATAAACCGCAGCCTCGGCGGCGTCTACAAGGAGCAAGAGAGCGACATCCGCATACGCCCTTACGAAGACTTAGGACTTCAGCTTATTGGCGAGTGCTATGGCCGCAGAAGCACAACATCATACATAGACTATGTTACCGACTCTACGGGACGACACAAGGTCACTCGCTATCGTGACACCATACTACGTCAGACATCGGCCCTCGAAAATATTTATGACTCGCTGCTTGCTGGCGTAAATGGTCAGGTTGTCGAGCAGCGCATTGCCAACGGCTTCTGGGTGCAGAACGATGAGGATAGCCGCAACCGCAAGCCCATAGACGGTCACAACATCGTAACAACCATCGATGCCGACCTTCAGCTAATGGCCACCGAGACTCTTCGTCACTACCTCGAGGAGCACTGTGGCTCGTTTGGTGTGGCTATGGTCATGGAGGCTGCAACGGGAAACATGCTTTGCATGGTAAACCTAACATCGGGCGTGGAGCGTGGCACCAACTATTCGGAGGGCTACTACAACCATGCTATGCGAACACGCATGTCGCCAGGCTCGACATTCAAAATGATGTCGACAATGGCACTCTTGGAGCTTGGTGGTGCAACGATAAACTCACGTGTTGATGTTCCCGAGTCGGCACGTGCCAAGGTGGGTAGAAAAGATGTTGCCGATACCCACACCCTTAAGGACGAAGATGGCAACGTGATAAAGAGCCCAACTCTGCGTGATGGCTTTGCGCACTCGTCAAACATCTACTTTGCAAAGGCCATATATGAGCGCTTCGAGAAGGATCCTACGGAGCTCACCAGCTTCTACGAGAGCCTGATGCTCAATAGCCACATCGGCCTTGAGGAGTTTAAGGCAGTGAAGTCGAAGCTACCCAACCCTAAGCAGTGGCGCAATGGTCATGGCGGTACGAAGATGGCTCTACCAGGCCTTGCCTACGGATATATCATCGAGCTTACGCCGATACACACTCTCACGTTCTACAATGGCGTGGCAAATGGTGGTAAGATGGTGGCTCCACGCTTTGTCGACCATATCGAGCACAACGGCAAGATTGTAGATGTGATGCCTACCGAGACTCTTGTTGAGAGGATGTGCTCGAAGGAGAGCATCGAGACAATATATGAGTGTATGATTGCCGCAGCCGTGCCAAGCCGCACAGCGGGTACTCTCAAAAACCTACCTATAAACGTAGGCTGCAAAACAGGAACAGCACAGATATCGGGAGGCTTCTCAACGCCCTGCCGCATCGACACCCTCAACTTTAAAGAGGGCTTTGGCTCGGGCGAGGGTAAGCACCAATACTACTTAGGCTCGATGGTGGCCATAGCCCCTATCGAGAATCCTAAATATACGATTATGGTGGCCATGGCCAAGGAGAAGACCTCGGAGCACCCCACATACTACGGAGCACGTGTTGCGGGCGATGCCGTGCGAGAGATTATCAAGTTCCTATACACCAACGATCTCTCGTTACACCCCTCGGTAGATACCCCTGCTAAGGCCTACACCCCACAGACAATCAAGGGTGGTCGTGCTATGGAGGTGGGATACATCGCTGAGACTCTTGGCAACGACGCAAACAACATCGACTCGTCGGAGTGGTGTAGCAGCAACTCGGAGAGCTCGATTGTAGGTCTGTCGATAGCCTCGGGATATATTCCCGATGTCCGAGGCATGGGACTTACCGATGCCATATTTCTCCTCGAGGAGCAGGGACTAAGAGTAACACACAAGGGCTATGGTCGTGTGACATCGCAGAGCATAGCACCAGGAACAGCAATAACAAAACAGAACGCAAAAATAGAACTTAAATTAGGCTTATAGCACTGTAGCTTGGCAAAAGAGAATATGAAACGACTTAACGAACTACTCGGCGATGTCCGAGTGCTAAATAACCCAGAGTTAAACCCCGAGGTAGCAGCTCTCGAGTACGACTCACGCAAGGTAGGAGCACAACACTGCTTCTTTGCTGTTGTGGGCACAGCCAGCGATGGACACAACTATATCGACTCGGCAATCGAGAAGGGAGCGACAACAATCATCTGTCAGCGCCTGCCCGAGAGGCTCAACCCCAACGTGGCATACGTCGTAGTTGAGGATAGCAATATCGCTATGGCGGCTATGGCGGCAGCATATTACGACAACCCCTCAAAGGAGCTTAAGTTAGTGGGTGTGACAGGTACCAATGGCAAGACAACAACGGCAACGCTGCTCTACGACATGTTTTCGGCTATGGGCTACAAGTGTGGCCTTATCTCAACCGTAGTATATCGCATTGCTGAGCGCCGCATTGACTCTACACACACTACGCCCGACTCTATACGCCTCAACGCCATGATGCGTGAGATGATTGAGGAGGGGTGCCAATACTGCTTCATGGAGGTATCAAGTCATGCCGCAGCGCAGCACCGCATCGACAACCTACACTTTACGGGAGCACTCTTTACCAACCTCACGCACGACCACCTCGACTACCACGGCACATACAAGGAGTATATCCGTGCTAAGAAGTCGTTCTTCGACGCTTTGGATAAGGAGGCGTGGGCAGTGGTAAACATCGACGACAGAAATGGCGAGGTGATGATTCAGAACTGCAAGGCGAGGTGCTACCGCCTCTCGCTACGCTCGATGGCTGACTTCCGCACCAAGATTCTCGAGATGATGCCTAATGGCATGCAACTACATATCGACGGTCACGAGCTATGGGCGAAGTTTACAGGTCGATTCAACGCCTATAACCTTACAACAGTCTATGCTGCGGCAACGCTCCTCGGCGTCGATAAGATTGAGGTGCTACGCACACTCTCGATGCTCAGTCCCGTGAGTGGCCGCTTTGAGACCATAACTGCCAATGACCAAACCATGGCCGTTGTGGACTATGCTCACACGCCCGATGCCCTGGAGAATGTTCTCGAGACTATCGACGAGCTACGAAAACCTGAGCAGCAGCTTATCGTAGTATGTGGCTGTGGTGGCGACCGTGACAAGACCAAGCGTCCGGAGATGGCTGCTATCGCCGTGAAGCACGCCACAACAGCTATCTTCACATCGGACAACCCACGCACAGAGTCAGCGGAGGCTATCCTCGATGACATGATTGCGGGCGTAGAGGGTAACGACCATTACCTACGCATCACAGACCGTCGTCAGGCGATACGCACCGCCTCGATGCTTGCCAAGGCTGGCGACATCATAGTCATTGCGGGCAAGGGCCATGAGGACTACCAGATTATTGGCACCGAGAAGCACCACTTCGACGACAGAGAGGAGATACGTGCAGCCTTTGCATCACGAAAATAGAGAACGCAAGTATTAACAACATTACATAATCAACAACGATGATTTATTGGTTACTTAACTACCTACACGAAAATACCGACCTGCCAGGAATGCGCATCGGAGACTACCTATCATTCCGCTCGGGTGCAGCAATAATCCTATCACTGCTTATCGCCATTATGTTTGGCAAGCGTATCATTCGCTACTTGCGCCGCAAGCAGATTGGCGAGGATATTCGTGACCTCGGTCTTGAGGGACAGCTACAGAAGAAGGGAACACCTACAATGGGAGGTATCATCATCATTCTCTCGGTATTGGTGCCTGTACTCCTGTTTGGCGACCTTACAAACATCTATATCCAGCTACTGCTAATCTCAACCATCTGGCTCGGATTTATTGGTGGCTTGGATGACTACATCAAGGTCTTTCGCCACAACAAAGAGGGTCTTAATGGCCGCTTCAAGATTGTTGGTCAGGTGGGCTTGGGTATCATCGTGGGTACTACAATGTGGCTATCACAGGATATCGTAATCCACGAGAAGAGCTTTGAAACCAAGAAATTCGAGGTTGTTGACCAGACATCGGGCGAGGTTAACCACCATGTTGTAAAGGTGGTAGCGTCGACAACACCCGACAAGTCGGCAAAGACCTCTATCCCCTTCTTGAAGGATACGGAGCTTAACTACAACATCTTCACTGGTGGTAACGACTCTTGGGCCTGGTTTGTATATATTCTCGTCGCCATATTCGTAATTACTGCCGTGTCGAATGGTGCTAACCTCACCGACGGCATCGACGGCCTGCTTACGAGTGTCTCTGTGCCGATAGTCCTGGTATTGGGCGTGTTGGCATATCTCTCGGGCCACCTCATCTACTCCGACTACCTCAACATCATGTATCTACCCGATAGTGGCGAGATGGTAGTCTTTGCCGCAGCCTTTGCAGGTGCGCTCATCGGCTTCTTGTGGTACAACTCGTTCCCAGCGCAGATATTCATGGGCGACACTGGCTCACTCACGATTGGTGGTATCATCGCCGTATTTGCCCTCTGCATACGCAAAGAGTTGCTATTGCCGCTGCTCTGTGGTGTATTCCTCGTGGAGTCGCTATCCGTAATGATTCAGGTGGCATACTTCAAACATACGAAGAAGAAGTATGGCGAGGGACGACGCATATTCCTAATGTCGCCACTACACCACCACTACCAGAAGAAGGGCTTGTTTGAGACAAAGATTATGATGCGATTCTTCATTATCTCTATGCTTCTCGCAGCGCTAACACTCGTAACACTAAAGATTCAGTAAAACAGCACTATATATGAAACGCAAGATAGCAGTTTTGGGTGGCGGCATCTCGGGCTACGGCTCAGCCATCCTCGCCAAGAAGAAGGGCTTCGATGTATTCCTCTCGGACATGGGTAAGATTGCCGATAGGTTTAAGGCTCGCCTCGATGAGTGGGAGGTAGAGTATGAGGAGGGTAAGCACACGGAGGAGCGAATCCTCGATGCTAACGAGGTGATTAAGTCGCCAGGCATACCAGACACAGCGCCTATGGTTAAGAAAATCCGAGAGAAGGGCATTCCCGTAATCTCGGAGATTGAGTTTGCAGCACGCTACAAGGGTGTGGCAAAGACAATATGTATCACTGGCTCGAACGGCAAGACAACAACAACGTCGCTCATCTACAAGATCATGGTAGATGCTGGTCGCAAGGTGTCGCTCGGTGGCAACATCGGCGAGAGCTTCGCCTACTCAGTGGCCACAGACCGCTACTTCTGGCACGTGTTGGAGCTAAGCTCATTCCAGCTCGACGGCTGCTTTAAGTTTAAGGCCGACGTGGGAGTGTTGATGAACATCACGCCCGACCACCTCGACCGCTACGACTACAAATTGGAGAACTACGCACGCTCGAAGATGCGCATCACGCAGAACCAGACCTCGGCCGACTGCTTCATCTACTCGGCTGACGATCCTGTAACCCAGCAGATGCTCGACGAGATGGACGACGACCTACGCGCACGTCAGCTACCATTTGCAATCAACACAGCCATAGCCAGTGGCGACGGCGATGCGGTGTTGGAGGGACACACCTTCACAGCTACTGTGGGTAAGAAGTCTGTAACGATTGACACCCGCAAGATGCAGATTCAGGGCATGCACAACATCTATAATGCCATGGCTGCGGCTATGGCGACACTTGCTGCGGGCGTTGACGCCAAGGTTATCAAGCGCTCGATATATGAGTTCTCGCCCGTGGAGCACCGCCTTGAGCCTGCGGGTACTAAGGACGACATAGTATGGATTAACGACTCGAAGGCTACAAACGTAGACTCGGTATGGTACGCCCTCGAGAGCATGCAGCGCCCAACGGTGTGGATTGCTGGTGGCACAGACAAGGGCAACGACTACTCTCCTATCAAGGAGTTTGCACGCCGCAAGGTGCGAGCACTTATCTGCATGGGTGTCGACAACACAAAGCTCCAACGTGAGTTTGATGGCATAGTGCCCATCATTCGCTCATGCAACACCTTTGAGGGTGCCATGCGTGCAGCCAAGGAGGTAGCCGAAGAGGGCAACACCGTGCTACTATCGCCAGCATGTGCAAGCTTCGACCTCTTCCGCAACTATGAGGAGCGTGGTCGCATGTTCAAGGCGTGGGTTAAGGAGAATGTTTTAGATAAATAACAAAGCATAGGGAGAAGATATGTTTTGGCGTAAGAAGAAGTCAAACGCAACGAAACCAAAGAGCGAGCAGAGGGCTCAACAACATGAGCCTAAGCCGAGTTCACGTGTCTTCGAGGGCGACCGCACACTGTGGATAATCTTCACAGTGCTCATCGTCATCTCCATTCTTGTCGTCTACTCGTCTACGGCGAAGATGACCTACGACATAGGCTCGAACATGTCACTTTTTGACGCCCTGCAGAAGCAGATAATGTATGTGATGATGGCCATAATGCTAATCTTTGTAATCCATAAGATTGACTACAAGAGATATATGCGCTGGTCGTTTATCCTCTACCTCTTCTTCGTAGGGTGTACCATTGCCACATACTTTGTGGGTGTTAACCTCAACGACTCGTCACGTTGGCTGAAATTGGGATTTATCACGTTCCAGCCCTCAGAGGGCCTCAAGATTACCACTATCTTGATGCTTGCCCGTGCGATGGAGTCACGCCAGGCAATTATCAACAACATCAAAATAATACCCACAACACTCAAAATCAAGAGCAAAGAGTTCAAAGAGATATTCTGGAACAACACCGTGCCACTTATTGGCCCTGTGATTGTGTCGTGTGGCGTAATCCTCCCTGCCCACACCTCCTCGGCAGCCATCGTCTTCCTTACGTCACTTATCATGCTCTACATAGGACGTGTACACCTCAAGGAGATTATGAAGTTCTTCATGGTGGTATTCTCGGCGGGCATTCTCGGCATCGGCACGCTTGCGCTGATGGACGCTGGACGTATCGACACTGCAAAAAGTCGTATCACAAAGTGGACACACGAGTGGACACACGAGAGCACAGCTAAGAGCATCAACGACATCTCCGACACACAACGAGCACTCATAGCGATACGTGAGGGAGGCCTCGTAGGCGAGGGTGCAGGACAGAGCACCTCACGTGTGCTTGTAACACACCCCGAGAGCGACTATGCCTACGCCTTCTTCGTATCGGAATATGGCATCATCGCAGGACTGATACTCATGCTGCTCTACATTTGGATATTCTTCCGAGCCATGGACATTGGCCAGCAGTGCAGAACGCCCTTCCCTACGCTGATGACTCTTGGTCTCGGACTACTAATTACGGGGCAGGCTCTGCTACACATACTCGTACAGGTAAACTTCATGCCAGAGACTGGTCAGACACTACCATTTATATCACGTGGTGGCTCGTCGCTATTGTTTTCGACACTCGCCCTCGGCATGATTATTAGTGTGAGCCGCACAAACCATAATAATAAGATTGGACGATAATGAGCGACATACGTCTTGATAAATATCTCTGGGCAGTGCGCATATTTAAGACACGTAGCGATGCTGCCGACGCCATACGCCAAAATCGTGTGATGGTAAACAACGCCTACGCCAAGCCCTCACGTGAGGTTAAGATAGGCGATATGATTAGCGTTAGGCGTGAACGTGTGACATATAGCTACAAGGTTCTCGACTTGGTATCGAGCCGTCAGGGGGCTAAGAATGTACCGCAGTACTGCCTAAACTGCACACCGCAGAAGGAGCTCGACAAGCTAAATGTGCCACACGAGACAATATTCGTGTTCCGTGACCGAGGCACAGGGCGTCCAACGAAGAAGGAACGTAGAGACATCGACGCCCTAATGGACGGCTTCTACTTCGACGACGGAGCATTCATTGATGATGACGACGAATAATATAACAAAACAATAATAACTCAAATAAATTATGGAATACAACTTTAAAGCCATTGAGCAAAAGTGGCAGAAGCGTTGGAGCGAGGAGGGTACCTACCGAGTAGAGGTTGACCCATCACGCCCAAAGTTCTACGTTTTGGATATGTTCCCCTACCCATCGGGTGCGGGACTACATGTGGGACACCCTCTCGGATATATAGCATCGGATATCTACTCACGTTATAAGCGTCAGCGAGGCTTCAACGTCCTCCACCCTATGGGCTACGATGCCTTTGGACTTCCTGCCGAGCAGTATGCTATTCAGACAGGCCAGCACCCAGCGATAACCACCGAGGAGAACATCGCACGCTACCGCTCACAGCTCGACAAGATTGGCTTCTCGTTTGACTGGAACCGTGAGGTGCGCACATGCGAGCCAGAGTACTATCATTGGACACAGTGGGCATTTATCGAGATGTTCGAGCACTGGTATAATAACAAAACTCAGAGGGCTGAGGCTATCTCGGAGCTTGTTAAGTATTTCGAGGAGAGGGGTACTGAGGGCCTTGATGCTGCCCAGACCACAAATCTCGACTTCACGGCTGCCGAGTGGTGTGCCATGACTGAGGCGGAGCGCGAGCAGGTGCTTCAAAATTACCGCCTTGCATTCCGTGCCGACACTATGGTAAACTGGTGTCCAGCACTTGGCACCGTGCTTGCCAACGACGAGGTTAAGGAGGGACTCTCGGTTCGTGGTGGTCACCCCGTAGAGCAGAAGCGCATGAAGCAGTGGCTACTTCGTGTTACGGCCTACGCACAGCGCATGCTCGACGGCTTGGAGAGGCTGGAGTGGAGCGAGTCGCTCAAGGAGATTCAGCGCAACTGGATTGGTCGCTCGGTAGGTGCTCAGGTATTCTTCGATGTTGCTGGCATGGAGCGTAAGTTGGAGATTTTCACCACACGTCCTGACACTATCTATGGCGTAACGTTCATGGTTATTGCCCCTGAGCATGAGTGGGTAGCAGAGCTCACAACAGAGGAAAACCGTGAGGCCGTGGAGGCATATATCGCCGAGACTAAGCGTCGCTCGGAGCGTGAGCGTATTGCCGATACTAAGCGTGTGAGTGGCGTTAAGACTGGCTCTTACGCTATCAACCCATTCACTGGCCGTGAGATTCCTATCTACATCTCAGACTACGTGCTCTCGGGCTACGGTACAGGTGCTATCATGGCCGTACCTGCGCACGACTCACGTGACTATGCCTTTGCTCGTCACTTTGGCCTTGAGATTATCCCTGTTGTTGAGGGTGGCAACCTCGAGGTTGAGTCGTACGACGCTAAGGAGGGCAAGGTTATCAACTCGGACATCATCAATGGTATGGACGTGAAGGAGGCTATTCACTTCATGTTCGAGGAGGTTGAGCGCCGAGGCTTGGGTAAGAAGCTCATCAACTACCGCCTACGTGATGCTATCTTCTCACGTCAGCGTTACTGGGGCGAGCCATTCCCTATATATTATAAGGAGGACGTGGCCTACGCTCTCGATAAGAGCAAGCTACCGTTGACACTCCCCGCTATCAAGGACTTCGGCCCTACTGCCGAGGGCGAGCCACCATTGGCACGTGTTAGCGACTGGTGCACAGAGGAGGGACACCCATTCGAGCTATCGACAATGCCAGGCTTTGCGGGCTCATCGGCATACTACCTCCGATATATGGATCCACACAACCGCGAGGGCTTGGTGTCGAAGGAGGCTAACGAGTACTGGCGCAATGTAGACCTCTATGTGGGTGGTATCGAGCACGCTACGGGCCACCTTATGTACTCACGCTTCTGGAACATGTTCCTCTACGACTTGGGCTACGTGTGCGAGAGCGAGCCATTCAAGAAGCTCGTAAACCAGGGTATGATTCAGGGCCGCTCGAACTTCGTTTACCGCATCGTGGGCACTAACAAGTTCGTGTCGTTGGGCCTTAAGTCTCAGTACGACACTCAGGAGATTCACGTTGACGTAAACATCGTTAAGAACGACATTCTTGACCTCGAGGCATTCAAGGCATGGCGTCCTGAGTTCCACGACGCAGAGTTTGTATTGGAGGATGGCAAGTATGTCTGCGGCTGGGCTATCGAGAAGATGTCGAAGTCGATGTTTAATGTCGTAAATCCTGACTACATCGTCGAGCAGTATGGTGCCGATACGTTGCGTATGTACGAGATGTTCCTCGGCCCATTGGAGCAGTCGAAGCCTTGGGATACTAACGGTATCGACGGCGTGCATAAGTTCTTGCGTAGGTTGTGGGGCAAGTACTTCTCACGTGATGGCAAGCTCCTTGTTAACGACGAGAAGGCAACAGCAGCCGAACTCAAGACCTTGCATAAGACCATTAAGAAGATTTCGGAAGATATCGAGAACTTCTCATTCAATACCTCTGTAGCAGCCTTCATGATATGCCTCAATGAGCTTGGCGACTGCTCTAAGCGTGAGATATTGGAGCCTCTAACAGCCCTTATCGCACCATTTGCGCCACACATCGCTGAGGAGCTATGGCATGAGGCTTTGGGCAAGACGACAACAGTATGCGACGCTGAGTTCCCAGCATTCAACGCCGAGTACTTGGTTGAGAACTCGTTCGAATACCCAGTAATGATTAACGGTAAGCTACGCTTCAAGCAGGAGTATGGCCTGGACAAGTCGCAGGACGACATCGCCGAGCACATCGTGACTACTGAGGGTGCTCAGAAGTGGCTCGAGGGCAAGGCGCCTAAGAAGATTATCGTTGTCAAGGGCAAGATTATCAATATCGTGATGTAATATGAAGCAATAAAGGTGACTAATCTCTTAGTCACCTTTATTGTAATAGGAAAGTAGAAGGTGTGCTGCGCAGGGAGGCTATTCAATGGGAGAGATGGGACGAATGGGATAGATAGGAAATTCCCATCAAGCGTTAGCGCTCCCATTTATCCTATTAAAAGGGCAGAAAGGGTCTTAAAGTGTCAGAAAGGGTTATTTTTTCTACTCTTTGGACCTTTTGGACCATTCGGACTCTTTTAGACTCTTCTCGCAAGAAATTTCTTGTTAGAAGGGGTTAGATTTGGCTTCTCGCAAAAGTGAGCACCCGAGGATAGTACTCAACCGTACAGCCTCGGGTGCTCAGCTTTTTGGGATAGGTCAAAGATGACCCCTTATCACAAGAAATTTAATTCAAGAAAATCTGAACTGTAACCTCCTCTTCGCCAAGCTCTACTGTTTGTGTCTGAAGCTCGCCCTTGGCATTGTAGTAGCGAAGCTCAT
>JAEIGA010005391.1_pt1 | contig 19565 bp, 37 predicted proteins | sample 9270691 | NCBI WGS metagenome assembly JAEIGA01 (sample SAMN17057246, study PRJNA624740) | gut metagenome | biome: biome; isolation source: fecal sample | host: Bos grunniens | place: China: Xizang | collected 2019 | reverse complement strand
CCCTTGTAGATCGCCTGCCAGGTGAAAATGAATAGTGTGTAGTATTCCCGGAAGGCGGGGACGCCGTCCAGCTCGAATACGTCTTTCTTAAAAAGGTTTACGCTCTCCGACAATCGGCTCACGCCCTTCCTGATCCTGTTTTTTATCCGTGTTAGTAGCTTCATCGGCTCACCGCCTTATTGTGCGCTTGGGTGCCTGTATAGCTTTTCGCTGTATACGATCGTCCCCATATGCCCGAGCTTTATACGGCTGTCGCAGGCGATCCTGCGCTGATTCTCGGCCATGCGGACGCAGAAGCTCAGATCCTCGCTGAGGTGTAAAAACGGGAGGAACGGCGGCTCCCGGAGGTCCCTGAGGATGTCCGTATTCATGAGGATGCCGCCGAAGCCGCAGCCCGCTATGGGGAAAAGGCTGTCCTGAGGATAGTCCCAGAAGGTCTCGGCTTTCGGCGTCTCCGTGTCGATGCCCTTGTATATGACCGGCTCGAGCGGAAAGGTCCGCTTAAAGTAGAGGCCGGTCACCGCGTCCCAGCCCTCCTCGAGGTCCGCGCTGAGCCGCTCGAGCAGATCGGGCTCGAAGCTCATGTCGCTGTCGATCCAGAGGATTCTGTCGTAGCCCTCCTCTACGGCCTTTTTTGCGAGCATGTTCCGAGCGGTGTCGACCTGCTGCCGTATGATGTATTCGGTGTTGCACTCTCCGACGTGGCGGAGCCTGGCGAGGCACTGAGCCGTCCAGGAATACATCTGTTCCATCGCCGGGATTGCGATCATTGTCCTCATGTGTTTATAACCCCCAGAGTCCGTAGGTCTTGGCGAAGTGGTTGTAGGCGTAGCGCGTTTCGTCCATGCTGTGGTTGTAGGCGTCGACGGGCTGGCCCTTGTCGTCCGCGCAGTAGAGGCCCGCCTCTTTTACGAATGCCTCCGTGCCGTAGCGCTCGTCCTCGACCAGGTAGAAGCGGCCGTCGTTTATGGCGCTCTGGAGCATCTCCACGCCGACCTTGAGGCCCTTGCTGCCGCCCTTTACGTCGTGGGCGTTGTTATCCGCGCCGCTCGTCAGGAGCCCGAGCTTTTCGATCTCGAGCCGGAGCGCTTTACAGGCCGGGTCGATGTAGATCGCGCTCTCCCGCGTCCGGTACTTATTCCGCATGTACGGGATAAAGTCGCCCACGATATGCCGGGCCTGATCTGACATGGCCATCTGGCCGCCGTCGTATCGCCAGTTTCCGACGCGGTACAGACGGTACTCTTTCGGGCCCGGGGCGTAACGGTCGCCCAGGTACCCGGCGAGATAAAAGCCGATTGAGGTCGCGTCTGTCGTGCCTCCGTCTCCGGCGGCGAATGCCTCCTGGATGTAGAAGCCGTCCGGGAGCCGGTTTATTATGTGCTTGGCCGGGTCGAACATCCAGTAGATCACGCCCTCCGGGATGACCCGCTCGCCGAGCCAGTCCCTTTTGTAGAGGAATGGGCTCTTTTTGCAGGCCGTCTCGATCTCCTGGAGGCGCTGAGGCGTGAGGACCGGGTTATCCTTGCAGGTCCAGTGCATGAAGCGCGTGTCCTGGACCTGGAGGACGTTCTTTATACATGGGTCCGCCGGGCTCGGCGGGTTGAGGTCGGCGATGTGCCAGCGATCCTTGGCGGCGTAGGTTCGGCGGAAGCACTCCTGGATCATGTCCTCGTGGAGGAGGTTGATCTCGCAAAAGTACACCGATCCGAGACTCATGCCCGTGATGGCCTTGTGGCTGTCGGCCTTGCCGCCGCCCTTCCAGTAGACCTTTTTATCCCCGTCCGGCAGATGCACCAGAAGGTGGGCCCCGCTGTCGTCGTGGCTTGTCCTGCAGTTTCCGGCGAAAATGTGGACGAGGCCCATCCCGTCCCCGTCCATGATCAGCCTGTATGCCTGTTCGGCGCTGTATGCCGTTACCAGGTGGATATTGTCCCGGCTGTGTATGAGGTGCCGGGCGAAGCGCATCGTCCCGGCGGTTGTCTTTCCGCTCCTGGGAGTGCCCTCAAGCCAGTCGAGCGTGTGATCGTAGGGGAGCATTATTAGCTCCGCCTGTTTGCTGCCCCACTCGATCATAGTCCGGCCCTCCGCTCGAGCTCGAGGAGCGAGCGCAGGAGCTCGTTGCCGTTGCTGGCCGTCTGGAGGTCCTCCGTCAGATCCTTATACGCCGCAGTGAGGTCCCGGATGCGGTACACCGCCCAGTTGTTTCCGACCTTGGTCTTGACCTCGGTCGCGTCCATGGGGTAGTGCTCCTCGATGCGCTGCAATCGGAGGAGGAGCTTTTTTTTGAGGTCCGCGGCGATCGTAGCGTTATCAGCGGCTTTTTCGGCCGTTTTTTGGATGATTTTCTCCTGTACTTTGGCCCGAGCTTCTCCTCTGGCCTCGCTCCACTTCTCGAGCCTGCACCGGCGTTCTATCGCTGCCCGGTTGCATCCGTACTTTTCGGCCAGTTTGCGCTGGGAGACGCCCGCTATATATTCGGCTCTTACCTTATGCCAGTTTATCCGGTTTTCCGTATCAATTGGAATCAGCCCCTTTGTATCTGTAGGTCTCGTTTATCCCTTGAGGACCGTCGCCGTTTTGCCGGTGAATTCCTCCCACCTGTCGATGATGACGTCGCAATAGTGCGGGTCGAGCTCCATCATGTAGCACGAGCGGTTGAGCTGCTCGCAGGCGATCATGGTCGACCCTGATCCGCCGAAAAGGTCGAGGACCTTCCAGCCGCGTTTGCTGCTGTTTTGTATTTGATGGGCCAGGAGTTTTATCGGCTTCATGGTAGGGTGGAGCTCCGAACGCTTGGGCTTCTCCTCGTTTATGACGGTAGTCGGGACCCGGTCGGCGAATATCTCCTCGAGCAGCCGGGCCATCTCCTCTTTTTTCATCTTGCTGATCTCTGGGACGCCGTCCTCCATTACCGTAGTTATGTTCCGGATGTCCACGAAATAGTGAGCGGCTCCGCTCTTCCAGCCGTACAGGCAGGGCTCGTGTTTCCATTGGTAGTCCTGACGGCCAAAGGCGAAGGTGCTCTTATTCCATACGAGCGTTTGCCTGATCTCCATCCCGGCTTTCTCTGCTGCCCGGAGGAAATTGAGTGCCTGGTTTGAGGCGTACCAGATATAGAACGCCGCGCCGTTTTTCATTGCGCTCATGCCGTTGCTGAGGCAAGTCCGGAGGAATTCTATAAACCCCTCCTCGGTGGCCCAGGCGTCGTTATTGATGACCAGGCCGTCCGTCCGGCGGTGCAGGACCCGGGCCTCCTCCGGCGTCATGTTTTGTCCCAGGGCTACGTTGTACGGCGGATCGGTGAGGAGCAGGTCCGCTTTGGCTCCGTCCATAAGCGCTTCGACGTCCTCGAGCTGAGTGCTGTCTCCGCACATGAGGCGGTGCTTACCGAGCTGGATGATCTGCCCGCGCTGAGTCCTGGGCTCCTCCGGAATCTCCGGTTCGAAGTTATCCTCCTGAGCCTCGTCCGTGGTCCCGTCCTGATCGAAGTCGTCAGCGTCGAAGCCGAGGTCGCTCATGTCGATGCCCTGGAGCTGGAGCTCGGCGAGTTCCTTCTCGAGCTTGGAGAAGTCCCACTCGCTCAATTCCGCGCTCCGGTTGTGCCTGATCGCGTATTCTTTGCGCTGCTCCTCGGTGAGGTGGTCGAGACGGATGCACGGGACCTTCTCGAGACCCATCTCGATGGCGGCGATCTGCCTGCCGTGGCCCTCCACGATGAGGTTCTCGTCTCCCCAGATGCCGATCGGATCGTTAAAACCGACATTCCGGATGCTGGTCTTTATGCCCTCGATGTCGTCCGGCGTATGCTTTCGGGTGTTGTTCTCGTACGGTTTGAGCTCGTAAGGTGACAGATATACGAGTTCGAGCTCGTAGTTATACCCCTCCATCGTTACCCTCCTGTAGCCCTCCCGGTTATCTGGTGCCTCCGCTCCCGCCTCGGCGCGTTTGAGCATATGGCTCGCTCGTCTGAGTGCACCCCCGCGGACCGGTGGAGGGTCAGCCCCGGCCGCACCCGCACAAAAAAACCACTCCCCGTCAAGAGTGGCCTTTTTGATGCTGATATATTACCATAACCCGATGTGTACATGTGTCCACTTTTGTGTACTCGTGCCCTCACTTTTGTGAATTGTGTGTAAAACCTGGGTCGATCCGGCCGTTTTGTATGAGCCAGTGCTTTACGTGCCAGAGCGCCCGGCCGTGGAGCTTTGATCCCCAGGAGCGCTCGACGTGGAGCTGTACCTGGATAGATTCCCAATCGAGGCCCTCGATGTAGCGGAGCGTCAGGATCGTTTTCTGCATCTCGTCCGGGACCGAGTCTATCGCCCGGAGAATCTCCTGTAGGTCGCGGTCGATCTGGTCCATAACGGCCTTGAGCTGTTCGGTGCTGTCCGCGGCTTTTACGACGTCCTCGGCCATGCGGTCATATGCGGCGTTCCCGCCGTCTACGTGCACGGCCCGCAGTTTTTGGGTGCAGCTCGTCGCCCGGTCGTATGCCTCCTCAATTGAGCGCTGGAGGCTTTCGCGTCTGGCCATCATGGCCCGGTATCGCTTAAGGTAGGTTTTTGCCGGGTTCTCCGGTCTGTAATCGTTCGTGATCATTTCCTGTCCTTTCCCGCTTTGGAGAAAAACTCCGCCGCCGTGCCGTCCATCTGGAGCCGTCTGAGCTGTCTCAGGCCTATGGCGTTTCGTCTGCCCATCTTGAATCCGTACGCCATGAGGAATGTCGTCGCCTCTTTCTGTGTGCAGTTGAATTCCCGCATGATGTCCCCGGCGGTCAGCGTCGGGTCGATCGGGTTCGGATATTCCCACCACATTAGCGATGCCGCCCCCGCTTCTCTTTGAGCGCTCGCTCGTGCATGATCTTGGCCACGTTAGGATTGTCATTGATTACGGCCTGCATTTTCCGCTCCTCGATCTGCCTATCCCGATCCGCCCGGTATTCGGCGTATTGCTTGCAGGATGCGTGGCACTCGGCGGATCGCCCGGGGCAATCTTTAGCGCATGGGTTTTTTATCACGGGGTACTCGCCTCCATTTGCTGCATCTGATCCGGGTCCCGTACGTGGGGATCACGAGGTATTTCCTGAGCTCGCCGTCTTTTTTGAGCTGTTCGAAGATGTCGAAGCGGATGTATGTCCGGCCGTCGATCTCGGTCCCATGCTCGTCCATGAGCGCTTTGATCTGCTGGCCGCGCAGCCCGCTCATCTGGTTAACGTCTCCGCTGGTGATGTACCCGGCGGGCGGTGCTCCGGTCCGGAAGGCCCGCTTCTCGCATGTGGGGCAGACCTGCCGCCCCTCGGGGATGATCGCGCCGCAAACGACGCACGTCTCTGCGCTCATTCGTCGTCCCTCCTGTCCTGTGATGCTGTTTTCCTTCTGCCGAGGATCGTAATGTCGACCTCCGCCCGCGGGCAATCGGAGTATATTTTCCGCGCTACGGTGAGGGCGATCTGATTGTCGTCTTTGTAGGCGATCCCGTTGCACCCGTCCAGGATCGACTTTAGCAGGTTGTCCGTGTCCGGCTTCTTGGTGCACCATTCGCCACTGAGGGCCTCCTGCTGGCGTTTGCTGAGGCTTTTCGGGATCGGGACGTAGAACCAGGCCTCTACGCAAAGCGGGGCTCCTGGGTCAAACTGTGAGCCCCTGGAGGCCGCCTTGCATGCCCAGGCGACACGCTCCTCGTATCGGGCGGTCTTTGTGGGCGTGTAGCTGTGCATCCTGCCGTTGGGGAGCTGGGCCTGCCGGGCCCGGAGCTTGGGGACCGGTTCCCCGGGGATCGTGAATCTCAGGCTCGTCATGCCGGGTCCTCCCTTGCGACTTTGTACTCGATGATCCAATAGTTTCTTAGTCCGTCCCATGTGGCCCTGATCCACGTTATGCCCTGCGCCCGCAGGTTGTCCATGATCCTGGCCGCGCCCTCTATCGTCTCGGCATATTGCGTGTGGTAGTAGTAGACCACGGTCGGTTTACTCATTTTTTTCCCGCCTTTCTCCGTCCGCGCAGAACCAGTCTGCCTGATATACCCGGTATATGCTTATCTCCCAATGTTTTGACCTGTACCAGTGGTCACTGGCGCGGCAGTAACCGTAAGAGGAATCGTCCTTCTGATCCCACCATTTACAGTTTCTACAGCACACCAGTTCACGGCTAACCAGTTCAAACTCCGTCTTGCTCTTTTCTTTCGGAATAAATATCCATCCGTCAGGCATTTTTGCCATCTTCTTCCTCCTTCGGCGGTTCGTCCCACGGTGTCGCCCTCCTGTTCCAGCAGATGGCCGCCTCGGCCTTGTTGTGGTACCAGCCGGAGGAGCTGCCGCAGCCTCCGTCCTCGTAGTCGCAGATCACGTAGTACCTGTCCCGCCAGCCGTTCTTGCCGTGCCTGGTCATGAGCCGCGGGGCGTCGAGGCTCCCGCAAAACGGGCAGGGGTTTAGTCTGAATTCGGGCATCGCTGATCCTCCTCTCGTCTGCTGAGGTACCCGTCGAAGTCGAGCTTTAGGCCTGCGATCCGGACGTTAATTATCTCTCCGGCCCTTGGCGGCCGTCCGTTTCGCTCCTCAAAATCTCGGGCTATATATCCGCAGAGCACGTCGTTTATGTACGTGTTGATCATGTCCGCCTCCTGAATCTGTCCGCCGCCGGGCAGGTCGCAAAGTGGCTGATATATCCCAGGCCGGTCGCCTGGTCCGGGTCCGCCTCCCGGTCTCCGCTGAGCACCTCGCCGTTCGGTGTTACGATCTTGAGCCGCCCGAGCGTTTTCTGTTTGTACGTTACGAGCTCCGGGTCGCAGGGCATCGCTTTCCCGCCCGCGGTTTTGATCCAGACGATCTGGGCCCCGCATCCTCTGCACCTGCTCATGCTTTCCCCTCCGTCTCCGCTACGGCCTGGAGGATCGCCGCCTCCTCGGCCATGATCTCCCGAAATTCCTTGTCTGATACGTTCCCCATGATGATGTCGTTTATCCGGTCTATGCTTGTGCTCACGCGATCGTATGCGCTCATACTGTCTCCGCCTCCTTGCGTCTGTAGTTGCGATCCGCGGCCCTGTCGATGATCAGGGTATAGCCGCGGCTCTTTTCGTATATCCTGCCGCCGGTGGCCTCGTCGAGTTCGAATATCTCCCCGAGGTATCGCTCCGAGCTGATGATCGTCGGCCGGTTGTTCACGTATCGGTAGTTGAGGAGCTCGAAGGCCACGCGGAGGTCCGCGTCCGTGGGCGGCTTGTCGCTTATTGGTTTGAAGAGGTCGTCGATGTATAGGACCTCAGCCGCCTCGAGCTGCCCGAGCTGCTCGCCGTACTCCGGGTCGTTTATTACGGCCTTGAGGGCCTTTACGGCCTGCTCCCAGACGATGTAGCGGACCTCGAGCCCGGCGTAGAGGAGTTCCCGGGCGATCCCGGTGCAGATGTGGGTTTTCCCCGCTCCGCTCTGGCCGCCGATGTAGAACCAATCCCCGTCTTTTACGCCCTGGTCTATGTACGCCTGAGCCTTCTCCAGCATTTTCTTTTGCCAGTAGGTCTCCGCCTGGAAGTTGTTTAGCCGCTTGTCCCGGATCGTGTTCTCCAGGCCGCTGCGCTTCATGCGGGCGATGCTGGCCCGGACCTTCTGACACTCGCAGGGCCGGTATCGGTCGTATATGTAGCCGCCGAGGCCGCCCGCCTCCGCGTATGCGAAATATCCGCGGTTCATGCACTTGGGGCAGTTGTACCCGTCGATGAGGTTGAGGTCTCCGGCCTTGGCGTTGTACTCCTCCACGCGTTTCTGAGCGAGCTGCTCCGGGGTGTAGCCGGGACCGTCAGACAATGGTCTCCCCGCTGCCAATCGGTTTATATTTTCCCGTAGCAGTTCCCCTGCGCTCATGAATTTTTCCATCTTTGTCTCCCTTCATGGCGTATATGCCGGTCCATCCGTTTACGATTGAGTTATTGAGTATCTCGATCCGATCGTCGTCGGTCTCTGCGAGCTTGTCGAGCTTTCCGGTGAGGAGCTTTACGGCTCCTGAGCTCATGGGCTTTTTGATGTCTGTCCGAAACTGTACGAAAGCCACCAGCGCGTCCTGGAGTTGTTCGTTCTCCGTATAGGCCCGGATCAGGTCGACCACCGCCTCGGCGGAATCTTGTTTCTTTCTCTTACTCTTGTCTCTATCTCTTGTCTCTATCTCTATCTCTTTCTCTTTCTCTACGTGACTATTTCCGGACAATGTCCGGACGTTGTCCGGAAGTTGACCGGACTCTGTCCCGTTCTCGGCGGCCAGGAGCTTTAATTTAGCCCTGGATTCTCGTTTTCTCTGGGTGTCGCTCCCCTCGCTGCCGGTATTCTTGACCGCGTAGGGCAGGAACATGTAGCTGCTTTCCGCGTTCGTCTCGGCAAGGCCGCAGCCCACGAGAAAGCTGAGCGTCACCTTGACGTCGTCCGGCTGCTCGTCGATGTCCAGGGCGATCTCCTCGGCGATGTTCTGCTCGAGGCCGGTGTACTTTATGATCCCGTCGGTTTTCATCGCCTTGAGCTGGAGCTTGAGGTAGATGATCAGGTAGGTGTCGCCCCCGGCGAGCTTTCGGAGCTTTTTGATCCGCATGCTGCCGAAGAAGTCGTCGTAGAGCTTGAGCCAAAAGTAGCGCTTTCCCTCCGCCATGCTATCACCTGCTCCGGATCAGATAGATCGTTTTTCCGATTCTCCGGGCGGTAACCAGGCCCTTGAATTCCGGCCGTACGGAGGCCTGCACGAGGCCGTTATATACTCGGGTCACTTCTCTCTCCGGGACGCCTTTTAGCTCCACCTGCTGCTTCCCGCTGTCGATAAAAGCCCGGAGCTGGTTTACGCGGTTTCCGCTGCGCCGCTGCACGTTCGGTATGTCTTTTACTTCGTTCATCTCGTACATCGTCTCACCTCCCGTTTAGAAGAGTGTCTGCTGCTGGTAGAGCTCTCGGAGCTCGTAGAGGCCGTCCTCGTCTCGCTCGAGGGCGTAGTTTTCGTCCAGGCTGCCCTTGACCTCGTCCTTTACCTGGACCGTGGATTTTATGTTATGGCGGAAAACCGGGATCGTATCTCCGGTCACGCTGCTGAGGAATTCCACGTCGAGCTTTACGGTCATCGTGGCCTCGTCGCTGCCGAAGGCCTGCATCCTGGCAAGGAGCGTGTTGATCGCCGTCGTCATATCGTTCTTGAGTCTGTCGAAGGTGTCCGCCTGCATATTGATCGGCTTGCTGCTCATTTCTTGCCCTCCGTTCTCTGTCGTCGTCTTTGGTGATCCGTCCGGGGCGGTCTGCCCGCATGGGGTGGTAGTAAGTCGCGCTGCCCCGGACGGTGTTTTATGCTCGGTTATGTCATGGCATCACCTCCTGTTGAGCTGATTCCACACACGGCTATCTCGTCCGCTTGGCGCGGTCGGGATCACTTTTTGTCCGGCTGCTCCTCCGGATCGTCTGCGAATTCCGCCTGGATCGTCTCGTCCGGGGCGGCGAACATGTCCGCGCTGAGCTCGGTCTTTATGGTCTCGTCGGAGCTCATGCTGCGGGCCGTCTCCGTGCTCATGGGGGCGTACTTGAGGGCCGCCTTGAGGACCGTCTTTTTCGCCATCTCGTCGAAGTTGGTCTGCCAGGGGCTGAACCCGCGCTGGGCCGCCTTGCTGAATGCGTCGCGGTGCTTGATCACGTCGTCGATGCTCATCACCTCGAAGCTGTAGCCGCCGTCTTTGGTCCGGAAGATCGCGTAGTAGAAAACCGGAGCCCCGCGGTCGCTCTTGGCGGGCTTGTGTACGAGCTTCGGCTCCAGGCCGTATTCGTAGATGAATTCGTCGTTCTCGTATACCGTGTGGGCTTGGATGGTCTGCACCTCTCCGCCGCGGTACGCCAGGGCGATCAGGCCCTTGTAGCCGAGCTGGAATTGCACCTCGTCGATCCCGTGGTTTTTGTACGGTATGAGGTAGCACTGACCCAGGGGCGTGTTTACTTCCATGCCGAGCTGCGCGGCGGTCATCATGGCCCCCAGCAGACTCTTGGGGGTGCAGTTGGCGAGCTGGGGCGTTGTGCTGATCGCGCTGAGCACGATCCGGGTAAAGCGCTCCGGCGTGATGGTCGCGGGCAGGGCTTTTTTGATCTCGGGCATCATCTGCTGGATCAGGTCCTGCACGGTTTTCTTGGGCTTGCTGACGGCCGTCTGGGCTTCTTTCGCTGCGATGGTCTGCATGATGTTTACCTCCTATTATTCGGCGGCTTTTGCCGCTGTGAATGCGAATCTCCGGCTGCTGCTCTCTTTATACCAGGGTTTGAGGTCAATGGCCGGGTGATCCTTGGCGAATGCCTTAACGTCGAAGGTGCTCCGGCTGGTCGGTTTCCAGGAGACTCTGTAGCCCTCCGCGGTCCCGGTCTCGAATTCCCCCAGGGCGACGCAGATCCGCGCCTTGAGTTCGTCGAGCTTTTTGCCCCACTCGTCCGCCTGAGCCTTGGCCTCGGCGTACTGCTCCAGGAGCCCCAGGTCCGGTGTGAGGTCGATCGGCGTATCGGCTACGGTGTCGGCTTTACCGAGGTAGTCGCTGACCGCGTCCGCGTCGGCGGCCATCGCTTCGGGCGGGGTGTCGTCGGTGACGTGCTGCCAGAATTTCTCCTCGATCCGCATGAGGGCCTCGATCTCGCTCTCGTCTCTCTGGAGCTCGAAGATCCGGAAGTCCGCGCCGCTGATCAGAACAGCCAGGTATGCCTTATCGGCTCCGGTCACGGCGAGGTAGTGGACCATCTGACAGTACCACTGGCCCGGGTATTCGTTGCGGCCGAAAAGCTTCATGGCGGGCAGGCTGTTCGTCGTCTTGCACTCGAGGATAGCGTCCTCTCCGACGATCCTCCGGTCGATGTCCGCGCAGGCCCAGGGGTACCGGCTGTTAACCAGCGTCTGGTTTACGTTTCGGGTCGTCTTGCCCGTCTGCCGCTCGAACGTCTTTGCGACGAAGTCCTCGAGGTACGTCCCGACCTCGGTCCGGAGGTTGCCCTCGAAGCCCTGGGCGCGGCCGGTCTTTTCGAGCCAGACGCCGAAGGCTCCGGCGTACGGATTCATCCCCGCTACTGCCCCGGCGTCGCTGCCGCCGATGTAGCGCTTGCGGAGCTCGAGCCACTCCTCCCGGCTGCCGGTCGTGATCCGCTCGATCGTGCTTTGTTTCTCCATGGTTTATATCCCCCTCCTGGCGGACCTCTTGTCCGCCTGTTTTATCGTTAGCTCGCTGACCTTGCGGAACCAGGACGCCGAGCTCTTGAAGCCGAGCTGCCGGATCGCAACCTCGAGCTTGCGCTTGTATTCCTTGTCCACCCAGGTCCTGAATTCGGTCTGGTCTCCGTGCTGCCGCCCCTGGCCGCTCTTGAGCAGGTCGAGGAGGTCGAGCTCGTCCTCCGGCCAGATGTCCCGGGGCTTTAGCCCGAGGGCCTCACAGATGGCCCTTAAATCGTTTTTTGTGGGGAGCGCTGTCCCAGCCTGCATGAGGGCTAATGCCTGCTTATTGCCGTCCTGGAGGGCCTCACAGACGGCGTCCTGTCCCATGTTCCTCCAGAAGATGAAATGCTGCAGCTTATTTTTGACCGCCATCTGCTATGACCTCCTCGATCTCGTAGTCGTCCGCCTGCTCGATCTCGTAGAAATCCTCCGGGTGTACGATCGCCCAGACGACCACCGCCACCAGGATTCCGGCGAGGAAGAGCGCGATCTCGTAGCCGTATTCCCCGCAAAGGTCACCCACCCGGGTAAGTATGCTCTGTAGATTAGTCATCGTTTTCCCCTCCTGTCGGCATGTCCCACTTTTCGCTGTAGTAGTCGATCTCGCCCCGGATGTTGATCTCGTCGAGCTCCGGGAATTCGCCCTGATCCTGGAGCAGCCTCGCGGCCGTTTCGAGCTCCAGGAGGGCGGCGAGATAGTCCCGCCGCGCCTCCTCCAGGGCGTTCTGCTTCTCCTCGGCCTCGACCTCCGGATCGTCCGGCCGGAAGTTGGCCTCGACCTTCTCGAGGAAGATGTCGTCGATGATCATGATTGCTTGCCCTCCGTTTTTTGTGTCGCTTGCTGTACTTTCGCCCAGAGCTCCGGGCTCTCCCTGATCCGGTATACCTCTCTCGCCAGCGCCCGCAGGAAGGTCTCCCGCTCCGGGCCCGGCATGGCCTCGATGCTGATCTTTGCGGGCATCTGCTGCCTCCTCTCTTATCGTTGCCAGAGTCTGCTGACCAGGCCGTAGAGGAGCTCGTTATCCTGCCAGGTGATTTTCTCGTGCTGGAAGGCCCAATCGATGCCGAGGGTCACCTTGCCCCACTCCTCCTCCGTCTTAGCCTTGAGCATGGCCTTGATGATGTTCTGAACGTCCTTTTTCATGTCTTTTCCCTCCTATGGTCTGTGGGGGCGGTTGCCCGCCCCCGGCGGTGTCGGTTTATTTCTTGGCGCTCTCGAGTCTGGCTTTGAGCTCGGTGCAGTAGCTTATTTTTTTCTTGGCTGCCCTGTTGATCCTGACCGCGTTACCGAAGCCGATGTCGTTCGGAGTGTCGGCGAGCTCGACGATCATCTCGGCGCTGTGCTTCATGTTCTGCTCTGCCGTAGCGATCTCGTTATTAAGGAGCGCCTCCAGGTCCTCGATGTCGCTGTCCGTCAGCCTGCTCTGCTCCAGTTCTGCGATCTGCCTTTTGTATGAACCGATCATGTCGCTTGCGCTCGTGAGCTCTTTCCTGTAGGTGTCCAGGAGGCTTTCGAGCTTTGCGTTCTCCGCGGTGAGCTCGTCGATCCTCCGCCCGGCGGTCTCTGCTCTGTCCTTCCAGCTGAATGCGAAGTCGTTCTCGATGTTCTCCTCTGCGTCCTCGAAGCATCCGTCAAACGCTGTTGCGAGGTAGCTGTTCGGGCCGAGGCCCTCTACGATCTTTTTGATCTGTGCCAGTGCCTTGCGCTCTTGCTCTTTGGTCGTCATGTTGTTTGCCCTCCGTTGTCTTAGTTTCGAGTACATTGTACTACTTTTGAGACGTTGTGTCAATGGGTCTTGTACAAAAATTGTATAAAAAATTGTACTTTATTTTTTGTCTTATTTGTGCTATAATGGATCGTGGAGAGGAGGGCTTATATGAATCGGGTTTTGGAGCTGCGTACAATGCTCTCGCTGACACAAGAGGAGTTTGCTGCTCGATGTGGTATTGCTCGTTCGTCGATTGCCCGGTTTGAGGCCGGGGAGAATATCGGACGGTCGAGCGCTGAGAAAATCGCCCATGCGTGTGGTGTCTCAGTTTCGGTTGTCTTGGGTGATGCAAATATTGAGACAATTCGGACACCGTCCGGCGGTGCCGTGCACCAGGAACCGTCCCGGGGCGGGAGCCTTACCGAGGAGGACCTCGCAAAAATCGCCAGTATTGTGAATCCGAATCCGGAGGCCCCTCGCTACGTAGAGACGAGGATCGTCTCCTATGGAATGGACAAGCTGCCGCAGGAAACTCGAGAAATGATCCTCGGGATGGTCCGCGGGATGTTTGCGAACCGTCCGGAGGCTCAGTATTTTGCGGATAAAAAAGAGGAGGGTGACTAATGCCAGATCTGGAGCGGGCCGCTGTTGCGGCGCTAAAAATGCTGATCGAAAACCGGATCACCGAAACGCCCATAAAGCCGATGCCGTTCTTGCTGTCGTACCCGGGCGTCCGGGTGATGCCGTTCACACATATGGCGGCCGAGGCGGGCGTCGAGCGCGAGGACCTGGTCCCGCTGTTCGGGGAGAACCAGGACGCGGCCACCTTCCACCTGGCCGCTGAGATTGAGAGCGTCCGCTACGTGGTCGTCTACAATATGAGGCTCCCGTTTGAGATTATATGGAGGGCGGTCGCCCGGGAGCTCGGGCATATAGTGCTCGGGCATGACGGTGTCACCAGGCCGCCTGAGGTCCGCCGGGCTGAGGCGATGTGCTTCGCGCATCACCTGCTTTGTCCGCGTCCGGTGGTGAGGATGCTCCAGGAGTCCGGTCCGGTCACGCTGAGTATGCTCGCCCACACGACCGGCTGCTCGGAGGAGTGCGTCGACGACATGAGGGTGATCCCCGGCGTCCGGGTACCGGCTGAGTTGAACCGGGCCGTCCGGGATCAATTCGCCCGTGGAATCCAGGAGTATCTGCGCTTCCATGCCTCGGCTCCGCTGCCGGATCGCTCTCCGGTGCTGGACCTGGGCTCGTATATGGATTTATATGAGGATTAGGGGAGGGGTTTACAATGAAGAAACTGTTAGCTGTTTTGCTGGTTCTTTGCCTGCTGCCGTGGGTGTATGCGGAGGATATAGACCTCTCCGGGCTATCAATCGACGAGCTTCGGGCGCTGCAGGCCCGTATCGCCGAGGAGATCGTCTCACGGCCTGAATGGAAAGAGGTAACCGTTCCATCTGGCATCTATAAAATCGGTGCGGATATTCCGGCCGGTGAATACTGTATAAGGTGCGGTAAAAGCAGCAAGGGATATATCTATTTTGAATACGGCGAAAAAACGAATGCGTCGCACTCGGATATTGAATCCCCACGACAGTTTTACGATTACATTTATGCGGACGGAGACGGAAAAGAGTTTGAGTTTATAAACGTGCTGCTGATAGAAGGGTACTACGTTAAAATCGAGTACGGGTACGCGATATTTACGCCGCCCGTCCATGCTGACCTCGGTTTTTGATCCATGTCCCAGACCGCCGTTATTTACGCCCGCTATAGCTCCCACCAGCAGCGCGACGTCTCGATCGAGCAGCAGGTCGACGCTTGCCGGAGATACGCCCAGGAGAACGACCTGGTCGTCCTGAGGGTGTACGCTGATAGAGCGATGACCGGAACGAACGATAACCGCCCGGATTTTCAGCAGATGATCCGGGACAGCGCCGCTCGGGCTTTTTCGTTCGTGATCGTCTACTCGCTGGACCGGTTCTCCCGGGATCGCTACGACTCGGCGATCCACAAGCATACGCTGAAAGAGCACGGCGTCCGGGTCCTCTCGGCGATGGAGAATATCCAGGACAATCCCACCGGCGTCCTCATGGAATCGATCCTGGAGGGCTTCGCGGAGTATTACTCGAAAGAGCTCGCGCAAAAGATACGCCGCGGCCAGCGCTCGAATGCGGAGAAATGTCTGGCCCCGGGATCGCTGCCCCTCGGGTACAAAAAAGGCGAGGACGGCCGCTACGAAATCGTCCCCGAGGAGGCCGCTGTCGTCCGGGAGATATATACCAGGATCGCCCAGGGCGAGCTTTTTGCCTCGATCTATGAGGACCTGAACCGGCGGGGGATCACCACGAAATACGGCCGGAAATGGACTACGAATAGCTTCTCCCGCATGCTGTCAAACGAGCGTTATATCGGCGTTTACGAGTACGCGGGCGTCCGGATCGAGGGCGGCGTCCCGCCGATCCTGGAGCGCGATCTGTACGACCTGGTCCAGGCCCGCTGCCGGTCGAAGGCCAATCCCCGCGGACCGCAGAAGCGGCGCCGGGAGACGGGCGTCTATATCCTGACCGGGAAGGTCTTTTGCGGCTACTGCCGGGGCGCTATGGTCGGGACCTCCGGGACCGGTAAGCATGGCGAGCTGCACTATTATTACGCCTGCCGGTCGAGGATCAAGGGCGGATCGGGATGTAAAAAAAAGAGCGTCCCCCGGGATCGCCTGGAGGACGCCGTCGCCCGAGCGATCCAGGGCCTGATATTTGACCCGGAGAACGCCGAGCGTATCGCTGAGCAGTTGCTTGCTTTTATGAACGAGGATCGGGAGACGGAGGCGGAGCGCTCCTACCGTGCCCGCATCGCCGTGCTGGAGAAAGAAAAGGCGAATACGCTCCGGGCGATCCGCCAGGGCGTGATCGCGCCCTCTGTCCAGGATATGCTGACCTCTATCGAGGACGAGCTCGCAGATCTGTCCGGCCGCCTGGCCCTGGAGATAGACCGCCGGAGCCTGACGATCACAAAGGCCGAGATTCTGGCCATCCTGGCCCTTTTCCGTGATGGCGATCTCGCGGACAAGGATTTCCAGGAGCGGCTCGTAGATGCGTTCCTTGTCCGTGCTTACGTCTACGACGACCACGTCCGCCTGATCCTCAATTATACCGGGATCGGTTCGAACGAGCTCGACGTCCCGCTCGATCTGGAGCCTCCGGACGGTTCCCCGGGTTCGGATAGGGCACTCTCCTGTCCACTTGGTATACCTTATCCGAACACGGCCTTTATCCATGGCCTGGTCGTGGTCGATGTCGAGGTATAAAAAAAGTGCCGCCCTCTCGGGGCGGCTTCTTTTTACTCCTGGGGTTCATCCTCGTCGGGTTTCGCCCTGGCCGCGTCTGCTAGGCCCTCGCCGATGATGTAGGCGATCACGCTCGCGCCCATGAGGATGAGGTTCCCGATCTTGTCGACCTGTTCGGCGTCGACTCTGAGATATAGCAGCAGGCCGGTGACGAATCCGGCGATTGCCGTCCAGAATTTGCGGGACGTGAGTTTGCTTTTCCAATCGATTTTATTCTTCATTGCCTGCCTCCCTGATTATGCTGTAGCTCTGCGACGGCTCCCTCGAGCTTATAGGTCCGCTCGATCAGGTTGTTATGTTTTTCAACCTTGCGGGTGAGCTCGTCGATTTTGGTCTCGGTAACGGCTTTGAATTCCGATAGCTTGGCCTCGAGCTTTATGTCGTTTTCGCTGCTTTGCTTGTCGAGGGCTGCCAGGGTCTTTTTATTGCCGCTGTGAACGGTTATTATGACTCCGATCAGCGTCAAAACCCCGGTGATGATTGTCGCCCATTCCGCGCTCATTGTCTCTCACTCCCTTGCTGCTTATTACTTCCAGAAGCAGAAAAGCGCCTTACGCTGCTTCATGAAGTCCTCGGTCTTTTGCCTTGTCCTGCTCTTGCTGGCCGGGTCGTTGGCGTAGATGTAGTTTGCGTCGTACTTCCAGACGCAGATGTAGTGGCCGCCGCTGGTCCAGTAGCCGTTGCCCATGCTGGCTACGATGTAGCCGCCGGAATCGAGGCAGCTCTTGAGCGTGGCGAGGGTGGAGCCCTTGATATACTTGCCGAATCCGTACTTGTCGGCGATCTTGGGGAAGAAGCTCCACGCCGTGCCGCTGCTGTAGGTCCTGCAGCCCCACTTAAGGCTGAGCTCTGCGAGGTCCGGCGGGGTTATCTTGCTGTCGATCAGCGTCGCTACGATGTCCGCCATGGCCGTGGGTCCGCAGCCGGAGCTTTTGATCGTCTGCTTGGCGTCGCCGTGGCTGGAGTACATGATGGAGGCCCAGCGCGTGTCGTATTGCTTATAGTCGACCGGTTTAACGAATCCCGAGGGCTTGGGCGGCTCCTCTCCGGTGAGCGCTGCCCAGGTGAGCGGGCCTACGATGCCGTCCGCCTTGAGGCCGTTCGCCGCCTGGTAGGCCTTGACGGCCGCCTCGGTTTTCCGGCCGAAGATCCCGTCGACCTCCAGGCCACCGAGAAGCTCCTGGAGCCTCCGGACGTCGTCGCCTTTACTGCCTTTCCTGAGCGTCTGCATCTGTTTCCGCCTCCTCGAGTTTTACGAGCTGGCCGTCTATGCGGACCCAGACCTCGTCGATCACTTCCGGTTCGTCGTATTGCTTTTCCTTGTCGGTGCCGATATGTTTGAGTCTCATGTTTGCCCTCCTCCAATTGGAGGGCGGGATCGCGCCCGCCCTCGGTGAATTTCCGGTTTTACGCCGTGACTTTCCGCCAGCCCTGAGGATAGTCCGCCGGGCTCCAGACGTTATTGTCTATGAGCGACTCGTAGACCTCGCCCCGGAATCTGACCTTGTCGCCGGTCATATATGGGTTCGTGCTGTCCGGTTGCTGCCAATCCGGGACGACGTCCGGGTCTGGGATCAGGACCTTTGCGAAAAGGCTCGGGGCTTGCTTCGGGCTCCAGCCCGGCTGGGAAGTGTGATCCTGGAGGACCGTGTAGAGTTCCCCGTCGTCCCTGATCCGGGTCCCGGCGGTGTATTGTACGCCGTTCCCGTCCCAGGCCGGGTAGAGCGTGACGGCCTCGACCGCGTCGGCCTCCTGGAGACTCTGCACGGCCTTCTCGATGATCGGGCGGATTTTCCGCGCCATTTCTTTGAGCGTCATTTACTCCACCCCCAGCAGGATTTTGGCGGCGTCTAATTCGTCCTCCAAAGCGTTGAGCTTGTCGGCGTAGGTTACGCCGTCTGCCAGCGTCTCCACAGTTGGCTCGCCGATGCCGTCAGAAAGGACGTAGAAGCCGCGCTTCTTTTCGTCGCAAATGACCTCGCTGTATTCGTTGCCTGTGCGGGTGTCCAGCAGTTTCTTTCCAGCAGGTGCTATGATATGGATTTTCATTATGCATCAGCCTCCCAACTCAAAGTCTTGGTCGAGCCGCTTACGGTGATTTTGAGGGAATACGTGCCGTCCTCTGTCGGCAGCGCGGGCAGTACGGCGGGCATGGGTACAAGCGCCATCTGCTCGTCGGTCTGCTGGATTGCGTACATTCCGTTGCTCTCGGCGGGTTCGGGTAGGTGCTGGAGTTTGTCGCGGAGGTTGGCGCGGTAGAAGGTATCATGTCCCACGGGGATGGGAACGTCGCGGGTGTCGATGTATTCCTCTGTGCCGAAATCGTCTACACGCTGCGGGTTCGCGTAGGGGTCGGCGGATTCGGTGGTGGGGGTGGCAAGTTCGTAGACGAGGTAGACACCGCTCATGGCGGTCTTGAAGGTGTCGGCATCGGTGTAAGAACGGTCTCCAACAACCACTTGCCCACTTTGGTTAATAAACAGACACGGGATATTGCTTGTCCATGCCGCTTGCGACGAAATTAAATAATTCTTACTACATATTGCATTTGCCGTGGCTTCCGAAGTTGATGGAGCTTTTGCGCCAATACTCGAAGTAAAATAATTATTGCCGCTTGCGGGGGTGTATCCATCCCACGTCAGCGTTCCCAAATCTACAATCCCGTACTTCCTCGTCACCGTTCCGTCGCTCTCGTAGGTATCTCCGTCGTAGTACAGATTTCCGTTGGCGTCTTTTTTCGGTATGCCCCTGAGTACGAGGTCGCTGTCCAGCGGGTAGGAGTGTTCTTCGTAGGGTTCGTACTCGCCGTTGCGGTAACCAGACCATGAAAGGTTGATGCAGATGTCGGCCATGTTTGCGTTTTGCTGAACAAATCGCATGAAATATGCGTTTTCAGGCGTGGTAAAAGTTGTATTCCTGCTTACGCCAGCATTTGTGGCTTGGCCTAAAAAGTTTTGCTGCGCATCGTAGAATCTGAAAGACGCCCAAGATTCATCATTTTTGTAGTAGTATGTTGTATTCGGAAAGCATGGGACAAAGTTTTTACTGCGCAAAAGCGAATTACTCCATTCGTTTTCGCCAGTAGCTACAGTAATAGTGCCAAGCTCTAGCTCTCCATCAAACTGATTAAATCCGACCATCTTATGCCCGCTGGTCTGTACGTGCATCAATGCTCCAGCGTTGTAGGCGTAGAACGACTTCGGGAAAAGCTTGCGGAAGTAGGCGACGCCCGCTCCTGCCGTTGCCTGTTCGAGGGAGTAGATGTAATCTGCAATCGTGCTTCCAAACATTTGGGTGAGGTCGTGAATATTG
>JAEIGA010005390.1_pt1 | contig 19566 bp, 11 predicted proteins | sample 9270691 | NCBI WGS metagenome assembly JAEIGA01 (sample SAMN17057246, study PRJNA624740) | gut metagenome | biome: biome; isolation source: fecal sample | host: Bos grunniens | place: China: Xizang | collected 2019 | reverse complement strand
TTCCAAGACGAATGTTCTGAATGTAATGAAGAAATCAATTACAACTTGACTGCGGCTAGTTTGTTCTATGAGTTCCCTGATGAGGAATTAGTCGAGAAGTATTGGACTGGTGATTGTTGGCAAATAGATCCAGCAGAGTATGGGGTAGATGATGCTAAACCAGTTACTTTATATACTCCTACTATTGCTCGTGATATGGCTATTATTGATTGGGCTACTGCTAAGGTAAGAGCAGGTGGTAAGATTGATGAAACATTTATTACATTCCTATCTTGGATGTTGCCAGCTAAGTATCCTAAGGATATCCAATTGTTGGATCGTCAAATTAGTTTGTTATATAAAGGATATAAGAACTGGTCTATTGATATGTTTACTTTCATGAACGATGTTATTAAAAATATCAATATCAATCAATCTGATAAGTTGCGAGTAAAATGTCCATATTGTGGCATGGAGGCCACCAGTACAGTTCAGTTTCCGAACGGTATCAAAGTCCTATTCGAAGCAAAGACATCAGTCAAGAAGTTCGGATCAAGATAAATTTGATAGTTCTTATTTAGAGTACAACCTATTCGGGTTAATGAAAATGGATATAATGAATCTGGTAAGACTAAAGGCAAGTTTGTCAAAGTCTTTCCATATTCAACCTTCGGAGGTAGATAATATGCCTATGTGGGAATTTGAATTGTATATTAAGCAGTTAAACGAATTGGTTGAAGAAGAAAATGAAAGGAACAAAGCTGACGAAGATAGTAAAGATATGAGGAAATATAGGAAGATGGCGGATCCGGGATATATAAGGAGAACAGCTCAAAGTGCTATGCCAAAAATGAATATGCCATCTATACCTAATATGAGTGGTTTTAGATAAAAATAGGGGGACAATCAAGTCTCCCTATTTTATTATTTATATAACTAAACATAATTCTTATGCAAAAGAAATACGATGCAATTTTATACGTTGAACAATCCTTAAATGAAGATGTTATAGATAGAAGATCTCTTAATAAGGGTAAGGCTCCACAACCAACAAAAGGTTTTACTCAATACTACAATGCTGATGATCCTATGCTCTACAATGCGTTTTCGTTTGGTAACGCGGTGAGACAATCTCTTAATAGTATGGGGCAAGGATATTCGTGTCAAGTAACAGACTTTAAGAAATGGGTTGTAGTAACTGTAACCCATAGCAACATGATTACCGGTAAATCTTCATCTAAAACATTTTTAATAGTCTTTAGTCAAGACAAGGATGGTATTGTACTTACTACCCATAATAGATACCGTTCTATTTCAGGTGTAGATCAAGCATGTTCATATATAAAAAGTTCTTGTCAAGCATTGCAGAATGATACTCAAAATAGAATAGGATAATATGGCTTGTGCACTTAAACGAATAATACAGTTAAATGATGCCATTAGATATCAACAAATATCTATATATAATCAAAATGTAGACATAACAAACTCTTGTGAGTTTAGTTGGTCTACTGATAGTGTTTGCTGGACTAACTGGACTACTATAGACATGTATAATCGTATTTGTCCTAATTTAGATTCTGATTTTTATTTGAGAATAAGATTGGTGGGTGGATTCGATAAAATTATGTATGGAGAAACATATACTACATGTTATTCTGTATGTTTGGATTCTTCTGCTACCTTCATGACAGATTTTTGTGGAGACCCAAACCTATTCCAACCATACAATAATTTAGATTGTGCGTTGCAACTTCAACAACAATTGGCTGATTCTGTAGTATGTATGTTTGGGATACCAATATTCTATTTTAGAGTCAATCCTAATGAAGGTGCAACAGATTATACATTTAAAGAACATTTTTTGCATCATATTGATTCAGTTAAGCAGTTAAAACTTATGATTCCAGACGGGCAAATGCCTTCGTCTAATCCAAAACTAACTGAATTTGATTTTGATTGGGAAGTGGATTGGGAAACTGAATTAAGCAAGACCCAATTTGCTAAAGCCTTTGGGGATAATGCTTATCCAAAAACTGGTGATTTTTTATATATACCACTCATGAAACGTATGTGGGAAGTAAATGCTGCTTATGATGAAAAGAATGAAGGATTGATGTGGAGATCGACTACATGGAAATTAGCTTTAGTAAAATACTCAGAGGCAACTAACGTAGACCCATCGGAATACGATGATATTATAGATGGTTGGGTGCAGCATTATGAAGATGTGTTTGGTGAAATTGAAAGAAATGAGCAGGAACGTGAAACTGGAGCAACTCCTTTAACTGCACCTTCTTTCGCAGCTACAAATTTATTTGATATTTTTATGGAAGATGCAGTTAGAAAACAATACACCAAACAAGATACCACAATAGTAGACAAAACATACAACCATAGAAGTCTTGTTGTAGCAAGAAACTTGTATAAATTTAAGAATGAGAATGGTTGTGTAACTTATCAAAAACCTATTTGTGGGGATTCTGGAACTATGATGTTTATAATAGAAACTCCAGGCACACTAGTAAATAAAATTGAAAGAGATATTATCAATTTTGGTAATGTGCAAGTAACTATGCAATACAGAACCAAAGAACAGGATTTTGTTATTAAATTTGGTGATTTAGAGCAAGTTCTTTTACCATTCCATTCTTATATGATTATGATTAAATGGAATAGGGGCTCGTATACTACTGAACTTAATGTATATGAATACAAACACCCTACAGACATTCCTATATATAAAGTAAGACCAGAAATGTATTGGTTTGACTTTGAAGAACCAGTTTGTGAGTTGGTTGGATATTATAATAATGATTTGGATATGAGAGATGGCATGGAGTGTATGATACATTCATACCCATTATTTATAACAAATATAAAATATTATAACAAAGCTTTGGAGAATCAAGAGGCTATTAAAGAGTCTGTAAAATATACTACCCAACACGAAGCTTGTGTAATAAACGACCTAGCTAGAAAGATTAATTCTGGTCATGGTTATGCAGTAAGATAAAAATAAAAAATAATATATGGCTATTACAAAATATATTACTTTAGATTCTTTGCGTTTCTTTTACAAACAATTAAGAGGCTCAAATAATTTTTTAGCAACAACCAAATTGTATGGAACTATAAAATTGGGTGGGGATATGCCGAAAAATTTAAGACCCCTTCAAGCCACAGATCAAGGAAATGCATATATAGAATTATTTCCAAAACAAGGAGATAATATTCCTGATATAGGTTCTCCTACTCAACCAATATATATACACCAAGGTGAGTTTACAGCAGTGACTGCTTCTATAGGATCCGGAGCTACGACTGACACATCAGCTCAGGCTATTTATATGAAAGATGGTTCACTAACCCCTATAACAAAAACCATAGGTTCTGCCACACAACCCATCTATATGAAAGATGGTGTATTTACAGCATCAACTCAAAATTTAGGATCTGGTTCTACTGCAGGTACTACAGCACAAGCTATTTATATGTTGAATGGTGCTCTTAAAGCCATAGAAACTACCATAGGTAAAAAATCCCAACCAGTTTATTTAAACAAGGGTAAATTTGAAGCCTGTGATGATATGGGTGTAGTTATTAAACAAATTCAAGACGAATTAGCAGCTTTAATAGATTCATCTGTGAAAAATATTAAATTTAATCAAAATTTCAACAGAATTGAAGTCACTACTGAAAAATCCACCACAGCTGCGGATGGTTCGGTAACAAAAACTGATGAAGTATATATAACAGCAGCATTAACAAAATTGGAAAAGCCCAGCAAACCAACTATTGCGACAATATCATATACTTTAGTAAGTGGTAGTGCAAGCGTTGCTATTAAAAACACATTTAAATCTGCAGTCTCAATACAATATCGCATAAAAACTAATGGAACAACCACTTGGGGTGCTTGGACAAATTTAAGCAGTAGTGTTGCATCTGGAAGCTCAACAAACTTAAGTATTGCTTCAGGATATGCCAATACTCAAAACAATACTGTTGTTAAAAAAGATGTAGAAGTAAAAGCAATATTTAATGGTGAAGAAAGTGATATCAATTCATATATTATAACCATTAATCCAAAAGTTGCTGCACCAGCTGATATTTCAGTAGTTAGAAGTATTAACGACAATAATAGTTATGGTACCAAATTGGAAGTTAAGGTTAGCCCCTCCGCTACGACTGGTGCTACTAATAAATATAGTTTAGATGGTGGAACATCTTGGACTACATTTACAGAATCTAATACAGTAGTATTTACGGAAACAACTACAGAATCTGAAAAAGAAACACACACTCTAAACGTAAAAGTAAAAGCAGAAAAATCCAATTATACCAATTCGGACGTAAAAACAAATACTACGACATATACTATTGGACAAGAAAAAGCATATTGTGGTTCTAATACAATTAGTACATTGGCTGGTATGAGTAAAGCTGAAATTTTGAAATTAGCTACAAAACAATCAGCAGCCAACTTATCAGCAGGATCTTATACAATTACTGCTTCATCCGGCAATTATATGTGGTATTGTTGTACTACAAAACATTCAGATATAAACAGCATTGTAGTTATGTCAGCAGCAAATCCAGCACCATTTGGTATGAATTATATGGGGCAAATTGGAGCATGGCACTGTTATAGATCGACTAATAGTCTTTTAGGGACTGCAAATTTCTATCACAAATAAAGAACAGATAAAATAAGTAAATATATTTATATATAAAATATGGCAGAACAAACCGCTCACGAATACACCCTCCCAATTGTGTCAAATATGGCCGGTAAAGGAGTTGTAACCAGTACTGATGTGGATTACGATCCAAACAATTTAGATACTTCAAATCTTAAAGAGAAGTCTGTAGGAGCTGCTTTAAAACAGGCTGAAGATGATATATCTAATATAAAAACAGCTTTGGAAAATACATCTACTTTAAAATCAGTAACTTATAGTGAATTAGTATCATTGAGGGATGAAAATAATTTGATTCCTGGTTCAAAATATCGCATTACTGACTATGCTACAACGACAACACAAGTTAATACACGTTCAGCTTTGTGGAATTTTGATGTTATTGTAGAAGCTACTTCCGAAAACACATTATCAGAAGATGCTAAAGTAATTAAATGTTTTAATGCTACTTCTAGTTATTTTGATAATAACGATTTAAATGCGTGGGAAATCAAATATTGTTTACATAACGATACTTCTAGATTTGCATGGGCAGATGCTGAAAATGGTAAAGGTGTGATTTACTATATGAAGGATGAGTATGGTAACGAGTGTCCATACGATTTTAAAAATATACAATTTAATATATCAAGTTACCAATATCACCCAGATTATGAATACGCATACACTTTCACTGATTATGATGGTAATGATTTATCTTTGTCTGCAAATACAAGAAATAATATTATTAAAAAAATGACCACCAGTGGGTCTGGTTTACAATCGTTAAATGCAACTGTATTTGTATGTTCTGCTATTCACAATAATAGTTTTGAAGAGAATAGCTCAAATAATTTATTTTGGGTATCTTCTTATTATTACAACAATATCGGAAGAGCTTTTCAAAATAATCTTATAGCAGCACCAACAGATTCAGATCGTGCACCAATTCACAATAACACCATTGGTTCTTTGTTTAAGAGCAATAAAATTGCATCTGTATTTAATAGAAATAATATAGGTAATACTATATCCAAATGTAATTTTAATAGCTCATTTGAATTTAATAGAATGGGTGATAATTGTGATAATCTCAATTTTGATTATCCAGTAAATCATTGTAAGTTCGGCTCATATATGAAATATTGTGTATTTCATAGTCCATCTCAATATCCACCTATAGTTAATGAAATGAAATGGTGTACATTTGAGGGTGGTATAGACGGCATGCAGTATCTTTCATGTTGCCAAAACGTTACTTTCCAACAAGGTTTACATCCAGAAGCATCAAATTTTGAACCATCTAATATTGTGTTAGAAGATGGTAGAAAATTTAACGAAGCATTAATTCAGGCACACACGGATCATTTATATGTATATAGAGTTGGTGATAAATTCGGAATAAAGAAAATGTCTTCACCTTATATAGATCTCGGGTCATTTGATAGTGAAGCTGATGGGTGCTCTAAAGCTGCGTCTCCTGAAATTGTGGGAAATCCTAATATCAATAACATCACATTTTCTGTAAACGGAACAGATAATAAAGTTGTTACTATAGAACAGTATAGTGATGGATATGCTGGAGCTGGACAGTATTGGGTTACACAATATTTAAACTCTAATGGTAAAAAGTATAGTAGAAAAATACTATACTACATAACAGACGGGGTTGTTGGAATTACTAATGTTCAATCATGGGTAAAAATTATAGATACTGATGTTGTTGTGGATGGACCAAATTCCAGAGCTTCTTCTAGATTGTATTCTAACGGTGAACAAGTTGTAGTGAAATCAGATCTTGATTCTTACGCAGAAATATCTAGTGTTTTAAATTCAACTTTACCTCAACAGCCTAATGATAATGCTGTTTTATATGGATATATAGGTACATTGAAAAATATTGGATTATCTAGTGAAAATGATATAGAAATAAAATCTATAAAATTTCAAATAAGAAATAATAGAGAACCCCAAACACATCCGGAAGTTTATATTAGATTACTCAAGAAAACTGATCGAGATTGGGCAATTATAGCACAATCAAACACTAGTAAAACTATGGGAGCTGCAGGTACATATATGACATTTGATGATTTATATAATGTTTCTGGAGAAAAATTAAGGAATACTGATATTATAGCAATTACCTTTGTTCAACACAAAGATGACGATAGACTTGCATGCACCCAAGTTGAAGTTCGAACTATCCCGGTTAGTGGTGGTATTTCTAACGGTCTTTCATACAACACAACGTCAGGAGTATCGTATAGCCCGGCATTTGAATTAGGATATATCGAGTTGCAGAATGTGAATGTGTCCGCAGAGAATATATCATTTGATAATTCAAAAATTCAAATCAATTCATCTACAGTTCAAAATGCTATAACTGAATTAAGAGGATATGTCGGAGATAACTCGCAAAATATCCAAAAGATTACTTATCAAGAATTATTGGATTTAAAAATAAAAGACTCTCTCATACCTGGCAAAAAATATAGAATTGTTGACTATGATACTACTGTAGATCCTGGTCATTCTAGTACAATCACAATAGTGCAGAATGAATATAAAGGTGATACTGAATCAAACCGATTTGATGTTATAGTTGAAGCAATAAACTCACACGATCTATCTGAAAACGCCCAAGTTAGCCATTGTCATACCAGTTTATATAATGATACAAATTCTGCAATATATGGAGTTATAGATCATGTTAATAGAAGCGTGTGGAATAGCAGTTCTTGGATTACTAACGAAAACGATGTTGTTAGAAGAGTTCCAGATGTATTAAAAAATAAATATAAGGGTCAATCTATTAGAGTTGGAATCTTAACAAGAACCATTGATCCAAATACTAATTTTAGAATACAAGCGAAACCACATGTTGAAACACAATCTCATGATAAGATTTTACACATAATTGGTATGGATTTTGTTGATCAGACTTCAGGAGAAATATATTCTGCTGATTATGGAGAAATTGAAGTATTTTCAGATACACCTGTAACATTTGCTCATCTATTACAACCAAATATAACTCAAACCACAACTGTAGTATATAGAATATTTGTGTTAGATGATCCCGAAATTGAAGAAACTGCAGGTGATGCTCAAATTTCATTAGAAACTTATGTTCCATATTTTAGATATAATGAATTGTATTCTTGGAAAATCAAATATTGTTTACATAACGATACTTCTAGATTTGCTTGGGCTGATGCTGAAAATGGTAAAGGTGTAATTTACTACATGAAAGATGAGAATGGTAACGAAGCTCCATATGATTTTAAAAATATATTATTCAACGGATATTATACATTCCACTCAGATTCGTTAGACGAAGATATGTCTCTATATGGTAATATGTGTTCAAATAATTCAATAAAAGAATTAATTGATGAAAATGGAGTTATGCAATTACCTGGAAATGTATTGATTTCTGTAAATGATAATGACGTGTTCAGGGACAACATATTTAATAGTGGAGTTCGAAATTGCATGCTTGTGACAGCAACTAGTTCATTAGTAAAGTTTAATATAGTTAATTATGAATTTATTAATGGTGTTGCTGATAAAACATACATAGTAAACTCAGCATTGAACTCTTCTGCACCATACTGGGATAAAAAATATATTTCCACAATGTCTGGAGACACTCCTGGTAGTGCTGCGAGATATGGTGTTACATCATTATTGAGCTCGCTTGTATCAATTAATTCTTCACTTAATAACAAACAAGCCACATTGAAGTCAGGAATTAATATTAAAACTATCAATGGTGAGTCGTTGTTAGGTGCAGGTGATATCAGTTGGTTAAGCAAAAATATCATAGTAAATAGTAATTTCGATAAAGGCTCTAATATAGAAGACAATACCCCATGGAGTTATAAGCCAGAAGGTACAGGAGGATCTATTTGTAGTATCGTAAATAATAGCAGTTTAACAGGAAAAGAAAACATAAATGCAATAGAGTTCAAGGGTTCCACTATTTCTCAAAACGTTAAAGTCAAACCTGGCAAAACTTATACATTATCTTTTGGATATGTTGTTGGGGATCATAATAATGGCTATTTCGATTATGGGCATAAATTGGATAACATGGTTACCATAACATCTAGTACTAATATGACTGGTAATTCATCTGGTTATGAGTTAAATGCAACATCTTTTGCCTACTTGAAAGCGACAGTCGTGATTAAGGTTAACGAATCAGATTCTGAGTTTATTGAACTCCCAATTAGTTTTACTAATACCAGCGGTTCTTCGGCTTTAGTTGTTTCAGAAATTCAATTGGAAGAAGGAGAAGTTTCAACAAATTATAAAAGAAGAGAAGATGGCTTAGCATCTATTAAAGATTTAGATGAAAAACAAGACGTCTTCATTATTGGATCCGGTTTGGGTTGGTCCCTAGATTCAACATATGGTACTACTCTTGAATTAAATATTGGTTCGGGTTTGACATGCAACTCTGATAAAGCTCTTATAGTAAATATTGGTTCAGGTTTGGCGTGGAACGCTGATGGAAAAATTTATGCAAATGGTGAAGTATCTATTGGCACTGCAACTACAGCGAAAGTGGAAAATCCAAAACTTGGAGGTATTATAGTTGGTACAGGATTTAAATATGACTCATACTACGGTATATTAAGTTTAGGCACTGCTCATAATAGTTATGAAGTATCAAGTGATGCTCTTGGAGGTATTATAGTTGGCACAGGATTTAACTATAACCCATCCTCTGGTGTATTAAATTTAGGCACAGCATCGGATACTTCGTTGGGTGGTGTTGTAATCGGTTCGGGGTTTGACATGGACACATACTCAGGTAAATTAAAATTAGATACAGCATCGAATACTCGGCTAGGTGGCGTTATAATTGGTGAGGGAATAACGGTGGATAATGGTACTATATCTATTCCAAAAAAAATATCTATTAATCCTAAGACAACAGGAAAATATTCATTTCCATCTTCTGCTGACCTAACAAATTCTTTAGATTTATCATCTAATTATATTATAGCAAACACAGATGGGTTTACTGATTCTATTATATATTTGGATGCGACTATATTGAATAATTATAGCAAAACAAACCGATATGAGGAGTGTAAAATACTTTGGGATGATACAAATGGAGTTAATTTGGAAATCGGAACTCAAGGTATTTATAATTTCATCATGAATGATTCTCGTTTATCCAGCCATGTATTAACAGTTCCTAATGATATGGTGGACAATAATATATATATACCAGAAGCAATAACTAAGACAAATACAGCTGGTTCTAAAATTGAAATAACCATCAGATCTTATGGACAAGAATCTAAATCCAGTAAAACATATAATAATTATCCAGAGTATGGTTCCAATGATTATATAGTAGGTACTGGTGGATTATCTCATAAACATTATATTACTTGGCAGAAAGTAAGTTAATTAAAGACCCCTATAGGGGGTCTTTTTTTATGCTTAAAACTTTTCGAATTTTATATAAAAGTATTATGATTAAAATAAAAACATAATCATGGGCAACTTAAATGAAGAATTGAAAGAAAAAATTATTTCAATAAGTGGTCTTAGTCATTTTTATGATAAAATAAATGACAGATTTATCCCTTATTATAAAGAATTAGTTAACGATGCTGGAGAAGGATCGTTGGCCATTATAACAAATTCAGAAGAACCTAAATCTATTAATGATTATTTTGAGTTTAATCCTGATTCTATAGCATTAACTGGATTTAATTTACCAACAGAAGTTGATGATAGTAGACTATCTCCATTGTCATATAAAACTTTATATTTCCTCTCTACTGGATATACATCTTTCGATCAAATAGGAAATGTTCCAAAAGGATTTGTATTATTTATGAATGGTAGTGAAGAAGGCGAAAATGCTGGGATTGGTGTTATAATTCCAGAAAAGGGGACCCAATCTTATCTTTACGTCAATGCAGACCAGGATACATTAAATAGTTTAAATATAACAACCAATGGAGTCCAAGTTCAGGCTGTAAATGAATTAAATCAATATATATCTGAGGTTGGAAATATAAAGTTTTACGGATTAATATATGGAGATTTTGATTCGGAGAATGGCTGGTTTACAGATATTGAAATAACTCAGGAAGAAATTGATTCCATAAATTATTTGTTTCTGAATAGTAGTATGTCTACTGATTTATATATTCGCAGAAATAATACTTGGCAAAATATTACTGGGGATATGGATTGGTTAAAAAATCCAAACAATATAATTAATGATATTGATTCAAATCAAATTAAGTTTGAGATGAATCCATACTTTAAAGATTTTGTAGAGGCCCAAGGAATTAAATATAATATAGAAGATGTTAACCCCAACACTGTGGGGGGTATGATAAATTATAATGCATATGTTTCTGCAGCAGCATTGACGGAAGCTCGTGCAGCCGAACGAGAATTAAATGATTATAAAAACAATCTCATAACAAAACTTACATATTCCGAATTAGTTTCATTGAGAAATAATAATAGATTAATTCCTGGAGCAAAATATCGTATTGTGGACTATGTTACAACAACAACTCAAGATGGTACCCAATCAGCTGGACATCAATTTGATATTATAGTAACTGCTTTAACTAATAATACTATATCAGAAGAAGCTAAAGCCTGTTTGCATGAAGAGGACACATATTTCGCAAATAATGATTTAAATGCATGGAAAATCAAATATTGTTTAGATAATGATACGTCACGTTTTAGTTGGGCAGATGATGAGAATGGTAAAGGTGTGATTTATTACATGGAAGATGAATATAAAAACAAATGTTGGTATGATTTTAAAAATATTCAATTTTTAAGAACTTCTGATTTCTTTAATACTAACCCATTTTTGGATCATTTAGAAGACGATAACCATTATTATACATTTACCAAAATATACGATGACACCATATTAGATAATACTGTAAATAATCCTAGTAATAGTTATTCTATTAATAACCATATAGGTGTTAGAGGTCAAACTCAAAGAAAATTAACAGATATTATATTTATTAATTCAACAAGTGTTACAAGAAATAACATTATTGGTGATAGTAGTTATTCTTGTACATTTGGTGATGGATGTCAAGATAATATTATTGCTGATTATTGCTACAATAATGTTATAGGTAATGAATTTAAAAATAATAACATTAAACAATTATTTACCAACAATAAAGTAACTGGAACTTTTCAGTATAACACATTGGGAATACAGTGTTACAATAATAATTTTAGCGGGCATATTTGGTTTACAACATTTGGTTCACAGTTTAATTATTGTAGTTTTAACATACCAGAAGGCTCCAAATTAGAGTATTGTGAATTTGGTTCAGGTATTGGTTTCCTAAATGGTATACCCGCAATAAGAAAGATAATATTTGAAAATAATGTTGCTTGGTACGACACAACTACTTATGTTACTAATCTTGAAACCGTTGATGGAAGAACATTAGCAGAAGCAATAACCGAGGAACACGATGAACAGTTGTATGTATATAAAGTTGGAGATAAATTTGGAGTAAAGAAAATGTCTTCGCCTTATTTAGATCTTGGATCATTTGATAGTGAAGATGCTGGGTGTTCCAAAGCGGCCTCTCCTGAAATTGTGGGAAATCCTAATATCAATAATATCACATTTTCTGTAAATGGAACAAATAATAAAGTTGTTACTATAGAACAGTATAGTGATGGATATGTTGGTGCAGGGTCACATTGGGTTACACAATATTTAAACTCTAATGGTAAAAAGTATAGTAGAAAAATACTATACTACATAACAGACGGAGTTGTTGGAATTACTAATATCCAATCCTGGAAGTTAATTATAGATACTGATACCAAGTCTAATGGTGCTTCATCTATATTGTATTCTAATGGTAAAGAGGTGGTAACTTCAGTGTCCCTTAATGGCAATGTAATTAACAGTTCAAATGGAGCGGTGGATTTGGGGGAGATAAAATCGCATGATTTATTTAAAAGAGTTAGTTATCAGGATTTAGTATATCTTAAGAAAAACAATAAATTGGTTCCAGGCCAAAAGTATAGAATATTTGATTATAAAACCACAACTAGTATAGCAAACACAGCGGCTGCTAATCACCAATTCGATATTATAGTAGAAGCTTTAACAACAAATACTTTATCTGAAAATGCTAAAGCTTGTTTAACTGAAACCCCCAATTTTGTATCAACATCTGGATATAAAACATGGTCATCTATTGCAAGTTCAGCTCTTACCAGCATTTCTCAAAGTTCAACGGGGGTAGATAAATTGCCACAAGAAATATTTGATTTGGTTCATGATAATACAGCATCTGTTTTAGTTAAAGCTGCAAAATATTCAAATCAGGCATTTGATGCTGGTTTGTATAGGGCCACTATTACATACAATAGTGGAAGTAATGGTGTAAACACTTTGGGTGCTGCTGTTAAAAACGGTAATGGGAATATAATAGCCATAGCTGCACATAGGGGGCGCACTGGTGACTCTCACAGATCAAATCAGTATTATTTCAATGTCCCATCAGCAGGATCATATGTATTTTATGCGTATTATGATAATACTATAGAAACTATAAATGCAAATACAAAAATAGTCATTGATAAAGTTTCAGTAGATGATTATTTTGCAAATTGTGATTTAGATGCATGGGAAATCAAATATAACTTGGATAATGATGCATCTAAATATGAATGGGCTGTGGCTGATAATGCTAGCGGACATGGATCCGGATATGGTGTAATTTATAAGATGATAGATGAGAATAGAAATGAAGCTCCTTATGATTTTAAAAATATAGTATATGACGAACAAGACGAGGTGTACTACACATTCCATCAAGTTCCAAATGGCGAGGATTTAACAGTTTGCACAAATACTTGCATAAATAATGTAATCGAATCATGTTATGATTTTGATACAAAAAAATATACATTACCTAAAAACCGGATACTTTCATACTATGTCGAGACTAGTACGATCAAACCATGTAAGTTTGTGAATAATATTTTTAAATCAGGTTCAAAGAGTTGTATATTAAGAAGTCCGTCTTCTGGAGCCTCCATATATAACTTTGTTGGTAAAAACTATGAATTTTCTTCAGGCAATACTAACTTGACAGCATTGATATCTTCTGCAGATTCATCTTGGGGAAATTCTAAAGTATTGATGTCGGCTGCTGGAGCATCAAACTCGTTGACTAGATATGGGCAAGTTCCTGTAGAATATATTTTAGCAAATCTAAAAAGCGACGTTGCCAAAAAACAAGTCAAATTGGTTTCAGGTTCAAATATTAGAACTATTAATGGCGAGTCATTATTAGGTAGCGAGGATATTACAATAGAATACCCTGCAGCGACATCTAGCACAATGGGTGGGGTCATAATTAGTGATGGGTTTAATCATGATGCAAATCCAGGTGTATTAATTTTGGGTTCAGCAACTTCTGATACCATTGGTGGTGTGAAATTAAAGACATTTGGCTATAATGCTAGTGACGGAATGCACAATGGCCTAAAAAATGATAATGGTGTTATTAGTGTACCATTAGGAACGGCTCTTCGAGTAGGTGGGAACCTCGATGCAATAGGTGTGTGTGTAAAATATAATGGAGGAATACTCACCGATTCAGATTCTAATGAACTTAAATTAGATACTGCGACTACTACTAAATTGGGTGGAATCATGTTGGGTACAACCGCCGATATTGAATGGACTACGGGTATAGAGTGCCCAATACGCAACGATGATATTCGTGGCGCATATGCTGAGTTAAGAATAGGTTCCGGTTTAACACCAAATGAACTTGGTGATGGTAAGTTATCTGTTGCTATTGGTTCTGGTTTAACTATTAATTCTGATGATTGTTTAGCTGTTTCTGTTGGCACAGGAATGTATTTTGGCAATGATGGAAAATTAGCTTTAGGTACAGCAACGACCACTAAATTGGGTGGAGTTAAAGCCGGTAGTACTTTAACAATCTATAACGGATTACTAAATGTAAATTCAAGTTATGGTAAAATTACTGAAATTAATCCAAGACAAACCCAATACGACCAATACGGGCTAAAAATAAGCGACAACTGTCATTATATTATCGCTAATCCTTCAGTATACTCAACCTCTTATATATATCTCGATGCAATGGAATTAAATAATTATTCATCAAGCACTTCTGGAATATATAGTGAATGCAAAATATATTGGCAAGGTGGGTATGGATTAGATTTAGAAATAGGTACTACTGGGTTAGTTACTTTTTTTAAAAACATGTATGGTTTTTCAGACGATGATGCCCATGACGCTGCACAGGATATGATTACTAACAATATACGCATACCTCAAGCAATAACAAAAGCTAATACTGCAGGACCAATAGAAATAACTATTAGAACTTATGGGCAGGAGGCGAGATCATCTTCACCCTATAGTTCATATTATTACTATGATGACGGGTATATAATAGGTACGGGTTTGGTATGCAAACATATTATTACTTGGCAGAAAGTATAAAAATAAAAAGACCTCCTAGGAGGTCTTTTTTTGTTCCATATACTCAATAACATTTTCAAATCTTATCGGTTTATAATTCCAATAATCACAACCAACATCCATTTGATTCCAGTGCAGTGGTAAGTCTTGATCCAGACCCTCAGGTCTCCCACCAGGTTTTGAATGTATATGTCCAAATAATTGATAAGTTTTATTTTCACGATGAGACCAAGTCATTAAGGGATAGTGTGACATCCAAATCTCATACACCTTTCTGCTCCACCTATTCTCTGCTTCCAACCACAACACAACAATATCTTGGCAGAGGTGTATTCTTGGATCATCTACTCTGTAGTAATGATCGAAATCACAGTGGTTACCGGGAATCAAATAAATATCCTTACCCTTCAATTGCTCCAAAAACTTCTTGATGGTGTGCGAATCGTTAAACCAAAAGGTATCCCCAAGCACAAATACAATGTCGTTGTCACCAACTACTTCATTCCAATTAGCTATAAGACCCTCATTCATAGCCTTAATGTCTTCAAAAGGCCTATCGCAGAACCTAATAACGTTCTTGTGACCAAAATGAAGATCCGAAGTAAACCAAACATTTTGATCCTTCTCTAATTTAATGTGTAACTTTTGCATATTCCTTATTTTTAAGCGATTTAACAAGAGATCTTTGTGAATGTGATAAAATATATACCTTAAGAAAAATCTCTTGTTAAATCGAATTTTTATTACATATATAAATAACAAACTCCCAAGTTATCTTTAGTGATTCTTGGGAGTTTTTTGATTAGAAATAATTTCTTTAAACTTCTTGTTGGCCTTCAACAAGCTTTTCTGCTCCTTCAGCATAAAGCATAACACCCTCGTGTAACCAATCAATAATACGTTGAACCTTATTAACTCTATCTTCAACAGTTCCAGTAATAACAATAGGTTGCATACCAAGAACCTGAGTCATTAGTATTCTGATATTATTATCAATCTCTTTTCTAAACTCCTCATCTGTATCACGAACTCCATCAGCAACTACATCAAATTCGATTGGGAAATAACAATATGCTATATCAGGATTTTCATTCATAAACATTACCATCTCATGAATTTGCTTATTCACAAACTCTTCGGACACCTTACCTTGTTTATGTAGATATAATGTATAAGCCACCACATCGATCAAACAACGATCCGAGATATAACCAGCCATATCTGTATCTTTCAACTTATCAATATAGGCATTAAAGATTTGTTCCTGGCCTTCTTCATCACCATCTTTGTTAATTTTAACTCCAGTTTTAGCCAACTGACGAACCACCTCTGTAATAACATTCAAACCTTGATTCTCAAATTCCTTAAGAACAGTGGTCTTACCTGTTCCTTGTGCTCCTGTAAATACTATTCTATGCATATCTTTAAAAATTATCTATATAAATATATACAAAAAAAGGACTCAACATTTAATGTGAGTCCTAAAAGAGATATATTGTGTGATAGAAAAAAGAGGTAATAACTAATTTATAATAACCAACTTTTGATGTGAATTTAACACCATATTAAATTTATCTTTCAATTCGTCTGGAATCATCTTTTTAGTAATCTTTTCAATATCATATCCTTCAAACTTCTCCAAATCATCTCCAACCATCTCTTCGGTTTGTGGTATTACCCAAATATTCTTTAATTCCTTTGTGGCTTCATTGATTCTTTCTACATACTTTGGGTCAGCCATATTAGTTTGAGATATATACATTTCAACATAATCCTTGTTGGAAATCTTGCTGGTTTTCTTCTTATCAAATATATCTTCATTATACAATCTCCAAAACTTGATAGAACAATTGTTACAATAGAATCTTGGGTCACCATTATCAACCATTACATAGTATCCACGCTCCTGATTTGCATCAGCAAAGTTTAAGGCGAAGCAACTACCAATATTATATAAATTCTTTTTGAAACTTGGAATATGCAAGTGTCCTGAAAACACTCTTGTCTCTTTACTCAAATGAGCGAATGGAATAGGCTCTGTTACTATATCAGTATGAGCAAACACATTAACTATATTTTTTCCATGACACTTCATCATAGAATCAATAGTATCATTACCCCACTTATACCAAGGAATGAATAGTTCGTAATCTTTAGTATTAGGTATTCTATTCATCTCGAAGTCTTTAGTATATAAAGTTGCTCCAGTATTCTTTAGTAGTAGGTTTAGGGTATCCACTTCATCCGAGTTTGGAGAATAGAAATCATGGTTGCCTGCGATAATAATTACTTCACACAACTTACAAAGCTCTGTAAATAGTTCTACTACTTTCGTTGCAACCAGAGTTGATATAGTTGATCGAGAATCAAACACATCCCCCATATGTATTAAACGAACCTTATGATATAGTCCTGACTCAACACTCGTTTGGATATGGTTGAGTAGTTGTTTATACATAAAATCTAATTGTGAGTTTAACCAAGTTGTCGAGTTTTGCTTAACACCAAAATGAGTGTCAGTAATGATAAATGTTATTTCCGATGTCTTTTTCATATTCTGTGTATTGTATATATTAAAATATACATAAACCAGTCTGATTATTTATGTAATAACTACATAACTTAATTTATGAAAACACTTTATGAATCTTTATTAGATGATTTTGATACTATTGCAAATAATATAGATGGTCGCGTAGAAGTCCTTAAATTTATAAAGGATACATATAACGCTCCAAGCAAATTTCGTGTTAGTGCGAAACCTCAAGCAAATGGAAAGTATTTAGTTAATGTAACAGGGAATGTGTGTTTTAAAAACCCATGGAATACCGAGTGTTTAACAAACGGGCTATTTGAATTTGGTCGTGTAATAGGAGATGTTTTATTTGGTGTAAATACTAAAAACGGACTGCTACGGGGATCATTAAAATCACTTGAAGGGGCACCAAAAGAAGTCATAGGTGATTTTAATATATCTGGGCAAGCAATAACATCGTTAGAAAATTGTCCTCAAACAGTCAGAGGAACAATTAGAATAAATGATTTGAATATAACTTCATTTAAAGGTATATCTGATTATATAATCCATCTCGAATGTTGTAAAACGAATATTGAAAATTTTGAAGGTTTACCAAATCAAATTCGTGGAAATTTCACTTGTGCCGATAATCCAAAATTAGTTTCACTTAAAGGTATACCTAAAAGAATATATGGACAATTGTCATTAGCAAATAATGGAAAATATTTTGATGTAGATACTGTTAAACAACATACTGATGTAGATATATGTAGTGTACAAGTACCATGGTGAGTATAATATAAAAAGGAACCTTTAAGGTTCCTTTTCTTTTATCTCCCTAATTTCAATTTATATTTCTTATATACTTCATACTTATTAGTTATATCTGCAATGCTATCCATCTTTTCTATTTTAGACTTCAACATACTTTCATAAGTCGTACAAGACGCATATCTATTTCCATTAGCATCTACAAAGTTATCTAACAAGTCATCTTCAGTTCTACCATCCACCAAATACCTAGTTGTTAATAGTTTCAAATAAGGCTCAACTGAAAAGTCTGGGTGGCGATATCCATATCCATTTTTAATTTGCTTTTCTGCTGAATAACCATCGTAAGCCCCCACATTAAATATAGAATTAGTCCTTGCTGCAGTACCCTTAGTTGCGAAATGTGATTCAACATGACCTTGAGCTAATACCAATCTAATATCTACATTATACTCCGAACATAAATCTATAACATTAAGAGCTGATATATCGGCGTTGGGTGCTACAGTACTAATATACTTATCCACTTCGATGGCCAATTCTTCTCGAGCTGCATCAAATTGGGATTCCAACCTCTCTACGTAAACATCTCTGGTGTGGTTAAGAAGCACTTGTTCATAAGTAATGGGCTCCGTTTCATCAAATATATAGTTTACACCCCTAATGCAGAAATGAGCACCTGTTATAATAGCTATAACACAAACTACGCTCAACACGGCTTCACCAATCACTTTTTTAACTTTCTCGTTCCAAATTTGTTTAAAATTCATATGTGTTTAAATTAAAAGTTAATACATATAAATATACAAAAATCTCGAGAGATCTTTTGGATCCCTCGAGATTCTTAAATATATGATTTAGAATTACAATAGTAATCGTTTAGTAAATTCATACCATTCATCAATATACTTTGCTACCTCTTCATTAGAAGGCTGTACTTGCTTGATGATTTCGATTTGCTTTTGAAGCATTGGTCTAATAGGAATCTTATCCAACAACTCTTTATCTCTTTCTTCGAAGAAATCAATTAAATCCATGCAACACAACGAACGATACAACGCATACTTAAATGCATTTGCTTGATGAGTTAGACT
>JAEIGA010005389.1_pt1 | contig 19569 bp, 17 predicted proteins | sample 9270691 | NCBI WGS metagenome assembly JAEIGA01 (sample SAMN17057246, study PRJNA624740) | gut metagenome | biome: biome; isolation source: fecal sample | host: Bos grunniens | place: China: Xizang | collected 2019 | reverse complement strand
GAAAATATCTTGATGCCGGATATCACAAAATAAGATTCCGCCTTATAAGCGAGTATCCCACAGAACATCATCTGGATTTCCTGGAGTTTGTACCACTGCATATTGTAAACGACCCCGTAATACCTGAGGACAGATACTAAGTTCGTAGGCTATTATTTGCCATATACAGCCCTCTCCAGTACTCCGAGTCAATGGGGCGCACAGCATATTCCTCTGTATGCAACCCACAAGGCTTGCTCGTCTCCAAATTTCTATTGAGTACAGTAGCAACCTCAATCATTGCTTCATGAACATTTTTATTAAATACCATCAAATTATACGAAACAGTCAGAAGCAATACATTTGCCCCGGTCTGCGTCTTTAGATAGCGAGCCAAATTCTGGGCACCCACCTTAGGTTGCACATTATGGAGGTCGGTTTTCAACTGAACAGCCTCTTCAAGAGTAGTAGAAAAATCGTCATATAATTGCTTTGTCAATTCACTGTTCCAGGGAATACAGCCATCGAAATCGAATGATGTTTCGCCACGTTCACCACCTAATTCAAAATGAAAATCATAAGGCGAATTCTTTACAATCTGCTCGCCGGCAATAACAACCACCCAATCGTTCTTCTCCTTGCCACGAGTAATATCATCAACAAAAGCCATGAACGACGGGTTATCAGGCTCATCCACCATATAGAAATTACAACGAAAATCAGTATCGGAGTGTGTTCTCGAGAACAGTTCATTGGCAACATAATTGAAGCCACCCAACTGAGCAATATGCCAATCGAAAAATCTTAAGCCATTATCACCGCGACCAAGAGGATTGACAATTGTAACTGATGAGCCTCTATCTATGTAAGAACCATACGAAGTGTTCACATGAAACTGATTCACCACAACCATATCAATCTTCGGTCCCGAACTAATAGCGGCAGCAAGGTTTTTCAAACGCAAGTTCTCTGAACTTGAGACAGCCTTAATCACTTCCGCATCGGACAATCCAAGTTCGAGTTGTAAGTCACCAATGCTTATGTATTTAGCGGGGAAAAACAAGCCCGCTCGCTTTATGCTCTTCACAAGCATAAGCTCATTTATACGATAATTGTTTTTTTCAGTTCCTCGGTTTTGGAATCCTTGTCCATAACCTCTGTAAATGCCGAGCCTATCAAACCGGCAGGCACTGCAAAAATAGCAATACCAAGAACACCTATAACGCATGCAATAAGTCGTCCTACGAAGCTAACGGGAGGAGTATTCGCAAATCCACCCGAATCGCCAATATATTGCGCAAAAGCCCACACAACAGATTTCCAACCATTGTCATACACTTGGGGCTGAGCATTATGCTCAACAAAGAAGAGGATAAACGACAAAATTAATGTAATAACACATTCCGCTGCTTGCAAATACAAAAGGGAAAGGAACTGCACATGGATAATTTCACACGTTGCAACGCCCCCCTAAGCAGTTCGGCTCGCTACGTTGTAGGACGGACGAATGGTATCAGTGTGGCAGAATTTGTTACCGAAAAGGAAGAAGCATAATTCACATAACAGAATCGCATCATACCCAAGAAGAAATATCAGGCTACTCGGCACCAAGCGAATCGAGTATAGACTTTACCTCCCCATCCACTTCGTAAAGACGGGCGCGACAGAACTTTATAAGTTCGTCAGCCTCTTTCAACAGTTTGTACAGTCTGTCAATATCCTCGTTGGCGTTCTGCACCAACTGCAATATCTCTTCGAGGCGGGCAACTGCGGTTGCATAAGTATATTCCTGTTCCATTATATATATTATAAAGGAGATTAAACTAATTTTCTGATTTTACAATTTCACTCTCAACCTCACCGTCGGCAAAGCGTGTCACCACCCTGTCGCCGGGCTTCAGCTGAGCGGCAGAACCTACTATGCGTCCATCGCAAAGCGTGAGGGTGTAGCCACGTGCCAATATTCGTTCGGGAGAAAAAGAGTGCATTTTCTGTTCAAGCATATCAATTTTATGGTGTTGCTGCTGCAACAGCATGGCTACATTCATTGGCAGACGCTGCAATATATTATCCAGTCTGCGCTGCTCGTTGGCAATGCGTTGAGTAACTGCCTCGGGGATAGCACGCTGGAGCGCAGCAAGTTGCTCGGCCTGTTGCAGCATTGCGTGTATCAGAAGTTCGGCAGCAGCAGTAGGAGTCTTCACCCTTGTATGTGCCACAATGTCGAGCAACGTATCGTCGCGCTGATGTCCGATACCGGTGATTATTGGCAACGGGAACTGCGCACAGTTGTTGGCAAGGTCGTATGTATCGAAGCATGAGAGGTCGCTGGTAGCACCTCCGCCACGTATAATCACCACCACATCCCAGGCATTGACATCTGAAGCAATTGCATTGAGAGCTGAGATTATTCCCTCCTCCACCTTCGCGCCCTGCATGGGCGAAGCAAAAAGTCCTACATCGAATTTGAAGCCATAAAGATTGCTGTTCAGCTGGTCGCAAAAGTCGCCATAGCCAGCAGCCGTAGCCGAAGATATCACGGCCACACGCTTGGGCAACAGTGGAAAGGGAAGTTCTTTATTGAGGTCGATAACGCCCTCATCGGTAAGCCGCTGAACAATGAGCATGCGCTGACGTGCCATATCTCCGAGTGTGTAGGCCGGCTCAATGTCGCACACATCAAGCGAAAATCCGTAAAGTTCGTGAAAATTGACCGTCACCTGCAACAGCACTTTTAGACCGACAGTAAATTCACGTCCTGTCTGTTGCAGGAAGTATGGACGCAACAAGGAATAGACACGCGACCAGATGGTACCGCGAGCCTTTGCACGCATTTCACCCGTAGCCTCGTCGCGCTCAATAAGTTCGATGTAACAGTGACCGACAGAGGTGGTGCGTACTTCGCTCAGTTCGCCCGTCACCCAGTAGCGCAGCGGCATCTGCTCCTCGATAGCTACACGAACAAGGCCGTTAAGTGCCGAGAGTGATAGTGGATTTTCGTTACTCATTGTCATTTTCGGTTATCCATTGGTTAATACCACGCTGCGACGAAATGTATGCACCGCCCACCACTCTGTCGCCAAGGTAAAAGACGGCAGATTGTCCGGGGGTAACAGCCGACACAGGTTCGGCGAAACGCACAAGCGTATGGCCATCGGGCTGTTCGCCGAGAATGGTGCATGCCACGGGGCGACTGCGGTAGCGTATGCGCACCGTCAGCCCATCGACAGGAACATCGCCCACCCAGCGCGGAGCATCTATCAGCATGTGGCGGGTGAGAAGCATTGAAGCATCACCCAACATCACAGTATTTTTTTGCGGATTAATCTTCAGAACATAGGCAGGATAGCCAAGAGCAATATTAAGCCCCTTGCGCTGTCCTATGGTGTAAAGAGGATAGCCATTGTGCATACCCAGTTTGCGTCCTTCGCTGTCGACAAAAGCACCCGGTTTTATCACAGCATCGGCATCGGGGATATTGGTACGCAGAAAATCGCGGTAGTCGCCGGTGAGGAAACAGATTTCCATACTTTCGCCATCCTCCGACTTCTCGACAAGGCCAAACTCTTTCAACTGTTGACGCACCTGCTCTTTTGTGAGGGCGCCCAACGGGAAAAGCACACGCTGCAACTGGCTATCAGTCAGCCGCCACAGGAAATAACTTTGGTCTTTCCTTGTATCGGCTCCTGCACAAATGTATACCTTGCCATTGTCGACAGCAGTACGCACATAGTGACCGGTAGCAATATATTTGCAGCCGAGAGTATCGGCCCACTCCTCTAACAGACGAAACTTTATTGTGGGATTGCAATCGATACAAGGATTGGGAGTGTACCCCGACATATACGACTGCACAAAAGGCTCAATCACACACTCTCTGAAACGTTCACGCACATCCACCAGATGATGTTCGATGGAAAAACGCGCTGCAAGCTCGGCTGCCTCGCTGCCGGCAGCCATAGAAGCCTCACAGGTCAAAAGTGTCAACCCCACTACCTCGTATCCCTGCGACATAAGCATACGGCAGGCAGCCGTACTGTCAACACCACCACTCATTCCGAGCAAGACTCTCTCTTTAGACATTTCTATATAGGTTCTGAAAGTGATAAATCAAATAAACTTATAAAGTTGTTCTATAATATCGACGCGAAGATAATATTTTTCGTCGAAAATAGTATCTTTGCAGTATAAATACTGCGAAAATAGGCTGCACTCGCCGTGTAACTTGCAAGCAAGCTTGCGTTACGCTCGTTGGCACTATCTTTACCAAACAGATTTAGAAGTTGTTTAGAACAAAAAATTATTATGGGCAAAATATCCACCAAAGGTGTCCCTACGGAACTTGGGACAGAGAAAATCTCGAAATTGCTGATGCTCTATGCCATTCCTGCCATCATTGCGCAGACAGCATCGTCACTCTATCACATGATTGACAGTATATTCATTGGTCAGGGAGTGGGCGCACTCGCAATATCAGGACTCGCAACCACATTCCCCTTTATGAACCTGTCGGCAGCTTTCGGAGCCATGATTGGTGTGGGCGGTGCAACGCTTATTTCGGTAAAACTAGGACAACGCGACTACGACTCGGCCTGCACCATTCTGGGCAACCTTGTGACACTGAATGTCATAGTTGGAGTGCTGTTCGGGGGTATCTCCTTGCTGTTCCTCGAAGATATACTCTTCTTCTTTGGGGCAAGCGAAGCGACACTGCCCTACGCACGCGACTTTATGGAGATTGTGCTGTACGGAAACGTAGTCACTCACCTCTATCTGGGAATAAATGCTGCCCTGCGCGCCTCTGGACACCCTAACGAGTCGATGTATGCAACCATCATCACCGTGATATGCAACCTGATACTTGCTCCACTCTTTATATACGTATTCGATTGGGGGATAAAGGGCGCTGCATTTGCCACCATGCTCTCACAGGTGATTACACTATTGTGGCAGATTAAGCTGCTGAGCAACCCCAACGAACTGATGCACCTGCGCAAAGGCATATACACCCTGCGTTCGCGTTTTGTCAAAGGAATCCTGGGCATCGGATTGTCACCTTTCCTGATAAATGCAGCAGCCTGCATTGTGGTTATCATCATAAACAAGGGACTGAGAACGTACGGCGACAACGGAGATATGGCAATTGCATCCTACGGAATAGCCAACCGAGTGATATTCATATTCATAATGGTAGTACTTGGCGTAACACAGGGTATGCAACCTATTATAGGATACAATTTCGGTGCGCGTCACTACGACAGAGTAAAAGAGACACTCAAACAGACAATCATCTGGGCGCTGGCAGTCACCTTCACAGGCTTTGCGTTGTGCGAAGGAATCCCCGAACTTATTGCACGCGCCTTCACCACCGACACCACACTCATAGTCAACGCAGCCAAGGGTATGCGAATATCCTGTCTGTTCATAATGCTGGCAGGAATACAGATGGTGGCTACGAACTTTTTCCAGAGTATCGGCAAGGTCAACAAAGCCATATTCCTGTCACTCACCCGTCAGGTGCTGTTCCTCATTCCCCTGCTGCTGATACTGCCGAAATATATGGGCGAGAATGGTGTATGGTGCAGCATTCCCATTGCCGACCTCATATCAGGAATTTTAGCGATAATACTGCTCAGAGGACAGTTCAAGTCGTGGAGCCACCCCACATTCTCGGCAAACAGTCACCAATAACATAGAACCCACATAATCCGACATACGATGGAAGAGAAATATATTATTTCAATAGGACGCCAACTTGGCAGCGGCGGCAGAGAGATAGCAAAAAAACTTGGCGGACGCCTGAACATTCCCGTCTACGACAAGAAGTTGCTCGAAGTGGCAGCAAAAGAGACAGGCATCGACGCAACCATCTTCGAAAATGCCGACGAAAAGGAGAGCAACCCCTTTATGCGAGGAGTCTTTGCACTGAAAGGCATAATGAGTTCCTACCCCCTTGGAGCAGGCAGCTGCATGGATGGCGACCGACTTTTCGAAATGCAGAGCGAAGTGATGCGCAATATTGTTGCCGGTGAATCGTGTATCATCATAGGCCGTTGCGCCGAATATGTGCTGCGCGACCATCCTCGCATGCACAGCATTTTCATCACGGCTGACATGTGCGACAGAATCAAGCGCATAATGGAACACGACGGAGTAAACGAGAACAAAGCAAAGGAGATTGCCGAGAAAGGCGACAAGAAACGTCGTGCCTACCACGACTATTATGCAAACTCGGGCTGGGGCGTAGCAGAGACATACGACCTCTGCATAAACTCATCGCGTGTAGGAATAGATGGCAGCGTGGACATCATAGAACGATTCATCGAAAGCCGCAAATGAAACGCATAGGGTTGCTGTCCGACACTCACGGTCTGTGGGACGATAAATACACCATACACTTTGCCGACTGCGACGAAATATGGCATGTGGGCGACATTGGCAGCATAGAAGTTGCCGACAAACTTGAAGCCTTTCGTCCCCTGCGCGCCGTACGTGGCAACATCGACGGCGGTATACTGCGCCAACGCTACAGCGAGATACTCCGTTTCCGCATAGAAGAGTGCAATGTGATGATGAAACACATCGGAGGATACCCCGGCAAATACGATGTTTCAATAAGACGGGCTGTTTATAGCGAACGCCCCAATCTGTTTATCAGCGGACACTCACACATACTGAAAGTGCAGTACGACGGCATAGTCGGCTGTCTGCACATAAACCCCGGTGCCGCCGGCAAACAGGGGTGGCATCAGGTGCGCACATTAGTCAAATTCACCATAGAGGGCAAAGAATTCAAAGACCTCGAAGTTATTGAACTTGGAGGAAAATAGGACCTTGCAACAGATTATTTTAAAAAAGAATTTAAAAGTATATATAAAAAGGAGCAAAATCCGAGTTTTTTATTTAAGTTTGCGAAAGAGAGAAACATCACTATTTACAAACAAAATAAAACTCCGCTCTCATGATAAGAATCTATTGCAAGAACAACGACACATCCACATTGTTCCCATCGGGCAGTACACTGCTCGACATATACAACAAGCTATCGCTCGACATTCCCCATGGTGCAGTAGCCGCACGTGTCAACAATCAGGTAGTAGGTCTGACGTATCGCATCTACCGCAACAAGGATGTTGAATTCCTTAACATAACATCGAAAGATGGAATGAAGATGTATGTGCGTTCACTCACCTTTGTCATGATGAAGGCAATGCACGAACTGTTCCCAGGCAGAACCGTCAGATTCGAAAATCCCATTTCCAAGGGATACTATTGCCGAATGAACGAAGAACTGAGCGAAGAAGATGTTGAAGCCATAAAGAAATCGATGCTCGGAATAATTGCCCGCGACATTGCTTTCAAACGCGTAGAATGCAGCATCGAGGAGGCAATAGATGTATTCTCTTCAATAGGCCGCACCGACAAGGTCCGTCTGCTCGAGACATACGGCTCGCTCTATGCCAGCTACTACATGCTCGAAGATTACATAGATTATTACTACGGAGGACTTCTGCCCAGCACCGGCTACCTGAAGTTGTTCGAAATAGAGAAATTTGCAGAGGGTGTGCTGTTGCGTGTACCCAACCGCGAGACCCCGATAACATTGGAAGACAAAGTTCCGCAAGAGAAATTGCAGGAACGATTTGCCGAACGTCACCAGTGGCAGCAGTTGATGGGTGTGGAGACCATTGGCGATTTCAACAAAGCAGTGCTTGCAGGCAAAGGCATAGACCTTGTAAACGTAGCAGAGGTGCTGCAAGAGAAAAACATGACAAAAATTGCCGACGAAATATGCAACCGCAAGGCAAGAGTGGTACTTGTGGCAGGCCCCTCATCATCGGGAAAAACCACATTCAGCAAACGCATCAGCGTACAGTTGATGGCATGCGGACGCAAGCCTGTGGCAATCTCGCTTGACGACTATTTCCTGAACCGCACCGAAACCCCACGCAAGGAGGATGGCGACTATGACTTTGAGTCGATATATTCAATCGACCTTGACTTCTTCAACAAACAGTTGACACAGATTCTCGCAGGCGAAGAGGTTGAACTACCACGCTACAATTTCCAGACTGGCAAACGAGAATTCCGTGGCGAAATGCTGAAGCTCGAACCACAGATGGTATTGGTCATCGAAGGAACACATGGACTTAACCCCATGCTGACAGCACAGATTCCCGAAGAGGAGAAATACCGCATATACGTTTCGGCACTAACCTCCATCAAACTCGACAACCACAACTACATACCAACGTCAGACAACAGACTACTTCGACGCATGCTGCGCGACTACAAATATCGCGGCTATTCGGCAGTGGAAACAATACAACGCTGGCCCGACGTACAAGCAGGCGAAGAGAAGTGGATATTCCCATATCAGGAGAATGCAGATGTAATGTTTAATTCATCGCTTCTCTACGAGTTTGCAGTCCTTAAGTGGAAGGTCGAGCCACTGTTGCGCGGAGTTCCCGAAAAACTTCCCGAATATTCCGAGGCACGAAGATTGTTGCGTTTTCTCGAATATGTTGTACCTTTGCAGGACAATGAACTGCCGCCAACCTCAGTCATACGCGAATTTTTGGGTGGAAGCAGTTTCAAATACTAACAAACACTCTTGAACATCAATTACTTTACAGAGTAATATAAAAAATGGCAAAAAAAGGTTCGCAGCAGAAAATGTCCCAGTCGCAGGCACAGATACAGACTCTGTCGCCTCAACAGGTGCTATTGGTACGTCTGCTGGAGCTTAATGCCGTAGAAATTGAAGACAGAGTGCGCAGCGAGATTATGGAAAACCCTGCCATAGAATCGGTTCTGCCTGAGGAGAGCAGCAATTTCGAAGATACAGCAGAGGAAAGCGCCATTGATGCAAGCTCGGCAAACGACTATCGTGCCGAGGACGACATTCCCGACTACTATGGATGGGACTACCGCAACAGCGGAACAGCAGCTGCTGAGATTCCCACCTCGGCAGACGTATCGTTCGGCGAGAAGTTACTGGAACAGCTTGGCGAAATGTCGCTCGACGATGCACAGATGCAGATGGGCGAATACCTTATTGGCTCGCTCGAAGAGGATGGACTGTTATACAAACCACTCGACGAGATTGTCGACGAGCTGAACATATACAATGGCATACGTGTCAGCGAAGCTGCACTCGAAGAGGTGCTGAAAATAATTCAGACATTCGACCCCGCAGGCATTGGTGCCCGTTCGCTGCAGGAGTGTCTGCTATTGCAGATTGAACGCGACAAAGATAGCGACAGCAAGGAATTGCAACATCTGATAATCAGTAACTGTTACAACGAATTCTCGCGCCGGCGTTGGGACTTGATTCCCGAGAAAATTCTGCGCAGCGAGGAGGAGTGCAAGGCTGCAATAGCAGAAATTGTAAAGCTGAACCCGCGACCCGGAGCAGCACTCACCGAAACTTTGGGACTAAGCCGTCAGCAGATAGTCCCCGACTTTACCATTGAAACGAACGACGACTTTATAACCATTAATTCCAACAGCGGTGTGCTACCCGAACTGCGTGTAAGCAACGAATATTGCAACATGCTGGACGAGCAGGCAAAAAACAGTTCATCGGACGGCAAAGCTGCTGTTCTCTTTCTGAAACAGAAGATAGACGCAGCCAAAAACTTCATCAGCGCCGTCAAACAGCGCGAACAGACCCTCTCGCGCACCATCGAAGCCATTGTCGACTTTCAGAAAGAGTTTCTGCTCAGCGGGGGCGACGAATCGTTGCTGAAACCCATGATACTCGAAGACATTGCCACCAGAAGCGGCTACGACATCTCCACAGTGTCGCGTGTCAGCAACAATCGCTACGTTCAACTGCCATGGGGAATCTTCCCGCTGAAATACTTTTTCAGCGACGGAGTTGCCACCAACGACGGCGGTGAAAAATCGGTCAGAGAACTTTACAAATGTCTGCAAGAGCTTATAGACAGCGAAGACAAGAGCAATCCTCTGACAGACAACGACCTGATGGACAAACTGAAGGAACAGGGATTCACCATGGCGCGACGCACTGTGGCAAAATACCGTGAGCATCTTCACATTCCTGTGGCACGACTTAGAAAACAATAAAATTTACAGACAATAATTAAAACAAAAAAAGATAACAATGAAACCCATCGTAAGTGTTATAATGGGAAGCACATCAGACCTTCCCGTAATGAAGAAAGCAACCGATTTTCTCAACGAAATGCAGATTCCCTTTGAAGTAAATGCCCTCTCGGCACACCGTACGCCCGAAGCTGTCGAGGCATTCTCAAAAGGAGCCAAAGAGCGTGGTATAAAAATTATCATTGCAGCAGCAGGAATGGCTGCACATCTTCCCGGAGTAATAGCAGCAAGCACTACCCTGCCCGTTATTGGTGTACCCATCAACAGCACTCTCGACGGAATGGATGCTCTGCTTGCCATCGTGCAGATGCCTCCCGGAATACCCGTAGCAACAGTGGGCATCAACGCAGCGCTCAACGCAGCAATCCTTGCAGTGCAGATGCTGTCACTTGCCGATGCTGACCTCGCCGCACGTCTGGCAGAATACAAGGAGAACCTTAAGAAAAAAATAGAAAAGGCAAACGAAGACTTGAAAGGCCTGGAATATGAATACAAAACAAACTAAGCCCAACATATTCAACTACAATCGCCGAAACACAGTAGCCGTTAAAGTTGGCAATCTGATGCTTGGCAGCGACTACCCCGTACGTGTGCAGTCGATGACAAACACATCGACCATGGACACAGAGGGAAGCGTAGCGCAGATACAACGCATAGCCGGACGCGGCGGCGAACTTGTGCGCCTGACAACCCAGGGCAGCCGCGAGGCAATAAACCTTGGAGAAATAAAAAGAGTTGCAGCGGAAGCAGGATGCAATGTCCCCCTTGTTGCTGACGTACACTTCAACGCATCGGTTGCCGACGTTGCCGCGCAATATGCCGACAAGGTCAGAGTAAATCCCGGGAACTACGTAGACACAGCTCGCACTTTCAAGCACATCGACTACACCGACGAAGAGTATGCACGCGAGCTTGAGCGCCTGAGCGAGAGGTTCACAGCCTTTCTCAATCTCTGCAAAAAAGAGGGAAAGGCCATTCGCGTAGGAGTAAACCACGGTTCACTGTCGGACAGAATCATGAGCCGCTACGGCGACACACCCGAAGGCGTAGTTGAGTCATGTATGGAATTCCTGCGCATCTGCCACCGCGAAAAGTTCGACAATGTAGTTGTATCGATAAAGACCAGCAACACCCCCATTATGGTGACGACCGTCAGACTGCTCAACAGTGTGATGGCTGCCGAAGGCATTGCCTACCCCCTGCATTTGGGTGTAACTGAAGCTGGCGATGCCGAGGATGGACGCATAAAGAGCGCAGTGGGCATCGGAGCCCTGTTGGCAGACGGCATTGGCGACACGGTACGTGTTTCGTTGGCCGAAGCACCCGAGAATGAAATTCCTGTAGCCAAAGAGCTGGTAGAATATATCTCGTCGCGCAAAGGACACGCAGCCATTGCTGGCGAAGAGGCACAGTCGTTCGACTACATAAGCCCTACTCGCCGACAGACACGCGAGACCCTTGGTGTAGGTGGCGGAAAGGTGCCTGCAGTTGTTTCTGCCCCCATCGACGACGAAGAGAGCGACCTTGCTCCTGACTTTATTTTCGAAGAGGGTAAACTGTCATGCGGTTCGCATAAATACGAAATATCAACAGCCACTGACAACACTTCTGCCACATTCATTCAACTGCAATACAGTGACCTGACTGATGAACTGCTTGCGAAAATCAAGGAGCAGAGCGATTGCATCATAGTAGCTGAAAGCACACATGCCAACCCCGTTGGCGAGTTTCGCGCCCTTGTTCACAAGCTGACCATCGCCGGAGTTGAAGCCCCTGTCATTGTACGTCGCAAATACGACGAAACATCTATCGAAGTGTTGCGTATTAAAGCAGCTGCCGACCTTGGAGTATTGTTGATTGACGGCCTTGTCGACGGTGTATGGATAGAGAACCCTGCATTGCCTGCAACTGAGATAAACGCCCTCTCATTCGGAATTCTGCAAGCAACACGCCTGCGCATCAGCAAGACTGAATATATTGCCTGCCCCGGATGCGGACGTACCATGTACGACCTGCAAGGAACGCTTGCCCGAATAAAAAGCGCTACCGCCCACCTCAAGGGACTGAAGATAGGAGTAATGGGCTGCATCGTCAACGGCCCAGGAGAGATGGCCGATGCCGACTATGGTTACGTTGGAGCTGCACGTGGCAAAGTAAGCCTCTACCGCAAGAAGGAGTGTGTCGAAAAAAACATCCCCGAAGAAGAGGCTATCAGCCGTCTGCTGGAACTGATTGACAGCGACAAGCAGAAAGGCATAAGCTGACACACCCCGACAACAGGGAATAATACACATCAGAAACAGACTCTCATCCTGATTATTGTCAGGATGAGAGTCTGTTTCTGTACATCACACCTTGATAAACAGAAAAAAAGCGATAAAAAAAAGCGCATCAGTTCTTTGTTTTAAAATATAATCACTATTTTTGCATGTTAGAATGTGAGAAATAGGCCCTTTTCAAAGGACAAGTCCCAATTTCGGAACAACAGATAGCAGAAACCACTCTTCCTTTTCGACCGGCACAAGCCTCTAAAATGGCGGGGCAGTCAGAGGAAACAGAGTTGATGCAAAAAATTCAAGAGAATTTAAAACGTTTTAAACAACAAGATACTATGTCAAAATCAGGCAGCAAAAAAATGAGAATCATTTTGGCAACATTGGGGGGAATGGTACTATTGTTCTCTCTTGTCATTGCCTTTAACTTCATTTGGGACAAAAGCTCGACAAACGACTCATGTATGTCGTGCCACTATCACACCGACTCTGATATGAGTTGGAAACAGTCAATGCACCACAACAGCAAAAGTGGCGTTAAAACAGACTGTGCAGCATGTCACTTGCCGCCTAAAGGAACATTTGAATACACAAAAGCCAAAATCGCGACAGGTGTGAAAGACATCTGGTCGTACCTCACAAAAGATAAAGAAGATATTGACTGGGAGAGCAAGGGTGAACTTGAATATGCACAGAAAATCGTTTACAACGAATCATGTAAAGCATGCCACGTCAACATCTACCCCGAAGGTATCAGCGACGATGGCGTAACAGCCCACCTCTACTACGACGACAACGAGGAGAAACTGGGAATACAATGTATAAGCTGCCACCTCGACGCCGGTCACTACAACCCCAACTACCAGCATGCAGCATTGGCATCGGCGCCCACACTCGAGGGAAACATTCATGAGGCTGCAACAACTGTAACATCTTTCGAAAACTATACCGAAACAGTTCCCGGAACAACAGCATCAATCAACATGATTGCCGTTCCCGGTGGTTCATTCGCAATGGGTTCTTCAGAGTCTGAACCTTTCCACAAGAGCAACGAGGCACCGCAGCGTCAGGTTGAGGTTTCACCTTTCTTCATGAGCGAGGTCGAAATAACATGGAACCAGTATTGGGCATTCTACGCCGAGACAATGTCTGAAGGTCGCACACCGCCCACAGTAATCTACGAAAACAACTCACGTCCCGACGTTGACGCAGTCAGCGGCCCCACACCACCTTTCGGCTCACCCGACCAGGGATGGGGAATGGGCGAGCGTCCCGCAATCACCATGACACACTACGCAGCAGAGACATTCTGCCAGTGGCTTACACTGAAGACAGGCAAGAAGTATCGCCTGCCGACAGAAGCAGAATGGGAGTATGCAGCACGTGGAGGCACATCGACACCCTACTTCTTCGAGGGTAGCCCCAAAGACTACACAAACGGTGGCTTCTGGAACGAAATGTTCGGTGCCGACACCACACTCATCAACAGCTATGTAATTTACGCAAACAACAGTAAAAACCGCTCACAGGAACCCGGAAAAGTGTTGGCAAACCCCTTCGGACTCAAGAACATGTTGGGTAACGTAATGGAATACTGCTCTGACTGGTACGCAGAGGATGCATACAATTACCTCGCCGACGGAGCAAAAGACCCCAAAGGCCCCGACAGTGGTACTGAATATGTGGTACGCGGTGGTACATACGCAAGCGATGCAGCCGACCTGCGCTGCGCAGCACGTGACTACACACGCCACGACGACTGGTTGAAGACAGACCCGCAGAACCCCAAGAGTATCTGGTGGTATTCTGATATCCGCGGCATCGGTTTCCGCATAGTATGCGAAGTACCCGAAGGTGTTAAATAAACACACATTAAGGCAGTATAGTCTTAGCAGAACTTTCAAGAGAATTCAAAAACAAACAACAAAATATATTATTAGTACTATGGATAATAAGAATATGGACAGAAGAGGCTTTTTGAAAGCATCTTCAATGCTTGGTGTTGGAAGTGTAGTTGGAGCATCGGCTCTCCTTGCAGCTTGCAGCGGAGGTGAGAAACAGACTCCTCTGAGAGAACCCGGCACTTACTATGTACCCGAACTCCCCGACAAAGCTATCGACGGAAAAGAACTCAAAATAGGTCTCGTTGGTTGCGGTGGTCGTGGCAACGGTGCTATTCAGGACACATTGGCAGCAGCCAACAACATCAAAGTAGTTGCACTGGGTGACGTATTCCCCGAAAGAGTAGAAAACGTTCGCAACAATTTAAAGAACAAATATCAGCAGGAAGTTCCCGCAGAAAACTGTTTCGTAGGCTTCGACGCATACAAGAAGGTAATCGACTCAGGAATTGACATGGTTATTCTTACCACACCTCCCAACTTCCGCCCCGAACATTTCCAGTATGCTACACAGAAGGGAAAACACTCTTTCATGGAGAAACCCATTGCAGTAGACCCCAAAGGCTACCGCACAGTGATGGCTGCAGCTAAGCAGGCAAAGGCAAAGAACCTGAGTGTCATCACAGGTATTCAGCGCCGTCACGAGCGTTGCTACGTAGAGGCATTCAAGTTGATCCAGGATGGTATCATCGGTGAGATCACAGGCGGTAACGTTTACTGGAACCAGAGCATGCTGTGGTACAAAAACCGCGAGCAGGGCTGGAGCGACATGGAGTGGATGATTCGCGACTGGGTAAACTGGAAGTGGCTCTCAGGCGACCACATCGTGGAGCAGCATGTACACAACATCGACGTATTCCTGTGGATGTCAGGCCTCAAGATTGCCAAGGCTACAGGATTCGGTAGCCGTCACCGCCGTATAACAGGCGACCAGTACGACAACTTCAGCATCGACTTCGAAATGGAGAATGGCGTACACCTGCACAGTATGTGTCGTCAGATTAACGGTTGCAGCAGCAACGTAAGCGAGTTCATCCAGGGAACAAAAGGTTCATGGAACAGCGCAACAAGAGAGATTAAAGACCTCCAGGGTAATGTAATATGGAAGTACGACGACGAGAAGGCAAAAGCCGAGTTCAAACAGCACAACCCCTACATTCTTGAGCACGTAGACTGGGTGAACCACATCCGCAAGGGCGAGGGCTACGAAGAGGCTTCAGATTGCGCAGTTTCTTGTTTGGCAGCTATCATGGGCCGCGAGTCTGCATACAAAGGTAGCACCATCACATGGGACGAAATCAGCAAATCCAACCTCGACCTTATGCCCGAGAAACTGGAAATGGGTCCCGTAGACATGACTGCACCCAATTATCAGATTCAGACTCCCGGTAAGTAATCTAAAAACACACACTATACTATGAATAGAAGACAATTTTTGACAAATTCAATATGCGGTGCAGCAACAGTTGCAGCTGCAACATCAGGAGCTACAATCCTCACTTCATGTGCAGGCGCAGCCAAAGAAGAGAAAAAGGCTACTGAGCTTCGCATCTCTTTCCAGGAGGGAATCGCACCCGGTGCCAACCTCGGCGAAAAGCTCGATTACATGGAGAGCATGGGTATTGTAGGTTTTGAGCCTTGGGGTGGAAACCTCGCAAGCAGAGTAAACGAAATACAGCAGGCACTCTCAGGCAGAAACATCAAGGTTTCGGCTATCTGTGCAGGCTTCGGTGGCTTCATCCTTGCCGAGGACGAGAGCGTAAAGGCACAGTTCGACTCGACCATGCGCGATATCATCGCAGCAGCAGGCGAACTGGGTTCAACAGGTGTAATCATGGTACCTGCGTTCAACCACCAGAACCCCTGCAAGCCCCACACACTTGAGACACGCCAGTACCTCTGCGAGCAAATGCACGAACTTGGCGAGTATGCCCTGAAACACAACACCACTGTAATTCTTGAGCCCCTTAACCGCAGAGAGGCACACTATCTGAGACAAGTTGCCGATGCAGCAGCCATCTGCCGCGACTCAAAGAGTGCAGGTGTTAAATGTATGGGCGACTTCTGGCACATGCAGGAGGAGACATCAGACTATGCAGCGCTGATGGCAGCCGGTAAAGAGTATTTGCAGCATGTACACATTGCCAGCCGTGGCCGACGCATCATGCCCGGCGAGGATGGCGAGCTCGACAACTACGTAGATGGTTTCCGCGCACTCAAGCAGTTGGAGTACCCCTATTATGTAAGTTTCGAATGTGGAACAAAAGGCGACAGAAACCAAACAGTGAAAGCTGCTGTCGAACTTATGCGCGCACAGTGGGAACAAGCATAACAGACCATGCCCAAAAGCTATAAACAAACAATAAAACGCTGTACCTGCTTACTGCTGGCAGGTACAGCGTTACAATTATCAGTGGGGTCGGCAGACTCCACCATAATGTCCTACCCATGGGGCATCATAGCAGCAGCAAACTACATCTACCTGCTTGTACTCATCTCATTCAACAGAGAGAAATGGGAATGGACTGAGTGGTTCCACAGCCGTCAGGCCTACATATCATCCCTCGCAACTACACTCATACTCACACTGCTGTTCGGACTGATACGACAGGACGGCACAAGCGAGGGAATCTGCGGAGCATTGGGATTCACACAAATGAAAAACTCATGGATTTTCATTCTCAACATCATCAATCTGATGACAATCCTGGGATTGAGAACCATAGAAGAGATACGCAAACTCAAAAAACAGCGACTGCCAATAACCATCATACACCTGTCATTCTTCGCAATATTGGCAGCATCAATCTTCGGAAGCGGAGAAAAGACACGAATAACAGTTACAGCCATTCATGGCGAACCCACAAACAGCGGAACAACCAAAGAGGGTAAAATCATAAGATTGCCATTTACACTGAGATTGAAAAAATTCTCGATAGATGAGTATGCCCCTCAAATACATATACTTTCCGGCGACCACCTCACAAAAGAATATACGATAATAGAGGAAACAGGAAGCAACGGAAAAATAGGTGCATGGCAAATAGAATGTACCGAATATCTTGAATCGGCCGGAATTATGCCCGGAGACTCCTCATACATAGCCCTGAACCACGTAGGAGCCACCACCGCAGCACGTCTGAAAGCCACAGACGGCGACCATTCAGTCGAAGGATGGGTAAGCTGCGGCAGCCACATTTTTGCAGGAAGCACCCTTCCACTACCCGACGGAACTGCACTGGTAATGCCGCAACGTGAGGCTAAAAAATACCTTTCACTGATGGAAGTGCAGGATGGCGAAGAGAAAAAGGATGTAAATATATCCGTCAACCACCCTGCAACCGTAGGTTCATGGAAAATATACCAATCGGCCTACGACCGCTCACGCGGAAAATGGAGCACGGTAACAATTCTTGAATGTGTAAAGGATAGTTCGTACCCCATTGTCCATGCAGCAATGTGGATAATAATGGCAGCAGGAGCAACGATGTTCATCACCGGAAGCCGTCGAAAAAGAGAGGAGGATAAAAAATGAATTGGGATACCTTTATATATTATGCCATTGCATCAGCAGCATGCTGGATTGCCGGAGCATTCACAGCCATGCGAGGAGGCCGAAAAACAGCCATAGCATTGTCGCTGGCAGGCACTCTCATATTCTCTGTATTCATAGCCGGAATGTGGTGTGCGATAGAGCGTCCTCCTCTGAGAACAATGGGCGAGACACGCTTGTGGTATTCACTCTTCCTGTCTATAATAGGCATATTCCTATACACAAAATTCAAATACAGCTGGATGCTCACATTCAGCACACTGATGTCTACCGTCTTTATATGTATAAACATACTGAAGCCTGAGATTCACAGCACTACACTTATGCCGGCACTGCAAAGTCCATGGTTTGTGCCACACGTAATAGTGTATATGTTCTCCTACGCCATGATGGGAGCAGCAACCATATTCGCCATCTATCTGTGGATAAAGAAAGCGCCAGAAGAGATTTCGGAAAAGGAGCTGACCATATGCGACAGTCTTGTCCGCATCGGCTGGGTGTTCCTTACCCTGGGAATGACAATGGGTGCTTTGTGGGCAAAAGAGGCCTGGGGCGACTACTGGACATGGGACCCCAAAGAGACATGGGCATTCGCCACATGGATAAGTTACCTGCTCTATTTGCACCTTCGCCCTGCCAACAAAAACCACAATCAACTGTTCGCATTGCTGTTGTTCTCGTTCATATTGCTGCAGATGTGCTGGTGGGGAATAAACCTGTTACCCGCAGCCAAAGGCGCAAGCATACACATCTATTAACATCAGTTCTGCACAGGTACCGCCCCACCCTTGTCCCGATTAGCGCGAAGGGAATATACCCATCATTCGAAGAGGCACTCAGGCAATAAATCAATGACTGATTATTAAATATCAATCGAGAGTTGATTTTACAGATACAAGCGAAGATATAAGCATACAAAAAAATGCAGAAAAACAATCGAAAAAGGGACAAATTTCTTTGTATTAAAAAAAATAACGTGTAACTTAGCACACTATAAATGCGGATTGTGCATAAAACACAGGAAATCCGACGAAGGGACTATTAAAGTTACCTCCCTGCTATTTATATAATACAGAGAAGTTTCCGAACAGAAACATTGAAAAACATTTTAAATAATATATACAAAAATGAGCAACTTACTTTTTTTAGGTAACATTGGCGGAACAGAGATTATCATCATCGCCATCATAATACTATTGTTGTTCGGTGGCAAGAAAATCCCCGAACTCATGCAGGGTATTGGTAAAGGTGTAAAGAGTTTCAAGAATGGAATGAAAGGCATCGAAGAAGACATCGAAAATTGCGACAAAGACGACAAAAAATAACAACAAATTACAACCTTAAAAAGGATATACTATGTCAAACGGAATGTCAAGAAGGAAATTCCTTCAGAGCGGTACAGCTGCAGCTATCGGTCTTGCAGTAGTACCTAACACAGTTTTGGGTAAGGACTTCGGTCACACAGCCCCCAGTGATAAACTTAACATTTTGGGTGTTGGTGTCGGTGGACGTGGTGCTTCTGTTCTCCGTGGTATAGAAACAGAGAACATCATCGGTCTTTGCGATATCGACTGGAAATACGCTAAAGGTGTATTCGACCGCTACCCCAACGCTAAAAAATATAAGGACTATCGTAAAATGTACGATGAGATGCTGAAAGACGCTGATGCCGTAATGGTTGCAACAGCTGACCACACTCACGCTATCATCGCTGCTGAGGCTATCGTAGCAG
>JAEIGA010005388.1_pt1 | contig 19569 bp, 19 predicted proteins | sample 9270691 | NCBI WGS metagenome assembly JAEIGA01 (sample SAMN17057246, study PRJNA624740) | gut metagenome | biome: biome; isolation source: fecal sample | host: Bos grunniens | place: China: Xizang | collected 2019 | reverse complement strand
TTTATTTAACTTTGTAAACTATGTGCAGAAAATCAAAAAAACTGCCGACAATGTAAGCGGTGCAAAGGCTGTTTCAGAAAAAATGGACGTTGTCCGTATTATGAGTATACATAAATCCAAGGGACTTGAATTCCCGGTAGTCTTTGTTGCAAGCTGCGCAAAGCCTTACCACGCACCCACTACAGGTGCAGGCGGTCTTGTCATTAATTCACGCTGTGCAATCGGTATGAATGTGATAAACCCGCTGCTCCGCTCTAAATACAAATCCCCGATGCAGACCGCTCTTTTACACATGGCAAAAATGGGCGACAGTGCAGAGGAAATGCGTCTTTTTTACGTTGCACTTACCCGTGCAAGGGAGAAACTTTACGCCGTATGCACACTGCGTGATTACGATGCCTTTGAAAAGATGACCTGCTCTGCGGTGGAAAAGCTTACGAAGAACGAGATTTTAAATGCAAACAGTTACAGTGCACTTTTAGCACTTGCCTACGGGCACGGTGCAAATCAGTGCTGGAGCATTACAGAGATTTCTCCCCATGAGGCACAAAAGAGTGCCGAGCAATATGATAAAAAGCCTGATGAATTTTGCGAGGATAAAGAGGTAAGCCGGATGCTTGATTTTAAGTATCCTTACGAAGCTTCGCTCGCACTTCCAAACAAGGCATCTGTGTCATTTCTTAAATCGTTTGATATAAATCTTGCCCCATCAGAAGGTGGCAATATAAGTCTTCTCGGCGCACCGTCATCGAAGAAAATCACTCTTTCCGAAATGAAGTTTTCCAAAAATGAAGACAGTGGCACATTCTTCGGCAGTGCACATCATAAAATGCTTCAGTATCTTGACTACAACTCAGATAATATTGAGGCACAGAGAGATGAACTTATTAAAAAGGGTATTCTTTCAGTCGAGGAGGCAGATGTTCTCCACATCGAAAAGCTAAAAGCTTTTGTTAAAAGTGACCTTGCCTCTATGATGAAAAAAGCTCCAAAGCTTTACCGTGAAGAGCCATTTGTAATCAGTGTAAGTGCAAAGGAGCTTTTCCCCGCACTTGCCGAGGGTGAAACGATGTGCGTTCAGGGTATTATCGACTGCTATTTTAGAAAGGACGAAAAAACCATCGTTCTTGTAGATTATAAAACCGATACATACGATAATCCGTCACAAATCGCAGAAAGATACCAAAAACAGCTTTATTACTATGAGATGGCACTCAAACAAAAATTTAAAGACAAAATAATCGAAAAATATCTTTACTTGCTTCATAAAAATGATATAATAGTAGTAGGAGATTAATCCTTACGGAGGTAATACAATGGCTGAAAGAATGGACGATACAAAGGCAATCAAAAGAAAATTTGACGATGAAACAGTTGAACAGCTTGTTGAAAACCGTTTCGTTTCTGATAAAAAAGCTTCACACAAACCTAAAAGGAAAGCTAAAAAGAAAAAGAACTATGCACTCAGCGCGCTTATCACAATTCTTGCATTTGTGCTTGTTTTTGTTGTTTTCTTTATCGGCTCGTACATAGTTTTTACTGCATCACCTCAAAATGTTGAGGATGAAATTAAAGTAACAGACAGTAAAAACAATAAAAAGAATGAAGACCTTGCAAAGGATTATGAGAAGGAGGAGCTTCCCGCTCCCGAAAATGAGAAGGAAGATAAAGAGGATAAAAGCCTGGACGATGGCGCTCTTATGAAAGAGGATGACCTTGACGTAAAGCCTTCTTCCAAAAAGGAAAACAAGGTTGAGGATGAAAAAAAGGCTTCAGATTATGATGATGAAGATGAAAAGAAAGCTCCCTCATCATCTGAATCAGAGGATATAAAAAAGACGCAGGTAACTACAAAACCGCAGGCACAGACCAAACCGCACACACAGTCCTCCCCAAAGCCGTCTGCCCCTGCTGAAGATAAAAAGCCGTCATCTGATGTAGTAAAAAAGAATGAGCAATCGGAGGCTATAATCCTCGAGTAATATTTTGGAATCAGGGAGGTTTTATTATGGACAAAAACGGCGCAGAAAAACTTTTTTCCAGAATGATTGACCGTGAGTATGCGGAAATGGCAGATTTACCCGAAGATAAGCTCTACGAGGAAGAAATCCTCGACGAAGACGTATTGGTTGACGAAACTAAGGATGAGGATTATTACAAAAACAGAATAGCAAAGGGATATGGACTAACAGATAACATTATATAGAAAAAGGAGAGTTGAAATTTTTATTTCAACTCTCTTTTTTTGTAGAATGGCACGGTCATCCTTTTTAATATACGTATGATTCAGGGTTTATTGCCACTCCGCCCTGCCATATTTCAAAATGCAGATGGGAGGTTTCCCTGCTTTCAACGGCGGCACTTTTTCCGACCTTGCCCACCGTTTGCCCCTTTTTAACATTATCGCCTTTTTTTACGGGCGGTTTTGATGCAAGGTTTTTATACACACTTTTTAAATCTTCACTGTGCGTAATTTCAACGCAGTTTCCCCAAAGCTTGTCCTTATATACACGTGTAACTGTGCCGTCCCACACACTTTGAACCTCGCTCCCCTTTTCGGCGGCATAATCTATACCTGTATGTGCACGCCAGTCCCCCATTGTTTCAGAGTAGACTGCCGTTTCACTGTAGCCCTTGAGCACAGTTTGTCCACACGGAAAAAGGAGCCTTGTCGGTACACTTTCCTGCACCTCTGGTTTTTTTGGGGACGTTGCCTTTTCTTCAGCGCTATTTTCATCTGGAACCTTTGCCCCTGCGGAGGCAGGTGCCAATTCTTCTTTTTCCTCTTTTTTGGGAATTGTTACCGTTCCCATATATATTTTATTTTCCGCAGAATTTTCTTCTTTACTGCGCAGTGCAGTAGCCCGCCCAATTAAAAAGCTAAGTAAAAAAACACTTATTACTATCGTTGCAATAAGCAGCCCTCTCGCATTTTTCATATATATCACACTCCTCCTTTGTATTATTTCCAAAACCACCTAATCTAAACACCCTCTATCTGTGTTCCGCTGTAATAATGTGTCAGGATTTTTTTATAATCGTAGCCCTCCTTCGCCATAGTATTTGCACCATACTGGCTCATTCCCACACCGTGACCGTATCCCGTCACTTCAAACCTGACATTTTCCTCGTCTGCAAAAATTTTAAAACAGCTGCTGCGAAGATTAAAAAGAGTCCTTATTTCTCTTCCCGTAAAGTCTATACCCCCTATTGTTATACTTTTTACACTTCCGCCCTCGCTTATTTCACTATTTCCTATATCTTCAGGCGTATTTAGCTTTGCTGCAGAGTTTTGTGACAATATCTTTTTCTTAAATTCTTCAAAGGAGAAAATGGCGGTGGAATAAAAGTTAGGGGCTTTTTCTTCTCCGTGACTTTCGACACTTACAAGATACGGAACATCACCGCCCCATACGTCAGAGGAATTTTCCGTTCTCCCTCCTCCTGACTGAGAATGAAAAACTGCAAGGGCAACTTCACCGTTGTAGGTCAGTATTTCCCCTGCCGTTTCATCTATTGCCTGCTTTATTTTTTCGCTGTATTTATCAGCGTCTTTCCCCCATTCCTTTTTTGCAGTTTCTATTTTTTTATATGCTTTACAATGCGCAAAATCAGTGCACACTGCCGCACCCGTATGCTCACCGCTCGGGTTTTCCATTCTGTATATTGCGTAGCTTCGTGCGGCAACTGCCTGTGCTTTAAGAGCTTCCTTTTCAAAAGAGGCAGGCATTTCCGCACAAACAACACCCGTCAGATATTCTTCAATATTCATTTCCTTTATGACCTTTTCATCAGAAAAATATACACTGATGTCCTGCGATGATTGTTTTTCTTGTTTTTCGTTAAGGTTGTCCTGAAACTGCATAATATAAAAAACGCATAGCGGCAGAATTAATGCAGATATTAAAAAAAATAACGTAAAAAAAATATATCTTTTCAAGAAAAAAACCTCCCCACAATATAATTATATTTTTTTAGCTGTGTTTTAGAACTTTTTTATTGAAATTGTTTCCATTTAGTGATATACTAATATTTAATTAGTTTTTTGGAGTTGATGGCAGATGCAAAATAACGATGCTTTATTTGATAAGCTTTGCAATCTTACAAAGGAAGTATATTCAATCGATTTAGAGCTTTACAATAGATACAGTGTAAAAAGGGGGCTTCGTAACTCTAACGGAAGCGGTGTTCTCGTTGGACTTACAAAGGTTGGCGACGTTCACGGCTATCTCCTTGATGAAGGGGAAAAACAGGCAATCGACGGTCAGCTCCGATACAGAGGTGTAAATGTTACAGACATTGTTGAGGGTTGCGACAGGGATAACCGCTTTGGTTTTGAAGAGGTTGTATATCTCCTCCTTTTCGGCAGACTTCCCCGGAAAGAGGAGCTTGATGAATTTTTCCGTTATCTCGGTTCAAAGAGGCAGCTTTACCCCAACTTTACAGAGGATATGATTTTAAAAGCACCGAGTAATAATATTATGAACAAGCTTGCCCGCAGTGTTCTTGCAAGCTATTCATACGACGAGAACCCTGACGAGGTATCAATTGAAAATGTACTGCGTCAGTCGTTTGAACTTATTGCCCGTTTCCCCGCTATGATTGCTCACGCCTATCAGGCAAAATCACACTACTATGACGGAAAAAGTCTTATTCTCCATTCCCCCCGTGCGGATATGAGTACGGCTGAAAACTTCCTTTATATGATGCGCCCGAATAATGAGTTTACACAGACGGAGGCACATCTTCTTGACCTTGCACTCATTCTTCACGCAGAACACGGCGGCGGTAACAACTCAACCTTTACAACGCACGTTCTTTCATCATCAGGCACAGATACCTACAGTGCAATTGCGGCGGCAATCGGTTCTCTTAAAGGACCAAAGCACGGCGGTGCAAATGCCAAGGTTATAGGTATGATAGATGATTTTAAGGCAAATATTACTGATATTACAGATGAAAAGCAAATCAGGGAGCATATTATAAAGCTCTACCGTAAGGAGTCTTATGACCATAGCGGTCTTGTATATGGTATAGGTCACGCAATTTATACAAAGAGCGACCCCCGTGCACTCCTTCTTAGAAAGAGTGCTGGAATGCTCGCCCGTGAAAAGCATATGGAAGATGAGCTTTTGATGTATGACCTCATTGCCAAAAATGCGATTGAGCTTTTCACAGAAATAACAGGTAAGGAAAAAGACCTTGCAATCAATGTTGACTTTTACAGCGGTTTTGTTTATAAAATGCTTAACATTCCGCCTGAGGTTTATACACCAATCTTCGCTATGAGCAGAATTGCAGGCTGGTGTGCACACCGTCTTGAGGAAATTATGGTTTCTGACAGAATTATACGTCCTGCGTATAAGAATGTTTTAAAAGCCAAGGAATATGTCGATATAAATGACAGAACATAACAAAATTGACTTCATCAATTAAATGTTCGCTTCGCTCACCTATTATAAGGTAAATTTTGTTGAAACACGCAAAATTGCGCACATTGCGCGCAATTTCCTATGTTATAAAAAACGGAGGTATCTTTTTATGCAGGAAGGTTACTCAAATTTTATTCACGATATTATTGACGAGGATTTGGCGGCAGGCCGTGAAAACGGCGTGCACACACGCTTTCCTCCCGAGCCTAACGGCTATCTTCATATAGGAAGTGCCAAGGCTATATGGATTAATTTTATGACGGCAAAAAAATATAACGGACTTTTCAACCTCCGTTACGACGATACAAACCCCGTAAAGGAAGATGATGAGTTTGTAAAGGCAATCGAATCTGACCTTCACTGGCTCGGCGCTGACCCTACAGGCGGGGTTTATTACGGCAGTGACTATTTTGACAAGTGCTATGAATTCGCATGCAAGCTTATCCGTGACGGCAAGGCCTTTGTATGTGACCTAAGCCAGGAGGAAATGGCACTTTACCGCGGAACACTGACAGAGCCTGGTAAGGAAAGCCCCTACCGTAACCGCAGTGTAGAGGAAAACCTCGCTCTCTTTGAACGTATGAAAAACGGCGAGTTTGAAAACGGCGAGCGAACACTGCGTGCAAAGATTGACATGGCGTCACCCAATATGAATATGCGTGACCCCGTTATCTACCGTATACTTCATATGAACCATCACCGTCAGGGTGATAAGTGGTGCATATATCCTATGTATGACTTTGCGCATCCCATTCAGGATGCTTTGGAGGGAATTACGCACTCCCTTTGCTCTATCGAGTTTGAAAACCATCGTCCGCTCTATAACTGGGTTGTCGAGAATGTAGGTTTTGACCACGACCCCCATCAGTATGAATTTGCACGTCTTAATATGACATATACCGTTATGAGTAAGCGTTATCTTCGTAAGCTCGTTGAAACGGGCAAGGTTGACGGATGGGACGACCCGAGAATGCCAACTCTTCAGGGACTTAGAAGACGTGGCTATACCCCCTCTTCAATATTTGACTTTATTGAGAGAAGCGGTGTTGCAAAGGCAAACTCTATGGCAGACATCAGGCTTCTTGAATATTGCATTTGTGAGGAGCTTAACGAAAATGCTCAGCGCCGTGTTGCAGTAATTGAGCCTCTTAAGGTTACAATCACAAATCTTCCCGATGACCATATAGAGTATTTCGAGCTTCCTAACCATCCCAAGCGTGAAGAGCTTGGCACCCGTAAGGTTCCCTTTACAAATAAGCTCTATATTGAGCAGAGCGACTTTATGGAGGAGCCTGTTCCGGGATTCAAGCGTCTTAAGCCGGATGGCGAGGTAAGACTTATGGGCTCATACATTATGAAGTGCAACGAGGTGTTGCACGATGAAAACGGTAATGTTTGTGAGCTTTTGTGCACTGTTGATATTAAGACGGGTAACGGTATGCCCACAGACGGCAGAAAGGTCAAGGGCAATATTCACTGGCTAAGCCGCGAGAGTGCTATCCCCTTTAGTGTTCATCAGTTTGACAATATCTTTAATAAAGAAAATGTTGCCACTCTTCTTGAGGATGACAACTTTGATGAATTTATTAATCCCAATTCGCTTATCGTCTATGAAACCGCCTACGGAGAGCCGTCACTCAGGGATGCCCAGGTCGGTGAAAAATTCCAGTTTGTGCGTATGGGTTACTTTACACGTGACAGTAAAAACACCAACGTATTTAACCGCACCGCACCTCTTAAAAGTTCATTCAAGCCACAATAAGACATACCGCCCTGCCCAATTTATGTGGCAGGGCGGTATACTTCTTTAAAAGCATCAAAATTGCTTACAAAAAACGTGAATTTTCTTTTCCATTTTTATACATATTAACATTGAAAACATATCAGTTTTGTGTTATACTTTATTTATGCTGAATATTAAATAGGAAAGGATTTTACTATGAGAAAGACAAAAATTATTTGCACACTCGGTCCTGCCTGCAAAAACGAAGCTACTCTTACAAAGATGTGCCTTTCAGGAATGAATGTCGCACGTCTTAATTTTTCCCATGGCACGCATGAACAGCACAAGGAAATGATTGAGCTTATAAAAAAAGTCAGAGATAAGCTTGATATGCCGATTGCAATAATGCTTGACACCAAAGGTCCCGAATATCGAATAAAGACGTTTAAGGATGGTAAAATTCTTCTTAACGACGGCGATAGCTTCACTTTTACCACAGAGGACATTATTGGTGACGAAACTAAGGTCAGCGTAAATTACAAAGGACTCATAGATGACCTCTGCACGGGAGATAAAATCCTTGTAAACAACGGCCTTGTAAGCTTTGAGGTTAAGGAGCTTTCAGAAAGTGAGGCACACTGCACAGTAATTACAGGCGGTGAGCTTTCAAATCAAAAAAGCATGAGCTTCCCGGGTAAGGTTTTAAAGCAAGCGTTTTTGAGCGAACAGGATAAAAGCGACATCCTCTTCGGTATTGAAAACGATATTGACTATATTGCCGCATCGTTTGTATCTTCAAAGCAGGATATGCTTGACATAAAAAACTTCCTTGAAGAAAACGGTGGCAGTGACATTGGTCTTGTCGCAAAAATTGAAAATCAGAGTGGCGTGGATAACATTTACGAAATTTGTGAAATCTGCGAGGGTGTTATGATTGCACGTGGAGATTTAGGTGTTGAAATTCCTTTTCAGGAGCTTCCTGCCGTACAAAAGAAGCTTGTTACCGTTTGCCGAATGCTTGGAAAACGTATCATAACTGCTACAGAAATGCTTGAGTCTATGATTTATAATCCACGCCCTACACGTGCGGAAATTTCTGACGTTGCAAATGCCGTTTATGACGGAACGAGTGCGGTGATGCTCTCAGGTGAAACGGCAGCTGGTAAATATCCCGCTCAGACGGTCAGGATAATGTCATCAATCTGTGAGGAAACGGAAAACCATATTCATTATGACAAGCGTTTCCACAGGACTGAATTCGAAATAAAAAGTAATATTGATGCTATATCACATTCTGCGTGCAGCATGGCACTCGGCATTGATGCAAAGGCAATTGCCGTATGCTCCCTTTCAGGAAAAACTGCACGAATGGTATCAAGATTTCGTCCCATTGTTGACATAGTAGGTCTTACCACAAGTAAGCGTGTCTGGCGTAAGCTTGCCCTTTCCTGGGGTGTAATTCCCGTACTTTGCGAGGAATATCCGTCTGCTGAAGTGATGTTTTACAACGCCGCACGCAAAACTACCAAAACCCTAAATCTTAAAAGCGGCGATAATATAATAATCGTCGGCGGAACTACAAGCGGCAGGTCGGGCGAAACAAACACCATACGCCTTGAACGTGTACGCGGTAAACAAATTTGATAGAATTAGAAGATTTATGTTGAAAAGAATTGTATTTTAAGTTATACTGTATATTAGTTGTTAATTATGTATTTTACAAAGGAGTGTTTTAAATGAACTTTTTTGACGAGCTTAAAGGTTTTGACAGTGAGGTTTTTGAAGCCTGCAATAAAGAACTTACCCGTCAGAGACATAATATTGAGCTTATTGCGTCAGAGAATATTGTTTCAAAAGCAGTGCTTTTAGCTGCAGGAACAGTTCTTACAAACAAATATGCCGAGGGCTACAGCGGAAAGCGTTACTATGGCGGTTGTCAGTGCGTTGACGAGGTTGAAACCCTTGCTATTGAGCGTGCGAAGAAGCTTTTCGGTGCTGAGCATGCAAACGTACAGCCCCACAGCGGTGCAAATGCAAACCTTGCAGTATTCTTTGCATTTTTGCAGCCTGGTGATACCGTTATGGGTATGAACCTTGCACATGGCGGCCATCTTTCACACGGATCACCCGTTAACATCAGCGGTAAGTATTTCAACATTGTTCCCTACGGTGTTGATGATGAAACAGGCACTATTGATTATGATAAAATGAGGGAAATTGCACTTGAGTGTAAGCCCAAGCTTATCGTTGCAGGTGCAAGTGCATATTCAAGAACAATTGACTTTGCTGCATTCCGCAGTGTTGCTGACGAAGTTGGTGCTATTCTTATGGTTGATATGGCACATATTGCAGGTCTTGTTGCAGCAGGTCTTCATCCAAGTCCTGTTCCCTATGCTGATGTTGTTACAACAACAACACATAAGACACTCCGTGGTCCCCGTGGCGGTCTTATCCTTTGTAAGGAGCAGTATGCAAAACAGATTGACAAGGCTGTATTCCCCGGAACACAGGGCGGTCCCCTTATGCATATAATTGCCGCTAAGGCAGTTGCTTTCGGCGAAGCTCTTACAGATGAATTCAAAGAATATCAGAAGCAGATTGTAAAGAATGCAAAGGTTCTTTGCGATGCACTTAAGGCAGAAGGCTTCAATGTTGTTTCAGACGATACTGACAACCATCTTATGCTTATTGACCTTTGCCCCTTTGATATTACAGGTAAGGAAATGGAAAAACGTCTTGATGAGGTGCATATCACTGTTAACAAGAATGCTATCCCCAACGATCAGCAGAGTCCCTTTGTTACAAGCGGTATCCGTGTAGGTGCGCCCGCAGTAACATCAAGAGGCTTTAAAGAGGACGAAATGAAGCTTATCGCAAAATGGATGAAGCTCGTTGCAACTGATTTTGAAGCTAATAAGGAAAAAATCACTGCAGAGGTTTGTGCTCTTTGCGAAAAGTTCCCCATCTACGAATAAAAAATGGAAAAGGGATTAATTCATATCTATACGGGCGATGGAAAGGGTAAAACAACTGCCGCAGTTGGATTATGCTATCGTGCCGCCTTGCGTGGGTATAAAGTAGGGTTCACTTCATTTATGAAGGATTTTTCAAGCGGTGAATGTCTTTCTCAAAAGACATTCACCATCTTTAAATTTGCCCCGTTTGAAGGCTTTTTACCACAAATGTTCCCCTCACAGATTGATGAGGCAAAAAAAAGGGCTAACACCCATCTTGAGGAGATTTTTAACATAGCTCTTACGGAGCGTTATGACTTAATCGCCCTTGACGAAGTGCTTGTCGCTGCAAAATGCGGTATCGTTGATAAGGAGCTTTTAATAGGTCTTTTGAAAGATAAACCCGACTTCCTTGAAGTAGTAATGACGGGACGTGATTGTCCCGAGGAGCTTTTTGAGTATGCTGACTATGTGAGCGAGATTAAGGCAGTGCGCCACCCTTACGAAAAAGGAATAAGTGCCAGAAAAGGAATTGAATATTAAAAAGGATGGTAATGCCATCCTTTTTTATCGTATAGGAATTTGTGTCTTAAGGGGATTGTTAAGGGGATGCCCCTTAACGTAAAAATCATCAAAACCGAGGGCGTGTACCTCGGTTTTGATTCCTTACAAGGGCTGGCACGGTGAGTGCCGCGCGAGCGAAAGCCCTTACCTCGAAAGAGAATGTTTTGCTTGCAAAACTTCTCTTTTGAAAGGATGACCTTGTCATCCTTTAATAGAAGAAAATCCCTCGCCCATTATATGCTCAGCCTCTGATGCTATTACAAACGCTTCCGGGTCTTCCTCATAAATTATTTCTTTTATTTCGTGATATTCCCACACACGTACAACGCACATCAACACCTTAAACGGTTTTTTTGAATACGCACCCTGCGCTTTCAAAAATGTTGCTCCGCGGTTTTTTTCAAGCAAAATACGCTGTGCAATTTGCTCTGTCTTTTCCGAGATTACCAATATGTTTCTGCCTTTTTCCGAGCCGTATACAAGCTGGTTGACTATTCTTGTCTGACAAAAGAGCGATACAACACCAAAAAGTGCAGCCTCTACATCTCTGAATACAACTGCCGACAGTGCGATAATAACTCCGTCTACAAACATCATTGCCTTACCTATTTGTATATGCGGATATTTTTGCTCCACAAGGTATGACACAATATCCGTTCCTGCCGTAGATGAGCCTCGCAGAAAAATTATACCAAGACCGCTGCCCATACATACTCCGCCGAAAATTGAGCCAAGCATACGGTCACCCGAATATTGCGGAAAGAAAGGCGTTACAACTGCGTCAAGTATAACGGTGCTTATTAAAAGAGTTCTCAGCGTCCGCAGTGTAAACCTTTTTCCTAAAAACTTAAATGCAATCAGCACCAACGGAATATTTATAACAAGTATCATAAGTCCAACGGGAAGCCCCGTGAGGTATTTAATCATAATTGCAATACCGCTCGCCCCACCCGGTGCTATATTTACTTTTTCTGCAAAGCAGTATATACCCGTCGCAAGCGCAAACGAACCTGCTATATCGTATAATACATCATAAATAATTTTTTTGCTTTTCTTTGTCATCTGCACACCTACTTTAATAGAAAAGGACTAAAGCAAGCTTTAGTCCTTTTCTATTATTTTACCTGTATGCAAAATTTTTATTCTGTTGTATAAAATTCATACCAATACTCGTTTGTAAGAATGTCATAGTTTGCCCCTGAAAGCTGCCATGAAAACAGTTCTTCAAAAAGCTTACTGCTTACATATGTAACACCGTTTTCAAGGAGTACTGTTCCCCCATTATATTCCTTATCATCTGCATATATACTGCCACTTCCTACAGTAAGACGCAAAGACTTAAAGGACGGGAAATATTCACTTATTGCAGTTATAGTGCCGTTTTCAAAGGAAATTTCCACACTGTCCTCATATGCCGCCTCCAGTGTTGTGCGGAGAGGAACATATACTGTGCCGTCTACTATCGGGAGCTTTTGTGCACTTCCGCCTGCCCACCAATTAGGGTATGCGGGCATTTCCTCTATGTTTTCGGGAATCTGCGGTTTTGGAAGCATATCTGAAAGTGAGAAGGAACTTTCCTTTGTAAGTGTTGGAAGTATTACCGATGTCCTATTGATTTTAGACAGTGTAACTGATGTCTTAATACCAAACTTAAGCGCACCGCTTGCCATATAATTCCACTTTATTCCCGTAACAGCCTCGTATATACCTGATATATCAATGCAGATATCAGCATCGGTATTTACAGAGGAAATCTTTCCGTTTTTGAGTATGTATGTGTATGTTATTCCTTTGTCACCCAACAGCTTTATTTTTTCAAAGGGCATCTGCTCAAGTCCTTCAAGGATATATCCTGCCTCTTCGCCGTCTGCACCCATTGATGAAAGAATACCCCTCATCTGTCCGAAAACATACGGAATTACCTCTTTTATCATCCCGATAAGGGCATCATTGTCAAGCTTAACAATGCATTTTCCCGTAGAATTCTTTATATCTGCATATTTTTCAAGTACCTTTGCGCTGTATGTATTAACAGCGTTCATAAATTCCTTATTAAAAATCATAGACATTGTTTTCACAAAATCTGCCTTAGACTCTTCATCAGGAAGTGTTTCCAGTGCATCAACTACCATATATTTATTTGTATAGGGATGTAAATATATAATCTGCATTATCGGCTTCCCTGCGTCTGATAAATCCATATTCATCCACATACCCATTTTGGAACTAAGTGCAATATTAAGATTTTTATTAACGTCTATATTTTGCTCCGTATCTGACGTAAGTGCTAGTTTAACCTTTTTCATATCACTGCTCATATCAATCTTAAGAAGCATTTTTGAATCAAGCGATAAAAGCGTTTTTAAAACTGCCTTTATATCAATAAAGTTTTCTATTTGCTCGGGAATTTGAAGTTCCCCTAAAAGTGCATATACATCATCTGCGCTCTCAAAGCTTATGCTTACCGTATAATCCCCCGTATAGTTTGTATACATCTGGGTAAGAAAATCTGTCTGTGCCCCTACGCTTATACTACACAAAAGCATAACCACACAAATAATAGTTGCAACTGTTCTTTTCATATATGTACTCCCTTCTTTTATTTAAAAGGGTGTGACAAAAAAATCTTGTCACACCCCTCATAATCAGTTTTCGTCTTTGTTTTTCTTTATAAGTGTATTTACCTTTTCAAAAGCAACGGGAATATAGTCCACAAGCTTATCCAGAGGGGTATTGTTTGAAGATACGGGAATAAGCTTAATCTGTTCGGGTGTTACCACTAAAAATCCGATAGGCGAAATTGAAACACCTGCACCGCTTCCTCCGCCAAAAGCCTGCGCTCCCTGCCCGGATGGAATATCACTTCCGCCTGCGGCAAATCCAAAGCCCACCTTTGAAATCGGTATAATCATTGTCCCGTTACTTGTTTCGACGGGGTCACCGATGATTGTATTTACATCAATCATTCCTTTAATATTTTCCATTACTGTCCCCATCAGGTTGTTAATTGGATGCTCGCCCATTTTTATTCCTCCTAAATTTTATTTTTATCAAAATTGTTATTGCAATAATTATAATATAAACAATACGGCTGCGTATTATGCATTTTCCCTCTGTCTTAAATGTAGCTTTTTGATAATCGGGATTAATTTTTACATCGTGTTTTTTAACAACTACTATTCTTCCAAGATTACCTAAAACTCCGTAAACGGCCCCCCATAATAATCCAATGCCTATTGCAGTTGACGCTGCCTCACCTGTACCGAAAAGTATATCCACAGATACGCTTTCAAGCTTTACATATTTTTTAATAAGTCTTACCGTACTTCGTCTTAACTCTGAAAATTCCTTTATTCTTTCGCTAAGCTTTTTTGATGATTTTTCAAAGGTTTTTACCTTTTCCTCAGGGGAATTTTTTGCCTTTCCCTCTTCCTTTTTTTCCTTAACGGATTTTTTATATATCGGTATTTTCCAAAGGTAAACCTTCCCGCTCGCTTTCTGGTCCTTAAACGATAGCTTTGCTCTTACGGGGGCAAACAATATTAAACACAGGATAATTACTGCCGCAAATGCATAAATCAATTATTCATTCAACTCCACCGCATCGTTATTTTCTTCGTTTTCTTTAACAAACTGCTCTATAACATCACTTTTAACATTTTCTGCGGCTTCCTCTACTACCTCTTTTTCAGGAAGCGGCGGCAAATCCTCCAGCGACTTTAAGCCAAAGCAACGTAAAAACTCCATCGTTGTTCCGTAAAGAATAGGCCTTCCGGGAGTTTCTGCACGGCCAAGCTCGTCAATAAAGCCACGCTCTAAAAGCCTTGCCACAGAATATGTACAGTCAACACCACGTATAAAATCCATCGTTCCCTTCGTAACGGGTTGATTATATGCAATTATAGAAAGTGTTTCAAGTGCCGCAGATGAAAGACCTGCCTGCCTTTTTATCTGTGTAACACGCTGTATACATTCATAGTAATCGGGATTGGAGCACATCTGTATGCAATTTTCTATTTCAATAAGACGGATACCTCTGCCCTCTTCCTCATACCTCTTTTTAAGGCTCTGGAAAGCGTTTTTGACCTCGTCCTCTCTAACTTCCAGTGCCTCGGCAAGCTTTTCAAACTCAACTGCCTCCCCGAGGGAAAATAACACCGCCTCAAGCGCACACTCAATATTCTTCCCAATTGTCAAGTTCCACATCTTTTTCACCCTTTTCGCAGTAAAGAGTATCCCCCTCCTGCATCACAACTACAACATTTTCTTTTATAAGCTCAAGCAGTGCTAAAAACGTCGCTACATATTCCCCACGCACTCTCAGTCCTTCAAAAAGCGATGCAAACGAAGCACGCTCCCCTTTTTTAATTCTGCGCATAACATTTGTTGATGCCGTCCTTACCGAATAGTTCGTCCTGCCGATAACCCGTTTAAAAGTCTTCGGGTCAATAGGCTTTCTTCCCGCACTTCTGTCAATTACCGCAAAAAATGCATCAAAAAGCTTTTCTATAGGAATTTCACGGTTTTCCGTCTTTACCTTTGGCAAATCAAGCGGCTCAGGACCTTTAAAAATCACGTGCTCCATACTGTGGCTAAGCTTGTCCATCTCAAGCGCTGCTTCCTTATACCTCTTATACTCTTCAAGACGGTCTGCAAGCTCCGCACGCGGGTCCTCTTCCTCTTCTTCGGGGACGGGAAGAAGCATCTTTGACTTAATATATAAAAGCTGCGATGCCATTACCAAAAACTCTCCGCCAACTTCCATATCAAGCTGCTGCATAAGCTCAATATACGCAAAATACTGGTCCGTAATCATTGAAATTGGAATATCACATATACTGACTTTATTTTTACTTATAAGGTGTAAGAGCAAATCCAAAGGACCTTCAAACACCTCTGTTTTAAAAGAAAGCTCACTCATAATCTTTGTCCTTACAAAAGTATTGAAATAAGTCCGTTAAGCATTTTCAGCCAGAGGCTGAAAAGAGGATTTATAAAAAGGGAAAGAAAGCTTCCCAGAAATCCTGTCAGGGAAAGAAGTATAAGCACGGGGAAACCAAACCTCTCGTACTGTAAAAGTCTGCCGTAATTTTCGTAGGAAAGAAACGCCCCTAAAATCTTACTTCCGTCAAGCGGAGGAAACGGGATAAGGTTAAATACCGCAAAGCTTATATTAACTGCCGCAAGCTGCATAAACACCGTATAAATAAATTGTGTCACAAAATTTGGGAAATTAAGATAAACATATACGTAATAAACCGCAAAAACAATAGTTGACAAAAATGCCAGTATTATGTTTGAAAGCGGTCCTGCCAGTGCAACAATCGCACTGTCACGCTTGCGGTCTTTAAAATACATAGGATTTATCGGCACAGGCTTTGCCCATCCGAATCTGAAAAACACCATACAAAGAGCACCTATCGGGTCAAGATGCGATAGCGGATTAAGAGAAAGCCTGCCTGCATATTTTGCCGTAGGGTCGCCCAGTTTATACGCTATAAGCCCGTGTGCATATTCGTGCACAGTTATAGCCGTGAAAAGCACGATAAAGCGTGCTAAAAGCTCTGAAAGTGAATTAGCCAGATAACCCAATTCTACACCACCAAACTATAATTTTTTCCATCTATATAATACCACAAAATTCCTTTGATTGTCAACAAAACGCTCTTAGCTTAATATATTTTTTACAAATATTTCTTTTTCTAATCAAAAAGGTGATGGAATAAACCATCACCTTGCAATCATTTTCCGCAATTACAGCCTTTTGCACTGCAATTCTTACTGTGCGGACAACCGATGCATCTCACACCGTTTTTTTTTGCTTTATAGATATACCGCACGGCAAGTCCTACTATAATTAGGACCACAACTGCAATAATAATATCGGTCATAAAATCAGCCTCTCTTTTCAGCTTTTACACATAAATAAGTTATGATTACCGCCTCAATAAGCACTGCCGTAAGCCCGCCGAAAAATCCGGGGGCAAGCGTACCCGCAGTTATAAGTGTTCCAGTCTGATAAACAAGGAATCCCACTGTAAAGCCAACACCTATCTGCAGTGCAATACCGCCGAAAAGCCATTTTTTACTCTTTAATTCAGCATTCATCGCCCCTATCGCCGCAAAGCACGGAGGCGTGAAAAGGTTAAACATCATATACGCAAGTGCCGCAACAGGTGTAAGATTTAAAGCATCTGCAACCATAGCGCCCTCACCGACAAGCTCAAGGTCACCGCTTATCACCGCAGAAAGTCCAAACAGAGTTGCAACTGTACCCACAACGTTTTCCTTTGCTATAAAACCGGTAATCGCACACGCCACAAGCTTCCACGAGGCAAAGCCTACAACGGGAAGGATTATCCAGTCAAAAGGCACACATATCGACGCAAGAATCGAGTTGCTTCCATCTTCAGCCGCAAGCTTTAACATTGGTGTAAAGGCACTCATAAGAGTAACCGCCACATTACATACAAGTATAATTGTACCTGCCTTAACTATGTAAGACCACCCACGGGAGCACATAGACTTGATCGCCCTCCATACTGAGGGGATTTTATATTCGGGAAGCTCAATAATAAAGAACGATTTCTTGTTCTTGTATCCTGTAATTTTATTTATCAGAAGTGCACACAGAAGTATTATTACAATACCTGTAAAATACATCGCTGTACCTATCCACGAATGTGAAGGGAAAAACGCACCTACAAAAAGCGAAATCACGGGAAGCTTTGCACCACAGGGCATAAATGGCGCTATCATTGCCGTAGCACGTCTTTCACGCTCATTACGGATTGTACGGCACGCCATAACGCCGGGAATAGCACAGCCCGTACCGATTACAAAGGGAATTACTGATTTTCCCGAAAGTCCCACCTTCTTGAAAATCGGGTCAAGCACAACCGTCGCACGTGCCATATAACCGCAATCCTCTAAAAGAGCTATCATAAAGTACATCACCATTACAAGGGGCAGAAAGCTTACAACTGCGCCAACACCGTCAACAATTGCACTTGAAACAAGCGTTTTCAAGAATTCACTGCTCGCCCCCTCCATTGCCTTATCAATAACAGCACCAAAGGCCTCTATCCAGCCTACAAGAATATCTGACAGCAAAGGGCCCAGCCATGCCTGTGAAACATAAAACACAAGCCACATAACAAACGCAAAAAGAGGAATTCCAAGCCATCTATTTGTAATAAAGGCGTCAAATCTGTCCTGAGCATTTCTCTCGTTTGTACGGACCTTTCTCTTTTCAACACTCTTTACTATGCTGTTTACAAATTCAAAACGCTTTCTGTCAGCATTCTCTACCGCCTTTTTATCTGTAAGGTCAACATTTTCCTGTATGTAGGGCGGTGTCTGCGTTTTTCCTTTCAAATTAACTGCCGCCTTAACAACCTCTGATAGTCCATCAGAAGAAGTTGAAACCGTCTCTATAACAGGGCATCCAAGCTTTTCTGAAAGCAACTCCTTGTTAATCCGTATTTTTTTCTTTTCATTTATATCTGCCTTGTTAAGTGCAATTACAAGGGGAATTCCAAGCTCCAAAAGCTGCGTTGTAAAAAAGAGACTGCGGCTTAAATTCGTTGCGTCTACAATATTTATTATAACATCAGGGTTTTCATTTTTTACATAAGAGCTTGTCACACTTTCCTCCGAAGTGAAAGGCGACATAGAATACGCACCGGGAAGGTCAACCGCCAGAATAGCCTCCCCGTCACAGAAAGCTTTTTTTACAGTATGCTCCTTTTTCTCCACTGTTACTCCTGCCCAGTTGCCGACCTTCTCATTTGCGCCGGTAAGGGCATTATACATTGTGGTTTTACCGCTGTTGGGATTTCCCGCCAATGCAATCTTCATAAAAATTCCTCCTTGTAATCTTCTTCGTTCGAGTTAGCTTTGACTAACCCGATTTTAAAAACAAACAGCAGAAGCCTTCTGCTGAATTTTTACACAATAATTATCGCCTGCGCAAGCTCATTATCTATATTATAACGACCATCCTTAATCGAAACAACACAGCTGCTCTTTAAATGTGAAATGACCGTAATCGCTTCCCCACTGTAGCAGCCAAGCGAAAACAAAAACGCATTCAGCTCTTCATCATCTGTCTTTATATCTGCGATAATATACTCTTTTCCTTCTATTGCCTCTGCTAATGTCATTTTAATTCACTCCCACCGCATATGGTTAGTCTTAACTAACCATATGTATTCTACCAATGAAATATGCGTTTGTCAAGCGTTTTTTTGAAAGTTTTTCTAATTTATTCTATGATGCAAACACACTTTTATCCATAATTTACATAAAAGGATAGCGCCATTTATGTCGAATATATATAGCGAAGGAGTGTGATACATTTGAAACACAAAAAACTAATATCGGCAGTCACGGCACTTGGTATGCTTTCAAGCAGTGCGTTTGCATCTGTCAGCTACACAGTACAGAAGGGAGATTCCTACTGGCTTATTTCACAGAAATTTAACACCAGTCTAAACAGTGTGCTCAGTGCAAATAATGCCACAGCGAATTCCTCCCTTAACACAGGACAGAAAATAACCGTTCCGTCAAATACATACACTGTCCAGAAAGGAGATACATATTACCTCATAGCAAAAAAATGCGGCGTTACGCTTGCATCACTTTTAAGTGCAAATAACGTCACACAAAACAGTACTCTGTATGTCGGTGACAAGATTAAAATTCCCGACACAAGCGGTGATTACATCACCCACACTGTTCAAAAGGGTGAAACCTACTGGACTATTTCTCAAAAATACGGTGTAGGCCTCAGTTCTTTGCTTTCATATAATGGTGCAACAAATAACAGTGCTCTTAATATAGGCGACAAAGTAAAAATTCCCAAGGGTACATCATCAGGTTCTGCATCATCAGG
>JAEIGA010005387.1_pt1 | contig 19571 bp, 29 predicted proteins | sample 9270691 | NCBI WGS metagenome assembly JAEIGA01 (sample SAMN17057246, study PRJNA624740) | gut metagenome | biome: biome; isolation source: fecal sample | host: Bos grunniens | place: China: Xizang | collected 2019 | reverse complement strand
GGTTTTTCTTCTAAAGATTTTCTGGAAAACGGCATAAACTACCCTCATTTCGTCATATAACATAGTACAATAATCTCATCTGACAACTTGTAATCTGATGATTGTATTGCAAATTCGTGCGCGAAATGATAGGATGTTCGCGGGTCGAACGAAGGCCCATCATTCCTTGATAGTGGGGGCGGCTGGTTGGCGCTGGACGCTCCCACTAAATACAGAAAATTCCGAGTTTGTCAATAAGTATTGCAGGTCGGCATATATTCTAGTATTCTGATGTTGTTATATTCAGAACATTCGTTCCCCGTATTCGGAGAAAGGCAGGAACCACATGACCAAAGAAGAGTACATCAGCACTATTACCGAATTACTAGAAAAATGCAATGACCTCCCCCTGATTGACCTGATCTTTAAGTTACTGCGTAAAAGCGTTTAGCATCTGCCTAACACTCTTAATTTTCTCAGAATCAAGAGTATAAAGAGATTTCACTAACAAACCGAATTCCTCTTCCATCCTCATCCTGACAATGATGTCTGCAAGGATTTCATTGTCTTTTTCTGTTTCTGCGGTCACCTTCTCTTCAATAAGGTCTGATTTTAGGATGTTGAAGTAATTAGCCAGCATTTCTATCTTGTCAATGCGTGGGTATTTTTTAGCCTTCAACCATGCATTAAACGTGGATGGCGGCACGTCTATTGCGGCGGCAACATCCTTTTGCGTCTTTCCAGATCGTTCAATGTAGTAACGAAGATTCTTTGCCATCACTTCCTTGTTACCTAAATCACTCACCATAACACCTCCTTTTCTTAATTTATATAATATCGGAAACTTCCCAGAAAGTAAATTGAAATACTGTTAAATTTCCCTTTGGGGGATTGACATTACTATTTCAATATAGTATTCTATATCTGCGATTCCCTTAAAGGGAATTTTAAGAAAGGGTGACAAAAATGCAGAAAATGACTCTGAAGGCGGCGCGTGTCAATGTCGGTCTGAAGCAGGCTGATGTGGCAAAAGCCCTGAATGTCAACAAAAAGACCGTCTGTAGCTGGGAAAACGGCAAGTCTTTCCCTTCGGTGGACAAGCTGGATGCCATCTGTGCGCTGTTCAATTGCAGATATGATGATCTTAATTTTTTGCCCAACGATTCCCTTTAAGGGAATTTTGAAAGGTTGATGCGCATGAAGGAACCCAATGGAAAAGATCTGCTGAATACGCTGATCAAGCTGTTAGCAGAACAGGAGGGTGTGAAGATCACATATGAAACACGGACGTAAACCAACAGTCAGACAGTGCAAGCTGATGCAGAAGTGGGGGCTGAATTCCGCTGATTGGCTGGTTGTCAAGGATCTACCGGATGAAATGATCGTGGTGAATCGCTACAGCGATAAAACCACCAAGGTCATTCCCAAGGGGGTAGACGGATGAATCTGTTCCCCCATCAATTTGACGCTCTGAAGCGCACGTCTGGTTTTGCGAATGTTGCTTACTACCATGATATGGGGTTGGGCAAAACCTTCACAGGGGCAGAGAAGATGGCTGAATACGGAAATCCGGTGAATCTGATCATCTGCCAGAAGTCCAAGGTCAATGACTGGGTGGGTCACATGGAAACCCACTATTCCCACATGGTACACGATTGTACGAAGTGGAAGAAAGATGATTGGGTGGCTTTAGCCGCTGATCCGACAGCACCATGTGTCATGGTCATCAACTATGAACTGGCTTGGCGGCGAAGGGAACTTCTGAAACTGCGAGATTTTACCCTGATGTTGGATGAATCTTCCCTGATCCAGAATAAGAACGCCAAGCAGACCAATTTCATTCTGGCACTGAAGCCCAAGAACGTGATCCTGTTATCCGGTACACCCACTGCTGGGAAGTATGAAAACCTGTGGACGCAGATTCACCTGTTGGGTTGGGACATCTCAGAAGATCTGTACAACAACCATTATGTGAACTGGAAGTGGATTGAATCTGATGGATTCTTCAGGAAGATTGTTGATATGGACAACCCATACAAGAATGTTGAACGCCTGAAGCAGAAGATTCGGGAACATGGTGGTGATTTCGTCAAGACGGATGAAGTCTTCAATCTACCGGAACAGACCTTCACCACAGTCAAGGTGCCCACTTCCAAGGAATACCGGAAGTTCATGAAGACCGGATATGTACAGATGCCAGATGGATCTGAACTGATCGGTGATCAGGTCTTCACCAAACGCCTGTATGCAAGGCAGTTGTGCGGAATGCACAGTAAGGACAAACTGGAAGCCTTCAAGGAACTGGTTCAGTCCACCAATGACCGGGTGATTGTGTTCTACAACTTCACTGCGGAGATGGCAGAACTACAGTGTATCTTGTGGGATCTGAACAGACCATGCAGTTGGGTCAATGGTGATAAAAAGGATCTGGAAGCATATGAGAAGGCAGAAGATTCCGTCACCCTGATACAGTATCAGGCCGGTGCAATGGGCTTGAATCTCCAGAAAGCTAACAAGATGATTTATTTCAGCTTACCTGAAAGGTCAGATCTGTTTGAGCAGTCGAAGAAGCGAATCCACCGAATTGGTCAGGACAAACCCTGTTTTTACTGGGTGTTGATGTGCGATGGATCCTTGGAAGAAGACATCTATCAGACACTGCTAGAGAGGAAAGATTGGACAGACAATCTGTTTGTACAAACGTATGGGACATAGATGTGGAATAGGTGTAGGAAAAAGAAAGTTATTCAATGAGAGGGGAAAGAAACGATGAAAACCATCTGCACGGTTGAAGGTGCCGAATGTCCCAAGAATCTGGGCATCTGTTGCGGGACGTGTGAACACCAGAACACTTGTGATACTGCGTGTGATTTTGCTGCCGATTGGCAAACCTGCACGGAAACAGAAGTGGTTACTGATGAATTGGTACAGTTCCAGTCTGCCGGTGCTGTGGCTATCCAGAAGATTGGTACCCTGATGCGGCTGAAGAAAGAACTGGAAGATCAGGAAAAGCAGTTGAAGCAGGATCTGGTCAAGGCAATGGAAGCCTATGGAATCAAGTCCTTCGAAAATGATCTGATCAAGATGACCTATGTTGCACCCACTACCAGAAGCACCATTGACAGCACCAAACTGAAGAAGGATCACCCGGACATTGTCCAGCAGTACAGCAAGACTTCCAATGTGTCTGCATCTGTTCGGGTTACGGTGAAGTGATCATGGAACGGTATTATGATGGACATTTGATCAATTTTTCCAGTAGTACCGGATACCCCACCATTTATGTGGGTGGTAAGAATGTACTGTTACACCGGTACGTGTGGGAAAAGCATCATGGGATCATCCCGGAAGGCTTTGAAATACATCATCGGGATAAGAATCGGCACAACTACAATGTTGACAATCTGGAACTAATTGCAGCCGCTGACCATCATCGGCAACATGCACTTGACCATTCTCTTGGGAAATCCAATAAGGGGAAACGCAAAGATCACGTTAGTGGTTTCTGTGGTGTACGTAGACCGGTGCTAGCAAGTAAGGATGGAAGTACCGTGTATTTTGAAAGCTTATCTGAAGCGGCAAGGACATTGGGTGTCAGCATGGCCAGCGTTTCCCGGATTTTGAAGGGAACTAGAAAAACTGCAAAAGGGTGGGTGTTCAGATATGTCACAACCTGAAAAGCGGTTCGAAGAACGCTTGAAGCGGTGGTTGGAATCTGAAGGAATCTACGCCCTTGGCACTGGTCAGCAGGACATGACAGTTCCCCCTTGTGGATATTGGGAAAAGCGTTGGGGCGGCGGTAAATACGTCAAGTCGGGGATGCCCGATATGCACATTGTCATCAAGGGTGTCAGTCTTGAAGTTGAACTGAAGGCACCCAACGGAAGACCATCTGAATTACAGATTCAGAAGCTGAATCAGATTGATGATTCCGAATGTATGGCAATGGTACTGTTCCCCAAAGACTTTGAGAAATTTCAGCGGCTGGTGAAACACATCAAGGTCAGCAGGTGGGCAAACCCGGAAATCATCACATTATCAGGTTTGGAAAGGGGTTGGCATAAATGAGCGAATCAGTCCAGATCATCCTGATTATCTGTTCCACCATTGTGGCCTTGGCTGTCATCGACAAGGGCAAACACGGCAAACCCCCAAGGGGTGGTGATTACAGATGAATCATTCACGGTTCGGTTATTCGGCGGTTTCCACCTTCGAACAATGCCCATTCCGGTATAAATGCCGGTATGTGGACGGTTTGGAAGCACTTCCTTCGGATGATGCGGCCAATGCCTTGATCATCGGAACAGCCCTTCACAAAGGTATTGAAACCGATGTGGACACTGCTATTCAGGAATATTTCAACAGCTTCCCCATCATCACGGATCAACACATTGATGAAGAAATCAAGCTGCGTTACCTGATCCCCAAGGTGAAGGAAATCATCCCTGAAGGTACCCATGAAGTCAGGGTGATGGATACCAACTTCATTGGAACACTTGACCTGTTGGTTCCCGTGGGTGGTGATTACTATGACCTGTATGATTTCAAGTATTCCAACAACTGGCTGCACTACATGGAATCACGACAGTTGCATCTGTACAAATACTATTGGGAGAAGCGCAACCCCGGCAAGAAGATTGACAACATGCGCTTCATCTTCATCCCCAAGGTGCAGATCAGGCAGAAGAAAACTGAAGATCTTTATCAGTTCCGTCAGCGACTGATGGCAGAATTGGAGAAGACCACCATCAGGGGGGAACCCGTGGAATATGATCCCGCCAAGGTCATTGAGCATTTGGAATTGACACAGCAGATCATGCAGTGTCAGGAATACCCCAAGAATCCTACCAGACTGTGCGACTGGTGTGATTATAAGAGATATTGTCAAGAAGGAGAGGAAATTGATATGGCACTACCTAGCATTGATCGTGTGGCGCTGGATGCTACCACCCACAAGAAAATCTGGATTTATGGGGCACCCTTCAGTGGTAAGACCAGCGTATGTGATGACGCACCAACCCCGCTGAACCTGAACACGGATGGTAATGTGAAGACCGTTACCATGGCACGTCTGCCTATCAAGGACACCATGGAAGGCCGTCAGAAGAAGCTGGCGTGGGAAGTCTTCAAGGAAGCCATTGATGATCTGGAAGCCGGTTCCGACTTTGAAACCATCGTTGTTGACCTGCTGGAAGACACCTATGAATCCTGCCGTCTGTGGATGTATAAGCAGATGAACATCACCCATGAATCTGATGACAGCTTCCGGGCGTGGGACAAGGTGCGTACTGAGTTCCTGTCCACCATCAGAAGGTTGATGAATCTGCCGTATAACATCATTCTGATCAGTCATGAGGACATGTCCAAAGACATCACCAAGCGCACCGGCGATAAGATCACAGCCATCAAGCCCAACATTCAGGACAAGATTGCCAACAAGATTGCCGGTATGGTTGACATCGTGTGCAGGGTGTTGGTGGAAGACGATGGACGTTATCTGTCCTTCAAGTCCGATGCTGTGGTATTCGGTGGTGGTCGTTTGAAGTGCAATGGTAAGACACAGATTCCGCTGTCTTGGGATGCTATCGAAGAGTTTTATTCCACTCTTGTTGCGTCAGAAGCACCTAAACAGCCTGTGGAGACACCCGAAGCACCGGTTGAAGAAGAACCCACCCCTGCTGCAACTGAGCCTGAACAGCCCACTGAAGAACCCAAGCGCAGAACCAGGAGAACCCGCTGACAATGTGGGGTATTTGGAATGATGTGGAAAAACGCTTTGTATTTGGGATCCGGGAAAAGACAGCGGAAAAAGCTGTAAATGCGTTTTTCCACAAGGTTGGTAAAACAGCTTACAAATGGCGATTTGAACCCCGGATTATACCTAAAAACTGGGTCAACCCCAAGAACAAGCATTATGTGAAGAAGGGTGAATGTGTTATGAGCATCTTTGAAAAGTACAGCAGCAAGATCAATCAGGAAGAACTGGCGACATCTCAGAAGGAAATTCAGGACAACGCCAATGGTGGTCAGCGTGAAGAAGTCCCCGTGGGCAAGTATGAATGTAAGGTGGACAAGCTGGAATGTAAGATGTCCAAGGCCGGGAACATGATGATCAGCATCTGGTTCCGCATTCTGGAAGGTAAGTTTGAAAAGTCCGTGATCTTCTATAACGGCGTTTTCCATGAAGATTGGATGCGTCACCGGGTGGCAAAGATCCTGTCTGACATCGTGGATGATGGTGACCGTACCGCTGAAATCAACCTGATCCTGAAGTCCGGTAGTCTGAACGAAATCAACAACTTCTGCATGGACATCCATGAATCCATCAATGACCGTCTGGAATACCTGCTGGATTATGGTCTGTCCAAGGGTTACCAGACTTACAAGATCGAAGAGGTCTATGAAGTGTAAGTGATACATATCCCCACCCTTCGGGGTGGGGAATCTCAAAGGAAAGGATGTGATCATCAGATGGAATTTGACTACATTGAACAAGGTGATTGCCTAGAACTGATGAAGAAGATCCCGGATGGATCGATTGATCTGACTGTGACCAGTCCACCTTATGACAATCTGCGGACATACAATGGAAACATTGATCAGTGGTGTTTTGAGAAGTTTCAGAAGATCGCAGAAGAACTTTTCAGAATCACCAAAGATGGTGGTGTGGTAGTCTGGGTGGTTGGTGATGCCACCATCAAGGGCAGTGAAACCGGCACATCCCTCAGACAGGCGCTGTATTTCAAGGAATGTGGATTCAACATCCATGACACGATGATATATGACAAGGGTTCATGTAGGTTCCCGGACGTCACACGCTATTATCAGTCATTTGAATATATGTTTGTGTTTAGTAAGGGGAAGCCGAAAACATTCAATCCCATTTGTGATAGGAAGAATAAATGTGCTGGGGAGAAGATCCAATCCACCACGGAAAGGAATCCTGACGGGAGTTTGCGAAAAACCAGTGCTGAAACGAACAACACAGGCCGTACAATCCGCGAATATGGATTCAGATTCAACATCTGGCAAATATCATCCGGTAAAGGAAAAAGTACACTTGATGATTACGCATTCGGACACCCAGCAGTATTCCCGGAACAACTTGCACAAGATCACATCCTGTCTTGGAGCAATCCCGGTGACATTGTCTTTGATCCATTCCTTGGGTCTGGTACCACTGCAAAGATGTCAGTGTTGAATGATCGTCATTACATCGGATTTGAACTGGATCCCGGATATTATGACATTGCATGTAGGCGGTTGGATGAATCCGAAGGGAAGGTTGCCAATGGTGTTTTATGATTTTGAGATCTTCCAACATGATTGGTTGGTGGTCATCCTTGACATGGATGCCCAACAGGAACATGTGATCATCAATGATCCTGACCGCCTGAAAGCCTTCTATGAAGCCCATAAAGATGACATCTGGTGCGGTTACAACTCCCGGAACTATGACCAATTCATTCTTCGGGCAATCCTGCTGGATTTCAACCCGAAAGAAGTCAACGATTGGATCATTGTCAAGGATAAACCCGGATGGATGTATTCCAACCTGTTCTGGCAGATCCCACTGAACAACTATGATGTAATGCCCAATCCCCCCATTGGTCTGAAAACCATGGAAGGCTTCATGGGTAACAACATCAAGGAATCAGATGTCCCCTTCGACATCAAACGGAAGTTGACACCGGCTGAAATCGCTGAAACGGTGAAATATTGCCGTCACGATGTGGAACAGACTGTGGAAGTCTTCCTTGAACGCAAGTCCGAATTTGATGCCATGTTCCAGATGTGTCAGGTCTTCAACATGCCATTGTCCTATCTGGGCAAGACAGACGCTGGAATCACTGCCAAGGTGCTTGATTGCGTGATGACTGACCGTGATGATGAATTTGATTTCATCATTGAACCATTCATAAAGTTGAATAAATATTCATCGGTATATGAATGGTTCAGGAATGCAAAGCAAGATTGCATTGAAGAAATGAAGGCTGAACACGCCAAAGCACCCAAGTCCTTGAATTGGAAGTATGATCACACAGATCCTGAAGCCTTCAGAAAGTTCTTCTACAACCGGTCACTGACCACCAACATCTGTGGTATTCCCCATGTGGATGGTTGGGGTGGTATTCACGGGGCATCTGAAAAGCCGGTATACCGCAAGGGTTCCATTTGGCATGTTGACGTTGGCAGCTATTATCCATCATACCTGATTGCACATCAGAGAATCACCAGATCAGCCAGAAAGCCTGAAAAGTATAAGGAAGTTTATGATACCCGAATGGCACTGAAGGCGGCAGGTAAGAAGAAAGAACAGCTACCATACAAAAAGCTGTTGAACGCGCTGTCAGGTGCCATGAAGGATAAGCACAACCCGGCATATGATCCCTGCATGAACAACACCATGGTAGTCAATTGTCAGTTGATGCTGATCATGCTGTTGGAATGGTTGGAAGAAATCCCCGGATTCGAACTGATTCAGTCCAACACAGATGGTCTGATCGTCATGATCCCCGATACAGATGAAGCCTTCGAAATGCTGGATGATGTCTGTTATCGTTGGGAATCCACCTGTTCCACAGAGCATTGTTCCATCACCTTGGCCTTTGATCAGGTAGATTGGATCTATCAGAAAGATGTGAACAACTACCTGTTCAATTTCACCGGATCTGACAAAATCGAACGCAAAGGGGCTTATGTGAAGGAGTTGTCCAGACTGGATGCGGATCTTCCCATTGTCAACCGGGCGTTGGTGGACTACATGACCAAGGGCATTCACCCAACAGTCACCATCAATGGCTGTGATGAATTGGTGCAGTTCCAGAAGTTGGTCAAGCTGTCCAACAAGTTTGACTATGTGGAACACGATGGGCAGCGTTACATGTACAAGTGTTACCGGGTGTTTGCGTCCAAGGATCCCAATGATGGAACCATCAACGCATGTCGGAAGCGTAACGGCAAGTTGGAAGTGCGCAAGTTTGGTAACACACCGGACAACTGCTTCATTGTCAACGATGACGTGAACGGCATGTGGTGTCCAGCCTATTTGGACAAACGGTGGTACATCAATCTAGCACTGAAGAGACTATCGGACTTCGGGGTGAAGTTACTATGAATTTGACCAAGAACTTGATCGGTCAGACATTTGGTCACTTGACCGTGATCAAAATGAGCCGCAGACGCAACGAAAAACAGCAGGTTTTTTGGGTGTGCCGGTGTGACTGCGGAAGCGTATTGATTGTGCGTGGTGACAATCTGCGGTTGCGCAACAGTACACAATGCAGCAGGTGCCGTGGGAAGGGCAGACCGTCACATTTTGTGGAAGGGGGTGATGATAGTGAGTGGACTTTATAAGGGTTTTATTGCCACCGAAGGCAAGCAACCCACCGAAAAATACAAGGGTCTGAACAGCTTCAGATGCTATGCAGATGTTGTAAAATTGCCGTCTTTTGCTGGGGTTTTGCGCGATGACTGCATCATGATTGATGTGGATGATGGTGATTTTGCTGAAAAACTGATGCAGATTGTTGAAGATCACCAGATCAGATGCCGGGTAACCTGCACCAGCAGGGGCAAACATTTCACCTTCAGGAATAGTGGCGTGGAGAAATGCGGTACGGGGCTGAAGCTGGCCTGTGGTTTGACTGCCGACATCAAGACCGGTGGAATGCCTGAAGTGCTGAAGGTGGACGGCGAAGAACGCTTCTGTGAATGGGGCGATGTCAACCCCGAAGCCGGTGAATATGACGAATTGCCCATCTGGATGCATCCCGTCACCACCAAGATGGACTTCACCAATACCGTCAGCAGGAACAATGATTTCTATGGATACATACTGGTACTTCAGACACAGCTTGCAATGACGAATGACCAGTGTCGGGAAACCATCAGGATCATCAATGACTACATCCTGCCCGAACCCTTGGATCGGTCAGAACTTGATGTGATTCTGCGTGATGAAGCCTTCGAAAAGCCTATTTTCTTCGAAGGGAAGAAATTCCTGCATGATTCCTTTGCAAACTGGATGATCAATCAACACCACATCAAGCGGATCAATGGTCAGTTGCATGTGTACAAGGATGGAATCTACTGTGCTGGGTATCGCAACATTGAACACATGATGTTGAGAGCCTACCCACAGATGAGAGATACGCAGCGGAAAGAAGTCCTGAAGTATCTGGAAGTTATATGCGTGGACAATGAACCCACTGCCGATGCCAATCTGATAGCTTTCCAGAATGGTATTTATGATCTGACAACGGACACATTGACCGGTTTTTCACCGGATATGGTGATCACCAATCAGATCCCGTGGGACTATAATCCGTCAGCATACAGCGAATTAGCAGATACCACGCTGAATAAGATGGCTTGCCATGATCCCGAAATCAGGCAGTTGCTGAATGAATGCATTGGTTATTGCTTCTTCAGACGGAATGAATTGTCCGTGTCCATGTTCCTGACCGGCGAAAAGGCGAATGGTAAATCAACATTCCTTCAGATGCTTCAGGATGTGCTGGGTGTGCAGAATACATCCAACTTGGGTCTGGATGAACTTGAAGAACGCTTTGCACCAATTACCATGTTCGGAAAACTGGCCAATATCGGCGATGACATCAGTGATGATTTCCTGCGTGGTAAAGCAATTGCTCACTTCAAGAAAATCGTATCTGGTAACATGGTCAAGGGTGAAAACAAAGGGCAGGATCTGATCTTCTTCAAGCCGTTCGTGAAGCTGATCTTCAGTGCCAATCAGATTCCCCGTATGAGGGACAAAACCGGGGCTGTGCTGCGGCGAATGGTCATTATACCCTTCAACGCCACCTTCAGCAAAACGGATCCCGACTATGATCCTTATATTGCGTGGAAGCTGAAAGACCAAGCTGTGATGGAATATTTAGTGAAGGTCGGCATTGATGGACTGAAGCAGATCCTGATCAATCGGGCATTCACCCAGTCCAGCAAGGTTGACGAAGAACTGAAGGAATACACCGAGTATAACAACCCCGTGTTGCTGTTCCTTGGTGAAACCGAACAGGATGAAATCATTAATCAGGAAACCAAGCTGGTGCATTCCAAGTATGAAATTTTCTGTCAGGACAATGGTTTCCAGTGTATGGGTCTAATCAACTTCAGCCGGGAAATCACCCGACAGATGAACTGTATTGTCAAAGACAAGCGTATCAACGGAAGAAAGGCAAGGGTTTTTGCATTATGACGTGTCGTGAAAGATTGAAACGGGATCATCCCGAAAATATTGATCCACAGTCCACAGGTGGTTGTATGAATTGCCCGCACACATTCGGTTATTTACTTGAACCTGCGTGGTGTACTGAAGGTGAGCATGATAACGTGTGTACTGCATGTTGGGATCGTGAAATTCCCGATTCCGAACCCATCAACGCCATCAACCACCCCAACCACTACAACCGGGAAGGTGGCATGGAATGCATCGAAGAAATGCTGTTGGTCTTCGGTGTCCAAGCCGTCAGAACGTTCTGTCTGTTGAACGTGTGGAAATACCGTTACCGGGCATCCGACAAAAACGGTGCCGAAGATCTGAAGAAGGCTGACTGGTACCTTGCCAAGTACAAGGAGCTTCTGGGTGGTGATGAAACATGATTCTGTTGGTGCTTCTGGCAGCGGTGATCCACTGTGTGGGCTGTGTGGGGCTTGCGTGGATCCTTTGTGATCTGGTTGGATTGTCCTTCAACGTTTACGCTGCCATTGGAATTTGGATGATTGTGATGTACTCCATCGGAAAATTTAGGCAGGTGAAGCGGCGTGACGATTAACCAATATCAGAAAGAAGCCCTGCGGACGGCAGGACAGGGGACACTTACCGACCTGTTGAACAATGGTGCGCTGGGCTTGACCGGTGAAGCCGGTGAATGTGCAGATCTGGTGAAGAAGCATCTGTTCCATGATCACCCCTTGGATGTGGAACATCTTGCCAAGGAACTTGGTGATGTGGCTTGGTATTTGGCAGTCACCGCCCACGCCATTGGTTATGATCTTGAAACCGTCCTTCAGATGAATGTGGATAAGCTGTGGAAGAGGTATCCCACCGGATTCGATGCCCATCGTTCACAGCACCGGGAAGCGGGTGATATCTGATGATTACAGTGGTTATCGTATTTCGAAATGGAAAAGAAGTCCGTGTCCGCTGTGAGGGCGTAACAGTTGACTATGACAACAAGGGACGTATTGACCGTCTGACGTGGTACGGTGAAGAAACCCCGCTGTTTGTTGCTGTCCGTGATATATCTTGCATCTATTGTGAAAGAGGTGACACCAATGCTGACGATTGAAAAAACCGTGACTGCATCCCCGGAACAGTGGCTGATGATCATTGAGGGTATGCGGAACCCCATGAACAGTTGGAACAAGATTGACAGTGGCATCTTTGAAGATGAATTCACGTCTGATTTTGACCTTGGTAATGCTGATGGAGATCTTGCCATGCGTCTGGCCTACGGTGGCAGCGTACATGCCAAGTATCGCAGGATGATCCCTGTGTGGGTCACCATCACGGCACCCCTGTATTGGTGGAAGGAATTCGATACCTACAAGGTGGGCACCGTTGCAAATTCATGTTCAACCATGCACAAGATCCACAGTAAGGAATTCACGTTGGATGACTTCAGTCATGAACATTTGACGGACTATCACAGGAATGTTGTTTTGGAAGGTGTGCTTGTCAAACTTCTGAACACTTATAGGAGAAAGTTTCTTGAAGGCAAGGACAAGGACGATTGGTGGCAGATGATTCAGCTTCTGCCCAGTTCCTACAACCAGAAACGCACTGTCCTGTTGAATTATGAAGTGCTGGCGAACATCTACAGGTGGAGGAAAGACCACAAGCTGGATGAGTGGCACACCTTCTGTTACTGGATTCTGGATCTGCCTTATTCGGAACTGATCACCTGCACCACTAATGAACCCAAGGATTATGAAGGCAAAGTGCGTGAACTGTTGCGGTATGCAACCGGTGGCGAACATTTTGATCCTGATGTTGACATTGAAACCATGCGCTATTGGGTTGATTGTCGGACGATGAAAGAATGTGCTAAGTGTGAAAGGTCTGAACACAATGGACAAGTCTGATTGGTTCTGGGTGGGACTGATCGCTGTTGTGGGTGGTGCCGGTGCTTATGTCATCGGCACCGCCTACCAGATTCTGAAGATCATCACTGATCTGTTTGGAAGGGGTATATGGTCATGAAGGAAAAAGCACTGGCATGGTTGCGAAAGCAGATGGTGAATAAAATGCAGTCACTGTTCAACGCTGAAAAGCGTCCCGGTGTAACTCAGGAAGAACTGGACAATCTCCGGGAACACATCGAAGTGATCAATTACAGCATCGCTGAGTTGGACGCACCAAACTGGATCAGCACCAACGAAAGGTTGCCGAAACCATATGAACGTGTGTTGTTCATTGTAAAACAATCACAGAAGGTGTGTGTTGGAACATATCGCAGTGACGGTGCAAATGGTGCGCATTATTTCATGTATGGCAATCGACTTGAATCATCCTTGTGGTGGATGCCGTTGCCCGAATTGCCAAATGTGGGTGGTGATGATCATGAGTGATGCAATCAGTAAAACTGCATTGTTGGCGTTTGCCAATAATCATGTGGGTGGGACAATTGACTGCAATGATATTGCACGATTCCCCACCATGGATGTTGCACCAGTAGTCCATGGTCACTGGCAGTATGATACTGTGGGGAGCAAGTACAGCCTTCCAAGCGGACGTTGTTCGGTGTGTGGGGCATACAGCAAGCGGGAATCTAATTTCTGTCCCTGCTGTGGGGCTAAGATGGACAGGGGGGATAATGGTGAGTAATGACCTGATCAGCCGGGAGACGGATGAAATACGGAAAGCCGCAAAAATCAAGACTCATTTTGCAAGAATCGTTGTTGGTGGCCCGGTTATGAACCCGTGTTACAGCATCCTGTGGTACGATCCGTCTGATCGTGATTATCATATCGGATATAGTTCGTACTCCCTCATGAATGTCTATGATTGGCTGCGCGATGAATTTGAAATTACAAGCAGCCCTTTCGACAATGAGCCGGTGGTGCATGGGCGGTGGATCAATCAAGACAGCACTTACACAAAGTATCAGTGCAGCGCGTGCAAAGAGAGGAATTTTGACGGTGTTGGGCGATACTGCCCCAACTGCGGCGCGAAGATGGACGGTGACACATAATGCGGATTCTGTACGATGATGACCACAACAACCGTGTTGCCATGGAATGCAGCAGTGTGGCGGCTATCCCGGATCCTGACACTGACAAGTGGGTGGTTGTGGCTTCAGAGGTTTTTGATGGTAGAGATGCCATCATCCGAACCGGTTTGACCGAAGAAGCGGCTAAAGCTGTGGTGTGGCAGCTATTCGCAACCGGGCAATCTGTTCAGTGTCCATGATATCTTGGACACATCTTGGACAGAAAAACGCCTAAAAATGCCCTTGTAGGGCGATTGTCCAAGATGTCCTAAGATGTCCAAGATGTTTTCAACTTCTTTATATTATTAGGTAAGAGTACACCCCTATAAAAAGAAAATATATAAGAAGTATATAGAAAGATCTTGGACATCTTGGACATCTTGGACGCTTTTTGTGAAAGGTATACAAGAATATAGCTGTTTCAGGGGTGATTTTTAGTGAAAGTCAATAAAAATGCTGTCCAAGATCCTGTCCAAGATGTCCAAGATTGGCTTGAACAGGTCAGGAAATTGGATGAATTGATCAATGCAAAGCTGGCAGAACGTGATCAAGTGATGGATCTGGCAACCGGGGTGTCATCGGAAATGGACGGAATGCCCCATGCAAGCGGGAAGTCTGACAAGGTCGGCAATGCCGCTGTGAAACTGGCAGATCTGGCAACAGAGATTGACAGACTGATTGACATGTATGTTGATTTCAAGCGTGATGTTGTGGCGGCTTTGGAGAAGCTACCTGCCAATGAATATGGTGTTTTGCATCGGTATTACATCAGATACATGACTTGGGAGGAAATTGCACAGGATATGGGATATTGCACTGTGCAGGTATGGCGGTATAAGGTTAAAGGTCTGAAAAGACTGGCAGATGTAATAGAATGTTATACTATACCTGTAGTATAGTATAAGGTGTAATCGAGTACATGAGGCCCCGCAATGGTGCGGGGTCTTTTCCATGTACAGAAAGGATGTGATTGCATTGCTGGAAAATCCGAAATGGGAAGCATTCTGTTTGCACTATGCCAAGACTGGCAATGCATCAGAATCCTACAAGAAAGCCGGGTATGAAACAAAAAATCCTAGGTCTATTTATTCCAATTGTAACAGGCTGCTGAAAAATGATGACATTCGGAAACGGCTTGCTGAATTATCAGCCGAAATGGCTGCTGAAAAAATCGCAGACATCCGGGAAATCCATGAATACCTGACTTCAGTCATTCGGGGTGAAACCACAGATGATGTGGTGGTCACTGAAGGCTGTGGTGATGGTATTTCTGAAGCCAAGGTGGTTAAGGTTCGCACTGCAAACATGCACCGGATTAAAGCTGCCACTGAACTGGCAAAGATGAAGGGTGCCTATGATAACAAGGTACAGGTTGAATTGACTGTGCCGGTATTCGGGGGAGATGATGATCTTGAAGACTGACGTACCTCATGAAGTTGCTGAAATGATGTGTTGGGAGTGTGGTCATCGGTGGATTGCTGTCTATCCCGAACAGACACCCCTGAATCACCTACAGTGCCCCAACTGCCGTGAAGTAGGCTATGCATTCAAGACCGGGCAGACGATAAACGATGAACATCAAACGTGAACGTATCCACCTGCCTGATGTGGTGGGCAAGGGTTATGGTACCTTCTGGCGGTCAAAGTATCGCTATGAAGCCTTGAAAGGATCCAGACGATCCAAGAAATCCAAGACCATGGCACTTCGAACCATCTACCGCATCATGAAATACCCGGATTCAAATATGCTGGTAGTGCGCAAAACCTACCGCACTTTGAAGGATTCATGTTTTACTGAACTAAAGTGGGCAATCAAGCGGCTACATGTGGAACACCTGTGGCAGATCAAAGAATCCCCGCTTGAATTGACCTACATTCCCACGGGTCAGAAGATTTATTTCAGGGGCTTGGATGATCCTCTGAAGATCACATCCATTGCTGTTGAAGTGGGTGTCCTGTGTTGGATGTGGATTGAAGAAGCCTATGAAATAACCAAAGAAGATGACTTTAATACCCTTGCTGAATCCCTGCTTGGTGACTGCCCAGAACATCTGTGGAAACAGTTCACCCTGACCTTTAACCCTTGGTCAGATAGAACATGGATTAAGGCAAGGTTTTTTGATGTGGAAGATCCTGATGTTCTGGCACTGACTACCACATACCGCTGTAATGAGTGGTTGTCACCGGATGACCTGAAGGAATTCGAACGGATAAAAAGACAGAACCCCCGCAGATTTGCCGTGGTCGGCAATGCTGAATGGGGAGTTTCGGAAGGTCTTATATACGAACGCTGGAAGGAAGAAGCCTTCAGTCTGTCGGATCTTCCCAAGGACGTTCAGTCCGCATTCGGACTGGACTTTGGATACACTAACGATCCCACCGCCCTGTTCTGTGGCTTTATATCGCTGGAACAGAAACGGCTGTATGTGTGGGACGAAATATATAAAAAGGGCATGAGCAACAAAGCCATATATAACGACATTGTGCGTATGTCCTATGCAAAAGAAAAGATCACCGCTGATTCTGCCGAACCGAAAAGTATTGATGAATTAAAGGGTTTAGGACTCAGAATCAGCGGTGCAAAAAAAGGCAAGGACAGCATAAACAACGGTATACAGTGGATTCAGGATCTTGAAATCATCATCCATCCCCGTTGTGTGTCTTTCCTGACTGAAATCAGTTCGTATCAGTGGAAGGTGGACAAATTCAACCGGAAGCTGAATGAACCCGAAGACGATAACAACCATTTGATGGATGCCATGCGTTATGCGCTTGAAGGTTTCATCCAGAAGAACAGATGGCTAATTTGACCAGCAGAATGCACGGCACCAGTGATCACACTGTGTGTGCTATGGGCAGGGTGGTCATCAAATACCCCACCTCCGGGGCGTTGCAACCGGCAACGCCTATGGTGTTTGTATAACTGCTGTTTTTATTAAAAGGGATGATTTATATGGTACGTGGAACAACTCCAACGCACATTTTCACATTGCCTTTCAGCACGTCACTGGTGAAGGAAGTTATGGTAATTTACGCACAGAATGACGTGGAAGTCTTTCATAAAGATACTTATGATTGCAATCTGGAAGGTAATGAAATTACTGTAACACTGACGCAGGAAGATACACTGCAACTCAATCACCATCACACTGTACAGGTGCAGGTCAGGGTGTTGACCACCGATGATACGGCACTGGCATCCACAGTCAAGGTGATCAGTGTTGAAAAGTGCCTGAATGATGAGGTGTTGTAAATGCTCAATTTTGAAAAAATGAACCAGACATTCAATCTGCGAATGGGCAAGGTCTTCACTGTGAACGGTGATGACGGTGCATCCGCATATGAAATAGCTGTGGAAAATGGTTTCCAAGGAACCGAAGAAGAATGGCTGCAATCCCTGCATGGTAAGGACGGTCAGCCGGGCAGGGATGGTGTGGATGGTGCGCCGGGTGCAGATGGTAAGAGCGCCTATCAGTACGCCGTGGATGGCGGGTATGGGGGCAGCGAGGCGGAATTTGCCGAGAAGCTGGCGCAGGAAATCCCGGAGGCGTATGAGCTGCCGACTGCATCCGAGACGGTCAAGGGCGGCGTGAAGGTGGGAAAAGGCTTGCTGATGGACGGTGAGGCGCTGGGCGTGGAGTTGGAAGCTGAGTATGAGTTAATTGAAACTATTACTGTCAAGAGCGAAAACGCCATATTTCGGGACGCTGAACCAGACGGAACGCCATATAATTTTAAAGCGGTTTATGTTGATGTATTAGCAGTAACCGCGAGCAAAGAAATACCGGGTGTTATCACATTTAATGGAAGCCCTGCGGGGTATTTCGCTAGTTTTTATCATACAAGCCCTTCGGCAGGACAAAGAACACGAATGATAGGCGAAGTAAGAAATGGAATACTAAGATGTTACAGCGTTACGGCAAGAGATAACGGCGCGACAGGTAACGAAGGAAGCAGATATACAGGTTCAATCAATGAAAACGTAAAAAATATAAGAAAAATAAGAATAACAATGATTAACGGTGACACGCAAATTCCGGAAGGGGCAGTAATTACAATTAAAGGGGTGCGCGCTTAATGAAAATCAACATCAACGGAATTACAAGAGAAATGACCGCCGAAGAACTCGCCGAACAGGAACGCCTTGCCGCCGAATTGCTCCCGCCCGAACCGACACCGGAGGAGCGGATTACTACGCTCGAACAGCGTATGAATGATATGGATACACGGGTTATTGATACGGTCGAGGTACTTCAGATCTTGAATGGTGGTGATGGATAAATGCTGACTGAAGCGGAAATCAAGCGTTTTATTGCGGATGACGTTGCGTCAGAAAAGAAACGCTTGGCTGGTATCGGTCAACGTTATTATGAAGGTGACCACGACATCCTGAATTATCGGATGATGTATTACAACACAGATGGAATTCTGGTTGAAGATAAGGCAAGATCCAACAGTCGAATCTGTCATCCGTTCCTGACTGAACACATTGATCAGAAGACATCGTATATGTTGTCCTTTGAAGAAAACCCCATCAAAGCCAAGGACACTGCCGATGGTCTTCAGGAACATCTTGATACCTACTTCGATGAAGAATTCTGGGATGAAATTGCTGATCTGATTACCGGATGCAGTGCAAAAGGCTTTGAATATTTGTATGGTTATAAGAACCAAGATGATAGACTTGCCTTCCAGTGTGCTGACAGTCTGGGTGTGGTAGAGGTCAGAGCAAGGGACACCGATGATGGTTGTGAATACGTCATTTATTGGCGTGTTGATAGAATCGACAAGGGAAAGAAACTGATCAAGCGGATCCAAGTTCATGATAAGGATCAGATCTGGTTTTATGTGCAGGTCGATGATGGTCAGATTACCCTTGATGAATCGGAACCCATCAATCCCAAGCCCAATATTGTGTGGAAAGATGCCAAGGGTCACATGTATGGTGGAAGCCTTGGCTTTATTCCTTTTTGGCGGCTGGACAACAACCGGAAACAGTTCAGTGATCTGAAGCCCATCAAGGGTCTGATTGATGACTATGACCTGATGGAATGTGGACTGTCCAATAATGTTCAGGACTTCGACACCCCCATTCATCTGGTGAAGGGCTTTAACGGTGACAACCTGAATGAACTTCAGCAGAATATCAAGACCAAGAAAATCATGGGTGTTGACTCTGATGGTGGTCTGGAAGTGCTGACCATTGACATTCCTTATCAGGCCAGAAAGACCAAAGCTGATGAAGATGAAAAAAACATCTACAGATTCGGCATGGCTTACAATAGTTCGCAGACCGGCGATGGTAATATCACCAATGTGGTGATCCGCTCCCGATATACTCTGCTTGACCTGAAG